>Ga0209785_1000173_pt1 | contig 24976 bp, 19 predicted proteins | sample WorMetG1BERMUDA2_FD_187403 | JGI IMG/M metagenome (GOLD analysis project Ga0209785, IMG submission 187403) | Marine gutless worms symbiont microbial communities from Max Planck institute for Marine Microbiology, Germany - Inanidrilus... ...
GCAGCATGGCGGGCAAATCCGCGAACGGTAAATGGGGCCAGGTCCTGTTCTGGGTTACCTTCGTCGCCGTGCTGGTTTTCTTCTGGTGGCTCCTGATCTACGACCACGGCATCGTCAGCACCCATTGACCGGGAGGGGTTCTTGAGCGCGAAAGCTTTGTCCGTTTTCTTCGTCTCGGCGATCGCCTGGATCGTCTATTTCTATGCCATCGACTGGCTGATCATGGAAGGGCAGGGCCTGCCCGTCCGTTGGACCCTGATGCCGGTATGACCAGGCAATCCGGATTTCTGCTGCTGTTCGCCCTGGCCGCGGCGGCGCTGACGCTGTGGCCGGAACTGAGTTGGGCCAATGAAGCCCAATCGGCGGCCCAGACGGCGCTGGAGCCGGCGCCGCAGCCGACCCGCGCCGACTATCCGCCGCTGGGCGTGATGGGCCCGCGCACCCTGGTCTGGGGCCTGGCGCAGATGCACCTGTTCCTCGCCGCCTTCGTGCTCGCGGTGCCGTTCTTCGTGCTGTGCATCGAGTTCACCGGCGCCGTCACCGGCGACGACCGCTACGACGACATGGCGCACGAGTTCATGAAGATCTCGATGGCCGCCTACTCGTTCACCGCCCTGGTCGGCGGCGGCCTGGCGCTGGCGCTGTTCCTGCTCTACCCGCACCTGATGGGCTACCTGATGAAGGTGTTCAAGGGGCAGACGCTGATCTATGCCGTCCTGTTCGGGCTCGAGTCGGTCTGCCTGTACGTCTATTTCTACTCCTGGCACGCGATGCGCCACGGCAACCGCAAGTGGGCACACATGTCGATCGGGCTGCTGCTGAACACGGTCGGCCTGACCCTGATGTTCGTGGCCAACGCCTGGGCCAGCTTCATGATGTCGCCGTCCGGCGTCGACGCCGCCGGCGCCGTCACCGGCACGGTCTGGGAGGCGACCCGCAACCCGCTGTGGAACCCGCTCAACCTGCACCGCTTCCTGGCCAACATCGCCTACGGCGGCGCCATCGTCGGCGCCTACGCCGCCTACCGCTTCCTCAGCGTCAAGACCGCCGCCGAGCGGGCCCACTACGACTGGATGGGCTACACCTCGAACATCATCGCCGTCGCCGGCTTCCTGCCGTTGCCGTTCGCCGGCTACTGGCTGATGGCCGAGGTCTATGCCTATTCGCAGCAGATGGGCATCACCGCCATGGGCGGCGTGCTGGCCTGGCTGTTCATCATCCAGGCGGTGCTGATCGGCACCATCCTGCTGGCCGCCAACTACTACCTGTGGTGCGGCCTGGGACGGACCGAGCGCGGCGCCCTGTACGCGCCCTGGGTCAAGTACATCGCCGTCGTCATGGTCGGCGGCTTCCTGGTCTGGGTGACGCCGCACTCGCTGATCCTGACGCCGCAGGAGGTGCAGGAACTGGGCGGCACGCACCACAAGATCCTCGGGCCGCTGGGCATTATGCCGGCCAAGAACATCGCCGTGAACCTGATGCTGGTGTTCACCTTCCTCAGCTTCCAGATGTACCGCCGCTCGAACCGGGTGCCGACGGTTTCCTGGGCCGCGACCGGTAACGCGGTGATCGTGTCGCTGTACGTGATCGGCTGCCTCAACATCATCGTCGCCGGCGTCTACGGCTACTTCACGCCGACGGTGTACAAGGTCGGCGCCTCGGTGCCGCAGGTGGTGACGACGCTCTCGATCCTGGTCTTCGCCTCGGTGATCGACGGCTTCATGATGCGCGGCTCGAAGGTCTCGGACGTGCGCTGGGGCGCGATGTCGGTCAGGTCGCAGTATGCCCTGTTCGTGCTGCCGGTCGCCTTCACCTGGCTGATGGCGCTGATGGGCTACATCCGCTCCAGCCTGCGCACCAACTGGCACGTCTACACGGTGATGAAGGACACCTCGCCCGAGGCCTATATCCCGACCATCGGCGAGGCCGGCAACATCATCACCATCATCACCCTGATCTTCATGGCCCTGATCATCTTCATCTTCTGGCTCAGCCAGCTCGGTGCCACCAAGCAGAAGGCGCCCGACGAGGCGGTTGCGGCGGAGGCGCGGTCATGACCCTGCTGCGCGTCCTGTTGTTCAGCCTGTTCGTGCTGCTGATCTACACCACCTTCGCCAACATCCTGCCGCAGGTGCAGTCGAACCCGCCGGAGGACGAGGAACCGCTCGCCGCTGGCGAGGTGGACATGGCTGGCATGATCGCCTGGGGCGAGCGGCTGTTCTCGGGCAAGGGCACCTGCACGCTGTGCCACAACAACCTCGGCCGGGCGCCCGACCTGCTGGTCATGGATCTGGCCGCGACCTTCGACGAGCGCCTCGAGGACGCCAAGTACGACGGCGAGGCCAAGGGCGAGGAGGGCGCCGAGGCGGTCGAGGCCTACCTGCGCGAATCGTTCGTCGATCCGTCGGCCTACGTGGTCGCCGGCTTCGGCAAGAAGGGCACCAACGACACCGTCAGCCCGATGCCGGCGGTCGACGCGGCGCCGATCCAGCTTTCCGAGCCGGAGATCAACGCCCTGATCGCCTTCCTGCAGGACCGGGCCGGCAGCGAGCCGACCGTGCCGCTGCCCAGCGCCGACGAGGCCGAGGAGGACGAGGACGAGGAGGAGGACGGACCGGCCGAGACCGCCGAGGCGGCGATCGAGAAGTTCGGCTGCGCCGCCTGCCACGACCTCGCCGAATCGGGCGCCGACGTCGGTCCCAAGCTGGGCGGCATCGGCGCGCGCATGGACACGGCGGCGCTGCGCGAGGCCATCCTGGATCCCAACGCCACCGTCGCCGAGGGCTACGAGGCCGACATGATGCCGGCCGACTACGGCGAACAGATGCGGGTCAGCGAACTGGACATGATCGTGGAATACCTCGCCAATCTACCCGAGGGGGCGGCCCAATGAATCGCTTCCTGACCCATCCGCTGCTGTGGTCGGTGATCGTCACCGCCGCGCTGTACGGCATCTTCGGCCACCTGCTGCAGCCGCCGCTGCCGCAGTCGCTGCTGATCCAGTACATGGTCATCTGCGTCATCGGCGTCTTCATGGTGGTCTCGTTCAACGACGCCACCGCCAAGCGCGCCGCTGATCCGGTACGCGCGCTGCTTGGCCATCCGAAGCTGCTGGCGCTGCGCCTGGTGGCGCTGGTGCTGGTGGTCGGCGGCGTCTCCGCCTTCACCTTCACCATGGTCAAGCCGAGCCTCGACTCGCCGGTCGAGCTGCGCACCGTGCACCCGGCGCCGCCGTCGAACATCCGCGTCTACGGCAAGTCCTACGACCTTTTGAAGCTGGAGAACCCGCTGTGCCAGGAAGCCGAGAAGGGCAGCGAGGAATTCGCCGAGATGGTCAACGAGGGCGGCGAGCTCTACTACAAGAACTGCATCTACTGTCACGGCGACCTGCTGGATGGCAAGGGGCATTTCGGCGAGGGCTTCAACCCGCGCCCGGCCAACTTCCAGGACGTCGGCACCATCGCCCAGCTGCAGGAATCCTACCTGTTCTGGCGCATCACCACCGGCGGCCCCGGGCTGCCGCGCGAGGGCGCGCCCTGGGCCTCGGCGATGCCGGTATGGCACGAGATGCTGGAGGAGGAAGAGGTCTGGAAGATCATCCTGTTCCTCTACGACTACACCGGCCACGTGCCGCGCTCGTGGGAGCTGGAAACCAGCAATGAGAAGGGCGAGGCCGAAGCCGAGGCCGATAAGCCGGCGGCCGGCGACGAGCTCGACGACGAGGCCATCGAGGCGGTCTACATGCGCCGCTGCGCCCACTGCCACGGCGAGGACGGCGACGGCCTCGGTCCGGCCGCCGAGTTCATGTACCCGAAGCCGCGCGACTTCACGCTCGGCTCCTTCAAGTACAAGACCACCCATGCCGACGACGAGTTCCCGACCGACGACGACCTGCGCCTGACCATCCGCGAGGGCCTGCCGGGCACCTCGATGCCGGGCTGGAAGACCCTCCTGACCGACGCCGAGATCGACGGCCTGATCAAGATGATCAAGGATTTCGGCGAGTGGCTGGAGGAGGAGATCGAGCACCGGCCGATTGAACAGGGTCAGGTCGTGGAAAGCTCGCCCGAGTCGATCGCCCGCGGCGAGAAGCTGTTCATCAAGGCCTGCATGCAGTGTCACGGCGAGAAGGGCCGCGGCAACATCACATCCGGCAAGAAACTGAAGGACGACTGGGAAGACCGCATCTGGCCGCGCAACCTGACCAGACCGCGCACCTGGCGCGCGACCGCCACGGTGGCTGACGTGTTCAACCGCATCAGCACCGGCATCCGCAGCACGCCGATGCCCGAACACACCACGGTGATGTCGGAGCAGGACCGCTGGGATGTCGCCAACTACGTCATGACCCTGCGGGACAATGCGGTGCAGGTGGATCCCGGCAACACGGTGCTGCGCGCGGTGCGCGTCGATGGCGACCTGCCCGACAAGCCGGACGATCCGGCCTGGGAGGCGGCGCCGGCGACCTCGTTCCCGATGGTGCCCAACATCATCCGGGATCCGCGCCTGTACAACGCGCTCAACGACACGGTCAGCGTGCGCGCCCTGTTCAACGACAACGACATCGCGATCCGGGTCGACGTCGACGACCGCACCTATTCGGTGCCCGGCGACAAGCTGGAACTGCAGTACCGCATCAAGGACAGCGAGCCGACGCGCGACGCCGTCGCGGTGCAGCTGCCGATCGAGATCCCGACGACCAGCGAGAAGCCCTGGTTCCGCCACGGCGACAAGAAGCACCCGGTGAACATGTGGTACTGGCGCGCGCCCAGCGTCGAGCCGGAGGAACCGGCGGCGGCGATGATGCTCGACGCCAGCGGTCCCGACGCGGCCCCGCGCCCGCGCCAGGGCGAGACCGCGCTGGCCGCCGAGGGTGCCTGGAAGCAGGGGCAGTGGCAGGTGGTGTTCCGCCGGCCGCTGGCCACCGAGGACGCCGCCGACCTGCAGTTCGCCGAGGGCCGCTACATCCCGATCGCCTTCGCCAATTGGGACGGCGTCAACGGCGAGGCCGGCAGCAGGCACAGTTTCACCACCTGGTACTGGCTGATCCTGGAACCGCGCGAGAACCTGATGGCGCAGTACGGCATGACCGGCGCCTCGGGCGTGGTGGTCGGCCTGCTGTTCCTCGGTGCCGCCCGGCGGCAGCGCCGGCGCTACGAGGAGGAAGAGGCGAACTAATTCCAATTCGCGGCGCGCGACTTGACCGATGTCAATCGGGGGCCGGGACCACCTGTCATGTTTGCTGCAGGCGAACCTTGAACGGTTCGTCGAACCCGCCGCGGACGATTGAACGAAGTGACAGGGTATTGGCGGATTGCGCAGCATTCGAGACAAGGGGGGGGAGGGTTAAGTCACTGAAAGATTGCGGAATAAAATATCCGCAATATTTGTGTGGGTTTGGCACGAACCTTGCGTATCAACCTTTTGGAGGGCCCCGGATTTTCAGGGGACACAGTCAGGCAGGGAGTGAAATCTTGAAGACGCTCGAATTTCCCGTCCGTGCCTCTCGCGGATTGGCCATTGCCACCATGGTGGCCGGCGCCGTCGCCATGACGGCCGGAACCGGTCAAGCCGCCGACGAGAGCAAGGATTTCGGCCCCGTGAAGCCACTGAAGGTGGACGCCAAGAAAGCCGCGCTGGGTAAGCAGCTGTTCTTCGACGTGCGCCTTTCTGGCGACGCGGCCATCAGCTGCGCGACGTGCCACATCCCCGAGAAGGGTTTCGCCAACGATCTTCCGTTGTCGAAGGCCTATCCGGGATCGGACGGTTTCCGCAACACGCCGACGCTGATCAACACCGCCTACAAGGCCGCGTGGTTCCACGACGGCCGCCTGGGCACCAACCTGAACGACGTCACCCGCGAGTCGATCACCGAAGACTACTCGATGAACATGGACATGCGCCTGATGCAGGAGCGGGTCAAGCAGGACCCGGTCTATGTCAAGATGTTCAAGGACGCCGGCTACGGCGAGCCGAGCAACGGCTCGATCCGCAAAGCGATCCCCGAGTACCTGAAGACGCTGACCTCGCGCGGCGCTCCGTTCGACACCGGCAAGATGTCGGAATCGGCCAAGCTCGGCTTCGAGCTGTTCAAGGGCAAGGCCGGCTGTGTCGCCTGCCACAGCGGTCCGCGCTTCACCGATGATCAGGTTCACAACACCGGCGTTCCCGAGAACCCGGAACTGTGGTCGAACCCGATCCGTCACACCACCTACGTCGCCTTCGCCATGTTCATGGGCATCGAGAACTACATGAACATCCGTCGCGACGTCGGCGCCCATGTGCGCACGCACAAGGCCGACGGCTCCGACATCGGCAAGTTCATGACGCCGAGCCTGCGCGAACTGACACAGACCGCGCCGTACATGCACAACGGCACCATGAAGACGCTGGCCGACGTCGTGAAGTTCTACAACAAGGGTGGCGGCGATGACGTCAACAAGGACCCGCGCATGAAGCCGCTGCACCTCCACCGCTCTGAGCAGCGCGACCTGGTTGCCTTCCTCGAGGCGCTGTCCGGCGATCCGCTGACCGGTTCCGATCATGTCTGGAAGGACAAGATCCCGACCAACTATCCGGCGATCGAAAACTGGCGTCAGGCCAAGAATTGAACCGGGGGGAATGACAATGCACGTTAAAACGAAAACCACGTTGCTCCTCGCGGCGGCGGTCGTTGGCATCGCCAGCCTCGCCGGGGGAGTGGCCAAGGCGGACATGAAGGTGCCGCCGTTGGCGCCGCTTGGGGATCCGCCGATTCCGGCCGACAACCCGATGTCGGCGAAGAAGATCGAGCTTGGCAAGATGCTGTTCTGGGACCCGCGCCTGGGTGGCGACGCCTCGACCGGTTGCGTGACCTGTCACGAACCGTCGCAGGGCTGGGCCTTCTCGGACGCCTTCTCGCGAGGCTATCCGGGCACCGTGCACTGGCGCAACAGCCAGACGGTGGTCAACTCGGCCTACTACGGCAAGCTGTTCTGGGCCGGTTCCGCCTCGTCGCTCGAGAAGCAGGCCAAGTCCGCCGCCACCGGCGCGGTCGCCGGCAACGGCGAATCCGACGTCATGGAGGCCCGACTCGCCTTCATTCCCGAGTACCGCAAGCTGTTCAAGGAAGTGTTCGGCACCGAGTGGCCGCTGATCGGCGACGCTTGGAAAGCCATCGCCGCCTTCGAGCGCACGATGATCCACAACGACACGCCGGTCGACCGCTATCTGAAGGGCGACAAGTCGGCGCTGAGCGACGAGCAAAAGCGCGGCATGAAGCTGTTCAACGGCAAGGCCGGTTGCATCCAGTGCCACAACGGCGCCAACGCCACCGACGAGAAGTACTACAACCTCGGTGTGCCGCAGCCCGAGCGCTGGGACGAGGACGGCCTGGCGCAGATCACCTTCCGCTACGAGCAGTATGCCAAGGGCGTCACCCAGAAGATGTACCGCACCATCAAGGATGACGCGGGCCTCTACTACCGCACCAAGCAAAAGCGGGACATGGGCAAATTCCGCACCCCGCCGCTGCGCTACACCATGTACACCGCTCCCTACATGCACAACGGTGCGTTCTGGGATCTGGAAGAAGTGGTGCAGTTCTACAACGCCGGTGGCGGCGAGAACATCTTCACCGACGGTAGCTTCGGCAAGAACAAGACCAAACTGATCAAGCCTCTGAATCTGTCCGACGAAGAGGTCGCCGATCTGGTTGCGTTCCTGGAAGGCTTCAGCGGCGACGAGCTCGTCATCGAAGCGCCGAAACTGCCCGAATACGCGCCGCTGCCGCCTTTGGCCGACGCCGACTGACGGAGGATCTGATTATGGATGCGAAATTGCAAAACACCATCGATCCGCCGGTCTCGGCGGAGAAGTCGGACAACAAACCGGATCATGCCCCGGGCTTCTGCCTGATGAACCGGCGCAAGTTCCTGCTCACCTCGGGCGCGGCCACGGCCACGGTCATGGTCACGCTCAACCCGGGCACCCCGAACGCCAAGCAGGCGCCGGCGGTGGTCGCCAAGTATCCGCGCAAGCTGATCGGCAAGCTGAGCCAGCTGAAGCAGGATGAACCGGTCGAGTTCAGCTATCCGGACGACGGCACTTATGCCGAATCGATGCTGGTCAAGCTGGGCGTCAAGGCCGGTGGCGGCATCGGCCCGCAGCAGGACGTGGTGGCGTTCAACTTCTTCTGCACCCACCAAGGCGGTTCGCTGGAAGGCACCTACAAGGGCGACACCAAGTCGCTCGGCGCCTGTCCGCTGCACCTGTCCACGTACGACCTGACCCGGCACGGGATCCTGATCTCCGGCCAGGCCTACCAGAGCCTGCCGCAGATCCTGCTCGAGCTGGAAGGGGACAACATTTACGCGGTTGGCGTGTTCGGCCTGATCTTCGGCCGCTACGACAACCTGCAAGGATAAGGGAGCCAGGACAGTGGCAACTCCGTATTACATTCCGGAACAAAACGTCCCGCTGCCGCCGCCGGACGCAGACGTCATCTCGACGGCCTGCGACTACTGCATCGTGGCATGCGGATACAAGGTCTACCGCTGGCCCGTCGCCGGCGACAAGAACGGCGGTCCGGTCGAGAAACAGAACGCCTTCGGCGCCGAATTCCCAGTCGAACCGCTGGGTCCTTGGGTGGCGCCCAACCAGCACAACGTCGTGCTGCACAAGGGTGAACCGCACCACGTCGTGATCATCCCCGACAAGGACACCAAGTACGTCAACACCGACGGCGACTCGTCCTTGCGCGGTGGCTGCATCGCGCAGAAGTGCTACAACCCGCAGACCCCGACCCGCGATCGGCTGAAGCACCCGATGATGCGGATCTACGGGATCCTGCAGCCGGTGCCGTGGGATTTCGCCCTCGACGTCGCCGCCGAGATCGGCAAGTACGTGATCAAGCGGCACGGCACCAACGCGTACGGAGTCAAGACTTTCTCGTACCAGTACATCGAGAACACCTACGCGATCTCGAAGTACGCGCTGCGCAGCATCAACACGGCCAACTTCACCTTCCACGACACGCCGTCTGACGTCTCCTCGACGCCGGGCTTCCGCGATGCCGGTTTCGACAACTTCGGTCCCGCCTACGAGGACTGGATGAACGCCGAAACGCTGCTGGTATGCGGTACCGACCCGTACGAGACCAAGACGATCCTGTGGACCCAGTGGATCATGAAGGGCATCCAGAACGGCCAGAAGTGCATCATGATGGTGCCGCGCCGGACCGCGGGTGTCGCCTACGCCGAGCAGAACGGCGGTATCTGGCTGGACGTGACTCCCGGCACCGATTTGCTGGTGGTCAACGCCATGGCCCGGATCATCGTCGAGAACGGCTGGGAAGACAAAGAGTGGATCAAGGACTGGGTCAACGACAAGTGGGGCTCGAGCTCCGGCTTCGGCCAGGGCACGCGCAACACGCCGTGGCAGTGGCGCACGACCTGGGGCAAGTTCCAGACCAAGGGTTTCGAGGACTGGAAGAAGTGGCTGCTGGCGCAGGACGAGTTCAAGCTCGAAAACGCCGCCGAGATCTCCGGCGTCGACGCCGCCAAGATCCGCAAGGCCGCCGAGTACCTGGCCAAGCCGGTCGACGGCAAGCGGCCGAAGACCTCGGTGATGATCGAGAAGGGCTTCTACTGGTCCAACAACACCGGCAACACCCAGGCGATCTCCGCCCTCGGCATCATCCTCGGTGCCGGCGGCCGTCCGGGTCAGGTGATCGGTCGCGCCGGCGGCCACCAGCGTGGTGGTCAGCGGGGCGGCAAGTATCCGCGCAACAAGTCGCCGATGAAGGTGCCCGGGCGCCGTCGTCGGGCGTTGGATACCGACACCTACACCATGGCCGGGCACACCCGTCTGGCCCACGTCATCGGCACGACGTGGATCCAGTCGATGTGCGGCTCGCAGCAGCTGACGCAGCGGTTCCATGAACTGACCTTGGCCAACCCGCACCAGATCCGCAGCTACGACAAGGAGGATATCGTCGATACCCTCAAGCAGCGGGTCGACTCCGGCGGCATGGTGGTGATCAACCAGGACATCTACCTGGTCGATCCGATCGGCGCGCGTTTCGCCGACATCATCTTCCCCGCCGCCACCTGGGGCGAAGAGGACTTCATGCGGGCCAACGGCGAACGCCGCCTGCGCCTGTACAACAAGTTCTACGACGCACCCGGCGAAGCCAAGCCGGACTGGTGGATCATCGCCAACCTGGCCAGGCGCATGGGCTTCGAAGGCTTCGACTGGAAGAACTCGAACGAGGTCGCCGAGGAATCCTCGCGGTTCTCGCGCGGCTCGCGCAAGGACTTCCACATGATCAAGGTCGCCGCCAAGCGTGAAGGCAAGACCCTGCATCAGAAGCTGAACGAGTTCGGCACCAACGGCATCCAGGGCCCCGTGTTCATGAACGACAAGGGCGAACTGGAAGGCACCAAGCGGCTGCACGACACGCAGCGCGAACTGCCCGAAACCGGCCCCGCCGCGACCAACATGTTCAACAAGAAGCTGACCCACTTCAACAGTCAGACCGGTCGCTGCAACATCCAGAAATCCCCGTGGTCGCTGTTCTCCGACTACTGGACCTGGCTGAAGCCGAAGGGCGAGGAACTGTGGTGCACCTCGGGACGCTCCAACGAACGCTGGCAGTCGGGCTTCGACGACCGTCGTCGTCCCTACATCGTGCAGCGTTGGCCCGACAATTGGGTCGAGATCCATCCCGACGACGCCAAGGCGCGCGGGATCGAGAACGGCGACATGGTCATGGTGTTCTCCGACCGTGTTCCCGGCCTCAAGGAGACGGTCCTGGGCGTCGAGGACGACGACTACTCGTTCAGCGGCCAGATGAAGAACGGCAACGTCGTTCTGACCAAGGGTGCCGTGACCGGCGTCGCGATCATCTCGCGCCACCTGAAGAAGGGTGTCCTCTATATGGACTTCCTGCACACCTCGCAGCCGGCGAACTCGCTCGAAGGGCGGATCGTCGACTGGATCAGCGGCAATTACAACTACAAGATGGGTGTCGCCAAGATCAAAAAGATCGGTGTGTCGCCGTACAAGCACACCTTCCGGTCGATGTCGTTCGCGCCACGCGACATCATCTGACCGTTCTCCGCTTCCGGTCGTCCGCCCTCGTGGCGGGCGGCCGGAACGGCCCTTTTTTTGCCCCTTTGATTTGACATTTTTGTGCCACCGAACGATCAACAGACAGGGACCGCGGGAACAGTGAATCACATGCGAGCGGACGCCGAGACGGCGGCCAAGACGGTGCTGGAGCCGGCGGTCGCCAAGGAAGTTTGTGACGCCCTTTGCCAGATCCTGCGCGAGGGCGTTGACGTTCACCGCACCGTCGCGGCGCAGGCGCTGGGCAGGATCGCCGATCCTGACACGGTCGAGACCCTGATCGCGGCGCTGCTCGACGAGGACGAGGACGTGCGCACCGACGCCGCCGCGGCGCTGGCCGAGATCGGCGATCCGCGCGCCGCCGCGCAGTTGAAGGAAAACCTGATCGGCGACCCGGTGGTCGACGTCAAACTCTCCGCCATCGATGCCCTGACCCGGCTCGGCGATACCGACATCATTCCGGTGATGCAGCGTCTGCTGCAAGGTCGCGACGACGAGATGGCCTGGGACGACACCGAGTTCTTCAGCACCGGCTGGGACGAGTGGGTCGACGTCCAGGTCAAGGCGATGCAGTCGCTGGCCGAGTTCGGCGTCGAGGAGGCCGTCGCCGATACCGTCAATGCCATCGAGGACGAGATGGGTCAGGACTTGACCGAACTCGGTTTCAAGGCCCTGGCCAAGATGGGGCCGGCCGGCATGGCGGCGCTGGCCGCCTACCTCGATGACCCGTCGGCGCAGCGCCGCCGCCGCGCCGTCACGGTGATCGCCGGGTTGGACGTTGACGGTGTCGACGCCGCCATCGCGAAGGCGTTGCAGGACGAGGATCCGCAGGTGCGCCTGGCCGCCGGCACCGGCTTGGCCGCGCGCGACGCCACGGACGCGCGTCTCGCCCTGCTGCTGTTCGATCCCAATCCCGCCGTCCGCGCCGCCGCCGTGCCGCTGTGCGCGCGGCATCACGCCGGCCGCATCACGCGCCTGCTCGACGACGGCGCCACCGGGGTGCAGGCGGCGGTGCTCGACCTGCTCGCGGCCGAGCCGGGGCTGGTTTCGGCGAGCGATGTCAGCGAGCGCATGCGCGAGATCGCCCAGGGCGCCGCGCCGGACGCAGCCGCCGCCGCGGCCAAGGCCCTGGCCGCGGTGACGCCGCATACCAGTTTCGAGCTTCTCGCCGAATTGGCAGGGGATGCCAACAAGCCGCTGGAGGTCCGCCTCGGCGCCGTCGCCGGGCTGGCCACCATCGAAGGCGACGAGGCGACGCAAAGCCTCACCGACCTGCTCGCCGACGACGAACGGCAGCTGCGCCTGGAAACCATGGCGGCGCTGGCCCGCCTGGCCGCGGCCGAGTGGCCCAACCCGGCCGGCAATTCGTTGCTGGCGGCGCTGAAGGGCGAACTGCTGGCCCAGCCCGAGCCGGAGGACGAAGAGGACTCCGAACCGCGGACCGTCGCGGAACCAGAGCCCGAACCCGAACCGGAACCCGAGGTCGCCGAAACCGAAGAGGACGCCGAGCCGTCGTTCCCGATGTCGACCCTGGAATCGGTGATGGGCGCGCCCTCGGAGGCGATGGACGCGGCGATGGACGGCGAGGAGGAAATCGAGCTCGGCGAGCAGGACCTCGAGTTCCTCGGCCTGACCGAACGCAACATCGGCAAGAAGGTGATCTCGCTCGACGCCGAGGTGGCGCCGCACCAGGACGTGCGCCGGTTCGCAGCCCGCGTGCTCGGCGATCTCGACGGCCCTGACGTCGCCGCGGCCCTGGCCGAGGCGCTGGCCGGCACCGACAACGAGGTGCGCCTGGCCGCCGCCGACTCTCTGGCCCGCATCGGCGAGCGCGCCGGCGAGTTCGAGGCCGCCGTGTTCGAGGCGCTTGTCGCCAGTGCCGGCGAGGCCGAGAAGTGCCTGCGCCTGTCGGTCACCCGCGCGCTCGGCCGGTCGAACAGCGACGCGGCCCTGAAGCCGCTGGCGCGGCGCCTGCGCGACAAGGACACCTTCGTCCGCGCCGAGGCCATCCGCGGCTTCGCCCGCCTGAACGCGGTCGACGAGAAGATCGTCAAATACCTCGGCGACGAGGAGCCGGCCGTGCGCCTGGCCGCGGCCGAGGCGCTCGGCGCCTCGGGCAACACCGATTTCGCGCCGCTGCTGGTCGACTATGCCTTCGCCTTCGAGGGTTACAGCTGCCGCGAGGCCGCGCGCATCCTGCGCCGGTTGGACGCCAACCAGGGCAGCCGCCTGTTCCTCGCCGCCCTGGCCGATCCGGAACGCAAGCGGACCTGGAAGGTGGCGATCGAGGCGCTGGAGGAATTGGATGCGGTGGCCCCCCTGGCCGGGACCTCGGCCATCGCCCGAGATACATGACGCTGATGAATTTGCAGTGAGAAGAGGACCAACACGATGAACAAATTGATGACGGCCCTGGTTGCCACCGGCGCGGTGCTGGCCCTGACCGCCACCGCGCACGCCGCCAAATACAAGGAAGTCGACGTCGCCAACGGCGGCAGCATCACCGGCAAGGTCAGCATCGGCGGCGCCAAACCGAAGACGCTCGAATTCACCATCTCCAAGGATCCGGACATCTGCGGCAGCGGTTCGCGCCAAGTCGAGATGATCCGCGCCAACGGCGACGCGCTGCAGGACGCCGTCGTGTTCCTGCACAAGGTCAAGCAGGGCAAGGCGTTCCCGGCGGCGCTGAAGAAGGTCACCATCAACCAGGAGAAATGCGCCTTCACGCCATATCTGTCGGTGATGCGCAACGAGGGCGAGCTCGAGGCCGTCAACTCCGACGCCACCCTGCACAACATCCACACCTACGAGCTGATCGGCCGCGCCCGGCGCACGGTGCTGAACGTGTCGCAGCCCGAGAAGGGCAACATCGTCACCAAGAAGATCAAGCTGCGCAAGGGCGCTGGCATGAAGGTCGAGTGCGACGCGCACGATTTCATGCACGCTTTCGTATTCGTCGCCACGAATCCGTACTACGCCGTCGTCAACGACAAGGGCGAATTCGAGATCAAGGACGTGCCACCCGGCAAGTACACCATCAAGGTCTGGCACGGCGCGCTCGGCGAAAAGAAGGGCAAGGTCGAAGTCAAGGCCGGCGGCGCCGCCTCGTTCGACTTCTCGTACTGAGCCTGGAGTCCGGCTGTTGGCAAAATCCCCCGCGCAAGACAGGCGTAAATTCACCGCGTTCGACTGGTTCGTCTGGGCCGGCGGCGCGGTGAACGTGCTGGTCGTCTTGTTGCTGTTCGGCGACTGGGTGACCCACTGATGCTGAAGCTGGCGAAGCTCGGCGCGGTGGTCGCGGCCCTCGGCCTGGGCGCCGACACGGCGCCGCCGGAGCGTTTCCTCCGACATGGTGCTGGTGCCCGCCGGGCCGGCGGTGCTGGGGGGCGTGGGGCACGCCAGCATGGCCGGCCCGGCGACGCACGACGTCGCGGCCTTCCGCATCGACCGCACCGAGGTCAGCAACGCCGAGTATGGTCGCTTCGTCGCCGCCACCGGCCATGCCGAGCCGGTGTTCTCCGACGACCCCGAGTTCAACGCGCCCGAGCAGCCGGTGACCGGCGTCACCTGGGACGATGCCCGCGCCTATTGCCAGTGGGCCGGCAAGCGCCTGCCCAGCGAGGTCGAGTGGGAGAAGGCGGCGCGCGGCACCGACGGACGCGAATATCCCTGGGGCGACGAAGAGCCCGGATCGCGCGCCTATCTGGCCGGCGAGGTGCCGGAACCGGTCGACGCGCGGCCCGGCGACGTCAGCCCCTACGGCGTGCTCGGCATGGCCGGCAACGTTTCCGAATGGGTCGATGATTCCCGTGTCGCCTTCGGCGTCTGCGAGGGCGGGCCGGTGATCGCGCAGAGCGTCGGCAGCGAGCTCACGTTCCGTGCCTACATCAAGGGCAACAACTGGTCGGGCCTGCCGCACATGACCAAGGCGCACCACCGGCTGTGGGACTACACGGACACGGTGGCCGAGTTCATCGGCTTCCGCTGCGCCCAATAGGTGGCCGAGGTCGCCCAACAGGCCGACTAACGGCCGCAACGTCGCAACACGTCAGGAGGACTTCATGTCGGGATCGGTTTCGATGCGCGCGGACGACGGACTGCCGGTGGGCGAGGATCGGCTGCAAAACACGGCCCCCGTTTCGCTGGCCCGCATCCTGGTGGCGCTGGACGCGTCGGATCACGCCAACCAGGCGCTGGCCGAGGCGGTCAAGCTGGCCGGCGCACATGACGGCGTGATCACCGGCATCCACGCCTACGCCGCGGCGCTGCACGACCGGCGCTTCAAGCAGATGGAAGGCGGTCTGCCCGAACGCTACCTCGAGGAGCGCGAGATGCAGTACCAGCGCCAGGTTCACGACGACCTGATCACCCGCGGCCTCAACATCATCAGCGATTCCTACCACGACGCCGGCATGGCCGCCTGCGAGGCGGCGGAGATCCCCTACAGGCGGCTCAGCCCCGAGGGCAAGAACTATGCCGAGATCGTCAAGGCCGCCAACGGCGGCGACTTCGACCTGCTGGCCATGGGCGCCCAGGGCCTGGGCGCGGTGCCGGGCAGCATCATTGGCGGCGTCTGCGAGCGGGTGGCGCGGCGCAGCGATATCGACGTGCTGGTGATCAAGGACGCCGGGCTGGCGATCGGCGACGGCCCCATCGTCGTCGGCGTCGACGGCTCGGCCAGGTCCTACGGCATGTTGGTGTCGGCGCTCGAACTCGGCCGCTGGCTCGGCGTGCCGGTGCATGCGGTCGCCGCCTTCGATCCCTACTACCACTACGTCGCCTTCAACAAGATCGCCGGCGTGCTCAGTGACGAGGCCGGCAAGGTGTTCCGCTTCAAGGAGCAGGAGAAGCTGCACGAAGAACTGATCGACGACGGTCTGGCGAAGATCTACCAGTCGCATCTGGACGTGGCCGAGAAGGTCGCCGCCGAGCGTGAGGCGGAGCTGACCTGCAAGCTGCTCGACGGCAAGGCCTACAAGGCGGTGCTGAAATACGTTTCCGAAGTCGGCGCCAGCCTGCTGATGCTGGGCAGGACCGGCGTGCACGCCGATGACGGGCTCGACATCGGCGGCAACGCCGAGAACCTGTTGCGCCTGGCGCCCTGCCACGTCTGGCTGGGGCAGGGGGAATACCACCCGCCGATGGACGTGATCGCCGAGGAGACCATCTCGTGGAGCCACGAGGCCGAGGCCTTCCTGGCCAAGGCGCCGTCCTTCGTCCAGGGCATGGCGCGCAAGGCGGTGATCCGCTACGCCCACGACAAGGGCCACACCTTCGTCACCTCCGAACTGGTCACCGAGGTGATGCGCAAGATGATGCCCGGTGCCGACGACGCGCCGGAAAAGGAGGACCTGGCCTGGTCCGACGAGGCGGAAGCCCTGCTGGCGGCGATGGAGGACCGGTTGCAGGCCGACAACATCCGCCTGCGCGCCGAGAAGAAGGCACGCCGCGCCGAGGCGGATACGGTGCTGGCCGAACACGTGCGTCCGTTCCTGGATGAGGCCGAGGACACCGGCCCGGCGATCACCTGGGCCGCCGCCGCCCTGGCGCGGCTGTCGCGATCGCCCGAGATCGTGCGCGACACAGTACGCGAGCACATCGAGGATCTGGCCGCCGAGCGCGGCCTGACAGAAGTGACCCTCGACCTGGCTGAGGAGGGCGTCGCCGAGATCCGCCGCACCATGTGCCCCATCCCCGAAGACTCTGCCGAAGATGCCGATTCCGACGCATAGTCCGGAACCTTCTGGGGCGGTCGACCCGCCGTTCCTGGTGGCGCTGAACCTGACGCGCCGCTGCAACCTGCGCTGCGCCCATTGCTACCTCGATGCCGGCACCCGCAGCGACGGTGACTCCGGCGAGCTGTCGACCGACGAGGTCAAGGCGCTGATCGACGAGATCGCCGACCTCAGCGACGAGACCATGGTCGTTTTGACCGGCGGCGAACCGATGCTGCGCAGCGACCTCGAGGCACTCGTTCAACATGCGTCCTCGCGCGGGCTGATGCCGGTGATCGGCACCAACGGCATGCTGCTCGACGACCGCCGCGCCCAGTCCCTGAAAGAAGCGGGGCTGCAGGGGGCGGGGATCAGCGTCGACTCGCTCGATCCCGCCTTCCACGACGACTTCCGCGGTTGCCCCGGCTCGTGGGAAGGCGCGATGGCCGCGATCGACGCCTGCCGCCGCCACGGCCTGTGCTTCCAGATCCATTTCTCGGTGACCGACGACAACGCGGCCGAACTCGACGACATGATCGCCTTCGCCAAGGCCTCCGGCGCCTTCGTGCTCAACGTCTTCTTCCTGGTCTGCACCGGCCGTGGCGAGAAGGTCACCAACATTTCGGCCGAGACATATGATCGGGTCTTGCGCCGGGTCACCGAGGCGGCGCGGCACGAGACCGGGCTGATCGTGCGCGCCAAGTGCGCGCCGCACTTCAAGCGCATGGCGCTGGAGCTCGATCCGTCCTGGCCGGTCACCGCGGCACACGGCTATGAGGCCGGCGGCTGCCTCGCCGGCACCCGCTACTGCCGGGTGACGCCGGAGGGCGCGGTCACCGCGTGCCCGTACATCGAAGAGACCGTCGGTGATCTGCGCGACAGCGATTTCCGCACCATCTGGACCGAAGCGCCGCAGTTCCAGGCCCTGCGCGCGCCGAAGCTGGAGGGCCGCTGCGGCGACTGCGAATACGGCAAGCTGTGCGGCGGCTGCCGGGCGCGGCCGCTGGCGCGCGACGGCAACCTGATGGGCGAGGATTTCCTGTGCGCCTACGAGCCGCAGGGCGGCGCCGTGATCGAGCCGCTGAGCGCCGAGGCGGCGCCGTTGAGCTGGACGCCCGAGGCCGAGCAGTGGCTGGGCCGCATTCCGTCCTTCGTGCGCCGCTTCGTGCGCCGCCGCGCCGAGGACCACGTGCGCGCCCAGGGCGGCACCGAGGTCACCGCCGACGTCATGGGCGCGCTGGCCCGCGAGCGCTTCAAGGGCCGCGGCGGCCGGCCATTGGCGCCGGGCGAGGTGCGACGCAAGAACGGTTCCGGCTACGGCAAGCGGGGCGGGTCATGACCTGGGACGTGGCGGTCATCGGTGGCGGGGTCTCGGGGCTGGCGACGGCCCACGAGCTGCGCCGGCGCGGCCGGTCGGTGATCGTGCTCGAACGCCAGGCGCGGGCCGGCGGCAACGCCCAGTCCGAGCGCATCGGTAGCTTCCTGATGGAGCACGGCCCCAGCACGGTCGCCAGCACAGCGGAGCTGGCGCAGGCCTACTCGCGCGACCTGGGACTGGAAGGTTCGCGCTGCGAACTCGGCGATGGCGTGCGCCGGCGCTACCTGGTGCAGGGTGACGGCCTCAGCGGCATCGCCACCGGACCGATGGGCTTTCTCGCCACCGACTATCTGTCGCTGCGCGGCCGCCTGCGCATGATGGCCGAGGTGCTGGTACGGCGTGCCACTCAGGATCACGAGGAGACGGTGGCCGAGTTCTGTGCTCGCCGCTTCGGACGTGAGTTCGCCGAGCGCGTGATGGACCCGCTGGTCGCCGGCATCTACGCCGGCCGCGCCGACGCGGTCTCTGTCGATGCCGTGTTTCCCAAGCTGCGCGGGCTGGAGGCGCAATACGGCTCGGTGGCACGCGGGCTGCTGGCGCGGGTGCGCGCCGGCGCCCGCATGCCGGCCAGCCGCTTCTTCTCCTGGCGCGACGGCGTCGGCGCGCTGCCGCGGGCGCTGGCCGCGCATCTGGGCGATGACCTGCGCCGCGGTGTCACCGTCAGGCGGATCCGCGACCACCAGGGTTGGGGCTACCGCATCGAGACCGCCGGCGCCGGCAGCGTCGAGGCCCGCGCCGTGGTATTGGCGACGCAGCCGCACGTGCTGGCGCCGCTGCTCGGGGATCTCGATCCCGCCGCCGCCGCGGCCGCCGGCGCCATCGCGGCGCCGCCGCTGGCCGTCGTCTTTCTCGGCTTCCGCCGCGGCGACGTCGAGCATCCCCTGGACGGGCTCGGTTTCCTCGCCGCCAAAACCGAGGGGCGGCTGCTCAACGGGGCGCAGTTCTCCTCGACCATGTTCCCCGGGCGCGCGCCCGAGGGCACGGTCGCGGTGGCCGGTTTCCTCGGCGGCGGACGCAATCCGGACCTGGCCAACCGGCCGGCCGAGGAACTGATCGACCTGGCGCGGAGTGAATTCACCGACCTGATCGGGGCCCGCGGCACGCCGCTGGTGGCGCGGGTGCGCCACTGGCCGCGCGGCCTGCCGCAATACACGCTGGGTCACCGCGAGCGGGTGGCGGCGCTGCGCGGGCTGCCGGAGCGGCGGCCGGGCCTGTTCGCCACCGGCAACTATTTCAGCGGACCCTCGATCGGCGAGTGCGTCGACCTGGCCGGCGCCACGGCGCGGCGGGTCGATGCCTACTTGGGAGCGGCGAAAAACCGGCCGATGCCGGCGGCGGCTCAGGCGTAGTCGCGGAAGATTTCCCAGTAGGCGCCGTCGGCGGTGATCGCCTCCCAGACGTCGGGACGCTCGGCCAGCGTCCGCTCCAGCATCTCGCGGATGTCGGTGTGGCAGGGCTGGCGGATGCCGTTGTAGTCGATCGCCGGGCCGATCGGGTGGAAGTGGATGCCCAGCCGCGCCAGCATGCGCAGCAGCGACGGCGCCATGATCGCGGTGAGGTGGAGAACCTCGTTCTCGACACTCATGCGGATCACCGACTTGATCAGGCCGACGGTCAGGCTGAACACACGGATGCGGTTCTGCTGGCGCTGCTTGTGGGTGGCGCCGTCGCCGAAGCGGCCGCCGCGCGAGTCCGGCGCCAGGATGAAGCGCGAGACCTCGGCGGTCCGCGCCAGGGGCAGGAAGTCGGGATCGCGCACCCGTGGGTCGGTGCAGAGTTCCTGGATCGGAAACGAACGCTCGAGCGCCCCGGGCGTAGCCAGGACGATCCGCACCGTGCCGCTGACCCGGCCGCTGGCGCGGTGCACCAGCAGGGCGTGCGCGGCGCGGGCATCGTAGGCATCGGTTTCCAGGCCCGACGGCTGGTCCTCCGGCGTCTGGTGATGCAGTTCCTCGATCAGCACGCGGTAGCGGAGCCGGAAGGCCAGGCTCTTCTCCTCGCTGCTGCGCGCGATGACCATGTCGTGCGGGCTGGTCTCGCCGTCGATGCCGCTGTAGGCATGATGGTCGAGTGGCTCCCGTCTCGGGTCGAAAGCCGTTGTGGAAACTATCACGCCGGGTGGCGTGACCAATCGCTTCATGTCTGATCCCCTGCCAAGTTTCTACTGTCTTTTACGCACGACATTCGCGGTGGATCATTCTGATCAATCCCTGCCCTCGGGCCACGCGAGGTATTGTCTCCACGTTTATGGCGAAAATGAGGTCAAGCAAATTTTACGCCGATATTTAGGACGTTAAGATTCAGGGGCCTGTATTGTGAGCGATTCGCAGCTGTAAAAAGGCTCGACAGGCCGACGCGAAAACTCGGTTCGGGATTTCGCGTGTTATGGAGTCCGGCGCGGCCTTCAGGCGACCGCGGATACCAACTCGCGCACGTGCGCGGCGGCGGCATTGGCCGGCACCTCGGCGTCGCGGATCAGCCGGTCGAAGTGGTCGATCAGGGCGCGGATGTGCTCGGTCGCATTGAGCACCAGGTACATGTCGCCGACGTACAGCGCCGCGCGCAGCGGCCCGTAGACCGTGTAGGGCGCCGAAAAGGCGTGCAGGCCGTCATACAGGAACAGGCGGAAGGTCGGGTACAGCTCGTCGAGCAGACGCGCCATGTGCTCGAGCTGATGGCGCCGGGTGTCGGCATCCAGGCCGGACCAGATGTGGCCGCCCTCGGCGAACACCTGCAGCCGCTGCAGCGGCATGCAGACCTCCATGTCGGTTTCCGGCTTGCGCGTGTAGGCCAGGCCGTGGTCGGCGGCGGCGATCCGGGTTTCGACCTTGGGGCCGGTGTCGGTGCCGTGCTCGAAGGCGATCACGGCCGGCGTGCGCATCAGGTCGGGCAGGGTCGCCGGCACGTAGCGGATCTTGTAGCCCGCCGCCTCCTGGCGCCAGGCCTGCAACCGCGAATCGTCCGGCCCCGACGGACCTTCCTCGATGCCCAGGACCGGCGCGATCTCGGCGCTCAATTGGTCGCTCTGGCTGAGGCCGAGCAGCCAGTCGAGGCTGACGCCGCCGACCTCGGCGACCGCCGCCAGGGTCTCGGCGCGGGGCAGGCGGGTCGAACCCCGCGCCATCAACTGCGACATCGCCGAGCGGTCGATGCCGATGCGTCCAGCGAAGGCCGACTGGCTGGCGCCGACGCGGTCCATGACCTCACGCAGCCGTTCGCGGAACAGATCGCCCAGATCACGCTTGTCCGTTGTCATCGTTCATGACTCCCCGGCTGTTCAACCTGGCATGTGCTGATATGGTGATAATTATAAACAATTTGTAGGTTTGATCATCAAAATCAACAAAAGTTAATCATTGTCCCATAGGCACCCCGGTCACCCGTCTGTAACATTCGAGGTGGGGCGACAAATCTGGAGGGGTGATTTGACCACCGCGACGCAGCCGCGCGCGCTTGGCGCGCTTGAATGGCCGACCTGGCTGACACTGGCCGGATGCTACGGCGTCTGGCTGTTGGCGACCTGGTTTTCGGCGGTGTTGCCGTTGTGGGTGTTCCTGCCGGTCACGATCCTCTGCGTCACCCTGCACTGGTCGCTGCAGCACGAGGCCCTGCACGGGCACCCGACCCGCAGCCCGCTGATCAACGAGGCGCTGGTGTTCCCGCCGCTGGGGCTGTTGATCGTCTTTCGCTGCTTCCGCGAATCGCACATCCGCCATCACGACGACGCGCAATTGACCCTGCCCGGCATCGATCCGGAGAGCTGGTACCTGCCGGCCGAGCAACTGGCGGCGCTGCCGGCGCCGCTGCGCCTTCTGCTGCGCATCAACAACACCCTGGCCGGCCGGCTCGTGCTGGGCCCGGCGGTGCTGATCGTGCGCGCGGTGGCCGACGACCTGCGCCGCTTCGCCCGCTGCGACGTCGAGATCTTCAAGGCCTATCTGGCCCATGCGGCCGGCCTGGCCTTGGTGCTGTGGTGGCTGCTCGCGGTCTGCGGCATCGATTTCTGGTTCTACCTGTTCGCCGTCGCCTTTCCGGCCTTCTCGCTGCTGACCATCCGCACCTACGCCGAGCACCAGGCAGCGCCCGAGCGCGGCGCGCGCACGGCGATCATCGAGGCCTCGCCGTTCTTCGCGCTGCTGTACCTGAACAACAACCTGCACGTGGTGCACCATGCCCATCCCGGCGTGCCGTGGTACCGGCTGCCCCGGCTCTACCGCGAGGACCGCCAGGCCTACCGCGACAGCAACGGCGGCTATGGCTTTGACGGCTATGGCGACCTGTTCCGCCGCCACCTGTTCCGCGCCAAGGAACCGCTCGCCTTCCCGCTGGAGCGCTGAAGCCGGTGCCGGTCGCGGCACTTCCGATGTACGACTGGCCCGAGGTCCGGGCCGCCACCGACGAAATCTGGCACGCTTTGCGCGACTGGCTGCGCGGACGCGGCTTCGACGCGCCCGACGAACTGGAGCGGCGCCGCGGGATGGCCGGGGTGTAGCGCGATCCCGACCTGCTGCTGGCGCAGACCTGCGGCCTGCCCTACGTCAGCGGCCTGCGCGGCACGGCCCGCCTGGTCGCCACCCCCAAATACGCCACCGAGGGCTGCACCGGCTCCGACTACTGCAGCGTCGTCCTGGTCCGCGTCGACGAGCCGGCCGCCGATCTGGCGGCGATGCGCGGGCGCCGCGTCGCCTTCAACGGCGACGGCTCGCAGTCTGGCTATTCCGCCCTGCGCGCCGCGGTGGCGCCGCTGGCCGAGGGGGACAGGTTCTTCGCCGACTCCCTAAAGAGCGGCGGGCACCTGGCCTCGATGGAGCTGGTCGCGGCGGGCACCGCCGACCTGGCCGCCGTCGACGCGGTCTGCTGGGGCCTGGCGCGGCGGCATCGGCCCGAACTGGCGGCGCCGCTGCGGGTTTTGTGCCGGACCGCGACCACACCGGGCCTGCCGCTGATCACGGCGGCGCGCCGCGACGATGGCGAGGTCGCGGCGATCCGCGCCGCCGTCGACGAAACCCTGGCCGACCCGGCGCTCGCCAGCGCCCGCGCCGACCTGTTGCTTCAGGGCATCGAGGTGCGCGCGGACGCTGACTACGACGCCATCGCCGAAATGGCGCGGGGCGCCGAATCGCGGGGTTATCCGAGTCTTATATAAGGACGTTCCAGGGAATGGTGCCGGCTGCAGGGATCGAACCCGCGACCTGTTGATTACAAATCAACCGCTCTACCAACTGAGCTAAGCCGGCCAAAAGAGTGCCGCCGAAGGGCAGGGGGACGATAGCGCCGGGGCGGGCCGCGGGCAAGCGGAGGATGCGTCCGCGATCAGGTGTTTTTGCGCGCCAGTTCGTAGAGCGCGATGGCGGCGGCGTTGGACAGGTTCAGGCTCTCCACCGATTCGCTGATCGGGATGCGCGCCAGCAGGTCGCAGCGCTCGGCGACCAGGCGGCGCAGGCCGCGGCCCTCGGCGCCCAGCACCAGGGCGTTCGGACCCGCGAGGTCGGCGGACGGCAGCGGGGTTTCGCCGCGGCCGTCCAGGCCGGTGATCCAGTAGCCGGCCTCGCGCAGGGTATCGAGCGCGCGGGCGATGTTGGTGACCTGCACGATCGGCACCCGCTCCAGCGCGCCCGAGGCGGCCTTCGCGAGCGCACCCGTGATCGGCGGCGCGTGCCGGTCCTGCACCACCAGGGCGCGGACCCCGAAGGCGGCGGCCGAGCGCAGCACGGCGCCGACGTTGCGCGGGTCGGTGGCCTGGTCGAGCACCACCAGCGGGGCGCCGTTTGCGGAGGCGACGGCGTCCTCGAGGGCCAGGTCGGGCAGCGGCTCGGCGAGCAGGCCGGTGCCCTGGTGCACGGCGCCGGGCGGCAGCAGGTCGTCGAGCTCGCGCCGATCGAGGATGTCGGCCCGTATTTCGTGCCCGCCCACGCGCAGGGCCTCGTTCAAACGGGCCGAAATTTCGTCGCGCGACTGCGCCGCGACGACCAGGCGGCGGCAGCGGCGGTCGGGGTTGGCGAGGGCGGCGGCGACGGCGTGCAGGCCGTAAAGCCATCCACCGGCACGGTTTTGTCCCGCCGAGGCGCGTCTGCCACCCCGCCGCGAGCCTTGTTCGCGCCCCCTGTCGGAGCGCCTGTGATGCCGTTTCGCCATGCCCGATCCTACAGTCCGCGAGGGGCCTTGTCCGCCTTCAAATCACCGTCGCCGCGAAGGCCCCGAGATGACCGCCGGGATGACGGAAAGGGCATTGTATTGATTAAGTTTTCTTTTCAAGTTGACATTGGAGGGTAAACCACATATTTCGATCATCCGTCGCACCGGAAGGGCGGCGCCCGTGGTGTTCCGGAGGGGTGCCCGAGTGGCTAAAGGGGACGGGCTGTAAACCCGTTGGCGTACGCCTACGTTGGTTCGAATCCAACCCCCTCCACCATCCACCACGCAGCGTCATCCGAAGGCGGCACGCGGGGGTGCGGACGCAGTGTCGCAGGAGGACTCCGGAACTGGGCGGGTGTAGCTCAATGGTAGAGCAGAAGCCTTCCAAGCTTACGACGAGGGTTCGATTCCCTTCACCCGCTCCAACCCACCCGTGCTGGCATCCGCGACCAGGCAGTTTTTTTTAGATCAGAGTGAATCATTTCATTCGCATACAGGAAGAAAGACGGAACGATGGCCAAGGAAAAGTTCGAACGTACAAAGCCGCATTGCAACATCGGCACGATCGGTCACGTTGACCACGGCAAGACGACGCTGACGGCGGCGATCACGAAGGTTCTGGCGGAAGCCGGTGGTGCTG
>Ga0209785_1000177_pt1 | contig 24786 bp, 27 predicted proteins | sample WorMetG1BERMUDA2_FD_187403 | JGI IMG/M metagenome (GOLD analysis project Ga0209785, IMG submission 187403) | Marine gutless worms symbiont microbial communities from Max Planck institute for Marine Microbiology, Germany - Inanidrilus... ...
GCCGCGAGAACCATTGAGGAACTGTGGAGCGCCATCGCCGAAGGGATCGAGAAAGTCACGCCCACCGAATGCGAGAACTTCTTCGCTGCCGCAGGATACGACCAGGATTAAATCGAATCCGCGCTAGGTCAAGTGAGCAGAAATGCTCAAATTTTGCGCCAGGGGCAGGGTGAAGGTGAATTCGGCGCCCGATTCGCGGTTGACCGCCTTCAGCGTGCCGCCGTGGTCCTTGACGATGCCGTAACTGATCCACAGGCCCAGCCCGGTACCCTCGCCGACGCTCTTGGTGGTGAAAAACGGGTCGAAGATGCGCATCAGGTCGCTGTCCGGGATGCCCGGACCGTTGTCGCGCAGGGTCACCACCGCCTCGCCGTCTCGCGTTTGCCCGCTGAGCGAAACCCTCGGCGTATCAGATCCCTCGACCGCGTCGAGCGCGTTCTCGATCAGGTTGACCACGACCTGGTGGATCTGTCCGTCGTGGCCGGTCACGGTCATCTCCTCGGGCAGGTCGAGCTCGAGGTCGACCCGGCGCCGGCCGCTGCCGCGCGAGGACCACTGCGCCGCCGTCTTCAGCACGCGGACCAGGTCGAAGGCCTCGGGCTGTTCCTTGCCGGTGAACGAGAGCCGGCGCAGGCTCTTGACGATGTCGCTGACCCGCGCCGCGCCCTCGCGGGTGCCTTCGACCAGCGGCGCCAGGTCGCCGAGGATGTGGTCGATGCGCAGGCGCTGGCGCAGTTGCGCGAGCTTGTCCTCGTCGACCCCTTCGTGGATGGCTTCCAGATACATGACCAGCTTCTGGCGGTACGATTCCAGCGAGTGGGCGTTGCCGTAGATGAAGCTGATCGGGTTGTTCAGTTCGTGCGCGACGCCGGCGACCAGGCGGCCGAGGCTGGCCATTTTCTCCGACTGCACCAGTTGCTGCTGCGCCCGTTTGAGGCTCGAATGGGCGTCGTTCAGTTCGCGGTACGCGCGGCGCAGCTCGCCCATCGGGCGGCCGATCAGGACCACCCCGGCGGGCCGGTTGTCGTGGTCGATCAGGGTCGAACTGTTCAGCGACACCGGATCGCTGGTGCCGCCGCCGGCGGTGCGGAAGCGGACCTCGACGTAGTCGACGGCGCTGCCGCTCTGGCCGACGCAGAGCCGTTGGATGCGCGGCTGGTCGGCCTCGCTGACGATCTCGCCGATCGGCTTGCCGACGAGATCGCGCTCGCCCAGGCCGGTCAGCTGCAGGCAGGCGGCGTTGACGTTCTGGATCCGCCGCTGCGGGTCGCAGACGATCAGGATCTCGGACATCGAGGAGAGGATGTTGGCGATGAAGCCGTGCGCTTCCTCGAGCTCGGTGTTCTTGCGCTCCAGTTCGACCTCGTAGCGGATCAGGTCGGAGTAGACCTCGTCCACCTTCTGGATCACCTCGATCCAGGCGGTCTCCTGCAGCTCGGTCAGCTCCAGCGGCGCCGCAACCTTGCCCAGCAGGCCCGGATCCTTGGGCGCCTCGCTCATGACGCGCCGTTGCCGTTGCGCGCCAGGTTGTAGCGCTGCAGCTTGCCGCGCAGGCCGACCCGCGACAGGCCGGTTTCCTCGGCGACGCGGCTGATGTTGCCGTTGTGCCGCTTCAGCGCCGCCGCCAGCACCCGGCGTTCCAGGCGCTCGACCTGGTCCTTCAGCGGACCGGTGGTGCCATTGGCGCCGTTGCCGCCGTCCACCGCCTCGCCATGCAGGTTGGTGTCGAGCAGGCGCGGTGACAAATGCTCGCGCTCCAGCCGCTCGCCATCGCACAGCACCACCATGCGCTGGATCTCGTTCTGCAGCTCGCGCACGTTGCCCTGCCAGGGATAGCGCGCGAACACGTCGGCGACGGCGTTGCTGAAGCCGGTGATCGGCCGGCCGAAGCCTTCGACGGTGTCGCGCAGGATGCGCTCGGCCAGCAGCGGGATGTCCATCGGTCGGTCGCGCAGGGCCGGCAGGTGGATCGGGAAGGTGGCGAGCCGGTAGTAGAGGTCGCGGCGGAAGCGCCGCGCCCGCACCTCGTCCTCCAGGTTGCGGTTGGTCGCCGAGATCACGCGGACGTCGACCTTGCGGGTCATGCGCGCGCCGAGCGGACGGATCTCGCCCTCCTGCAGGACGCGCAGCAGCTTGACCTGGAAGGCCGGCGAGGTCTCGCCGATCTCGTCGAGGAACACGGTGCCACCGTCGGCCTTCTCGAACAAGCCGATGCGATCCTCGTAGGCGCCGGTGAAGGCGCCCTTCTTGCAGCCGAACAGCTCGCTTTCCAGCAGTTCGTCGGGCAGGGCGCCGCAGTTCTCGACCACGAAAGGTTTGTCGGCGCGGCACGAGTTATAGTGGATGGCGCGCGCCAGCAACTCCTTGCCGGTGCCCGACTCGCCGGTCAGCAGCACCGAAACGTCGAAGGCGGCGCACTTGCTGGCCAGCTCGCAGGTCTCGGCCAGCGGGCTCGCCGGCGCGTGCACGATGTTGGCGAAGCTGAAGCGGCTCTTCAGCGCCTTCTTCTTGTTCGCCACCGCCTTCTTCAGCGGCCCGGCCGCCTGCTTCATCTCGACGCTGGCGATGTGGCTGTCGGTCTGCAGGCGGAACAACTGCACCGCGCCGCTGACCGTGGCGATCAGCTCCTCCGGCACCCAGGGCTTGGTGATGTACTGGTAGATGCCGGCGTCGTTGATGCCGGTGATGATGTCCTCGGAATCCGTATAGCCAGACAGGATCATGCGCACCGGGTCGGGCCATGTCTCGCGCACCCGCGTCAGGAACTCGACGCCGCTCATGCCCGGCATGCGCTGGTCGCACAGGATGACGCGGACCATCTCTTTTTCCAACAGCGCCTCGGCCTCGGCGGCGCCGCGCGCGGTGAGCACGCGGACGTCCTCGATCAGGACTCGCTCGAGCGTCTCCAGCGAGCGCACCTCGTCGTCGATCACCAGGACGATCGGCAGCTCGCTCATGACGCCTGCTCCAATTGGGATTTGGTGCGGTGGTGCGCGATGGTCGCGGGGGTGCGCGACTTCGGCACCTTGAGCACGAAATTGTAGCGGGCGACGTGGTAGCTGGGATCGAAGCCGTAGAAGTTGAGCTTCATGCGCTCCAGCTCCTCGGCGCGGTACTGCTCCAGCGGCTTCTCGGCCTCGTCGGCGGCGCGGCGGCGGCGCTTGTCGGCGAGCAGGTTGTCGGCGACGGTGGCCAGTTCGGCGGCGACCTCGTCGACCCCGGCGACGAAGCCGGGCACGTCGAGCCCGAAGTGGTCGTCGATCAGGCCCAACTCCCTGGCCTCGAGGGTGCCCATGGGCAGGCGTGCCTGGGTGATGATCTCGGCGTTGGCCCGGCCGGCGCGGCGCGGCAGCAGGTAGGTCCAGTATTCCGAGCCGTACAGGTTGCCCATGCCCTTGTAGTGCGGGTTGAGGATCACGCCGGAGCGGGCGACCACCCGGTCGGCGGCGAGCGCCAGGAACACCCCGCCGGCACCGGCGTTGCCCTGCAGCGCGGCGACCGTGAGATGTGTTTCGGTGGTGATGATCTCGCGCGCGATATCGTCGATGGCGTTGATGTTGCGCCACGATTCATCGGCCGGGCTGTCGGCGGCCTCTATCAGATTGAGGTGGATGCCGTTCGACCAGAAGTCCGGCCCGCCCATCAGCACGATGATCTTGGTTGGCTTTTCGCGGGCCTCGCGGTAGGCGGCGAGCAGGCGCTGGCATTGTTCCGTGCCCATGGCGCCGTTGTAGAACGGGAAGTGCAGGTATCCGACGGCGCCGCGCTCCTCGTAGAAGATTTCGCGCATCGTCTCGCCGTCGTGATCCGGCAGCTCGGGCAGGGTGTCCGCCTCGGCGCCCAGCACCATCGTCGCCGGCAGCTTGATCGACGGATCGGCGTTCCAGTCGCGCAGGTGGCCGATCCACACCGCGCCGTCGATCGTGGCGCGGCAGATGGTGGTGCCGCGCTTGCCGATCAATGTACCGGGCGCGCCGGCATACTTGTCCTCGGGATGGACGTCAAACAGGGAGAGATCGCGGCCGAGCGAGGAGTCGCGCAGGCCCGGAAATCCGTCGGCGGCGCGGATCTTGCGCAGCACCGTCGCCGTGTCGTCGGCCTGCCAGTCGATGGCCCGGTCGGCCTGGCGCATCACCGGGCGTTCCCGGGTCAATGCGGGATCTGGCGGGGTCGGGTCTTTGCCCGCTTCGATGCCGGCGACGGCGGCGAGCACGCCCTGTACCGCCGCGGCGGTGACCTCGTTGCGATAGATGCTGGCCTTGGCGGCGTCGCGCAGGGGGAAAGTCGGCGCGGCCCAGACGTCGCCGCCGTCCATCTCGCCGTTGGCTTCGAGCACGGTGACGCCCCAGGTCCTGGCACCCTCGCTGACCGCCCAGTCGAGCGCCGAGGGGCCGCGATCGCCCATGGGGCCCGGATGCACGACCAGGCAGCGGTGCCGCGACCAGATGTCCTCGGGGATCGCGCGCTTGAGGAAAGGGGCGACGATCAGATCGGGACTGTGCAGCTCGACGGCCTCGCGGCTGACCGAATCGTTGATGTCGTATTCGACCGTGACGGTGTGACCCAGATCCGTAAGTTCCACGTAAAGACGCTGGGATAAGCTGTTGAAGGCATGAGTTAAAAGGAGGACGTTCATCGCATGCTCTTCAACAAATCCGCGGCAGTTGCTCGCCCGCCAGCCAATCGACGATGCGCATGCCGCCAAACACCGTTTCCATCTGCACGAAGGCGTGCGCGTCGGCGCGCACCTCGCCGATGATGGCGGCGTCGCGGCCCCGCTCGTCGGCGCGCATGGCGGCGAGCAAAGCCTCGGCGTCGGCCGGGTCGCAGATGGCGATCAGCTTGCCCTCGTTGGCGACGTTGACCGGGTCCAGGCCCAGCAACTCGCAGGCGCCGCGCACCTCGGGCCTGACGGGGATGTCGGCCTCGCGGATCATCATGCCGACGCCGGACTGCTGGACGATCTCGTTCAGCGTCGCGGCGAGGCCGCCGCGGGTCGGGTCGCGCAGCACCCGCACGCCGGGCACCGCCGCGACCATGCGCGCGATCATGTGGTTCAGCGAAGCGCTGTCGGACAGGATCGCGGTCTCGAAGGTCAGGTTCTCGCGCTTCGACATCACCGCGATCCCGTGATCGCCCATGGTGCCCGAGATCAGGATCGCGTCGCCCGGCCGCGCGTAGGTGCCCGAGACATCGACGCCGCCCGGCACGATGCCGACGCCGGCGGTGTTGATGTAGACGCCGTCGCCCTTGCCGCGCTCGACGACTTTCGTATCCCCGGTGACGATGGCGACTTCGGCCTCGCGCGCCGCCGCCGCCATGCTGTCGATGATCCGTTTCAGGTCGGCGAGCGGGAAACCTTCCTCGAGCACGAAGCCGGCGGACAGATACAGCGGCTGCGCGCCCGACATGGCGACGTCGTTGACCGTGCCGTGCACCGACATCGACCCGATGTCCCCGCCGGGAAAGAACAGCGGCGAGACGACGAAGCTGTCGGTGCTCATCACCATGCGCCCCGAGGGCACCGCGAACTGGGCCTGGTCGTTGCCCTGGCGCAGCAGCTCGTTGTCGAAGCTGTCGACGAACAGCTCCTCGATCAACTGCGCCATGGCGCGGCCGCCTGAGCCGTGCGCCATCTCGACGCAGCCCTGGCGCACATCCAGCTTGCGGGCGAACCGTCGGTCACTCATCAGGCGCTTTCCTTCATCTTGTCTGCATCGCGGAAGCGGCCGTAGGTCCAGTGCGCGGCGCAGGCGCCCTCTGACGAGACCATGCAGGATCCCAACGGTGTTTCCGGCGTGCAGGCGGTGCCGAACAGCTTGCAGTCGGCCGGTTTCTTGACTCCGCGCAGGATCGGGCCGCATTCGCAGGCCTTGTTGTCGGCGATGCTCAGCGGCGGCACGGCGAAGATTCGCTCGGCGTCCCATTTGGCGTAGCTGTCCTTCAGCCGCAGTGCCGAGTAGGGCACCAGGCCCAATCCGCGCCACTCGAACTCGCGGCGCAGCTCGAAGATCTCGGCGACCAGGTTCTTGGCCTTGTTGTTGCCGTCGCGGGTGACGGCGCGGGCGTATTCGTTCTCGACCTCAAAGCGGCCGTCGTTGACCTGGCGCACCAGCATCAGAATGGCCTGCAAGACGTCCAGCGGCTCGAACCCGGCGATCACGACCGGCTTGCGGTATTCCTCGGCGAAGAACTCGTAGGGCTGGCTGCCGATCACCGTGCTGACGTGGGCCGGGCCGATGAAGCCGTCCAGCGGCACGGTGCCGACCTCGCGCACGTCGGGGCTCTCCAGGATGTCCTGGATCGCCGCCGGGGTCAGGACGTGATTGCAGAACACCGAGAAATTGTCCAGCCCCTTGGCCTCGGCCTGCTTGATGGCCAGCGCCGTCGGCGGGGTGGTGGTCTCGAAGCCGATGGCGAAGAACACCACCCGCTTGTCCGGCTCCTGCTCGGCGATGGCGAGCGCATCCAGGGTCGAATAGACCATGCGCACGTCGGCGCCCTCGGCCTTGACCTTCAAGAGCGACATGCGGTTGGCCGCCGGTACCCGCATCATGTCGGCGTAGGTGCACAGGATCACGTCGGGCTCGCGGGCGATGGCGATGGCGTTCTCGATGCGGCCGACCGGTAAGACGCAGACCGGGCAGCCGGGGCCGTGGATCATGCGCACGTTCGCGGGCAGCAGGTCCTCGATACCGAAGCGGGCGATGGCGTGGGTGTGGCCGCCGCAGAATTCCATGAAGTTGTAGCGCAACTCGGGCCGCGCGATCTCGCGCACCTTGGCGGCGATGTCGCGCGCGACCGAACCGTCGCGGAATTCCTCGATGTACTTCACGAGGCGTTCTCCAGCTCCGACATCTCGGCGAACAGGGCGAGCGTCTTCTCCGCTTCCTCCGGGTCGAGCTTGGAGAGCGCGTAGCCGACGTGCAGGATGACGTAGTCGCCGACCGCCACGTCCTCGACCAGGCCGAGCGAGATTTCCCTGCCGACGCCGCCGACGTCGACGCGGGCCATGTCGCCGTCCAGCAGTTCGGTCACTTGCGCGGGGATCGCCAGGCACATGGTTGCTCTCCTAGTTCAGCTCGACCGTCTGCGCCGCGACCCAGGCCTGGCCCAGGCTGACGCCGGGATCGCCCGGGGACACGCGCGAATGGGTCAGCACGGTGAGACCCCTGTCGCGCAGGCCGGCGGACACACGCTCGGTCAGCACGCGGTTGAAGAAGCAGCCACCGCTCAATCCGACGGTTTCGACACCCGCCTGCGCCGCCCACTCCACCAGCGCCGCGGCCAGCGTGCCGTGAAAGACGTTGGCGCCCTCGACCAGGTCGCGGCCGGGCAGGGTGGCCATCAAGGGCAGCAGGTCGAGCACGCCGTCCGCGAGCGTCCAGCCGCCGTCCATCACCTCGGGCGTCGTGACCATGACCTCGAGCTGCATCGGCGCCTGGCCCTCGAACTCGGCCACCGGACAAACCCCGAGCAGGCCGCAGGCGGCGTCGAACAGGCGCCCGGCGCTCGATGTCGGCGGGCAGTTGAGGTCGCGCGCCAGGATCTGGCCGAGCATGCCGGCGTGCGGCTGTCCGGCGAAACGGGACGCGATCTCGTCGCTGCGGCCGAGGCGGTGCAGTACCGCGGCGGCCATACGCCAGGGTTCGCGGGCGGCGACGTCACCGCCCGGCTGGGCCATCAGCGCCAAATGACCGAGACGCCGGTAGCTCGGTCCGTCGACCAGCAGCAGTTCGCCGCCCCACGACTGGTTGTCCGGTCCGAGGCCGAATCCGTCCAGCGACAGCCCGACCAGCGGACCGGCGTGGCCGTTCTCGGCGGCGACGGCGGCGATGTGCGCCTGGTGGTGCTGCACGGCGACCGTGGCCGGCGCCATACCCTGGGCGACCCGGGTCGAATGGAAATCGGGGTGCAGGTCATGGCCGACCGCCTGTGGCGTGACGCCGGTCTCGTCCAGCATGCGTTCGAGGATATCCTCGTAGGCGGCGATGGCTTCGGCATTTTCCAGGTTGCCGGCGTCGCGCGACACCCAGGCCCGCTCGCCGGCGACCACCGTCACCGTGGCCTTCAGGAACGGCCCGACGCCGATCACCGGCGGCACCGCGAAGGGCAGGCGCAACTCGGTCTCGATGACGCTGCCGGGTGTGGCTTGCGGCAGGCTCATGGTGCGGGTTACTCCGCCGCCGCCTGGGCCAGGAAGGCGCTGCGCCGGGCGGCGATCCAGGCATACCAGTCATCCAATCCTTCGCCGATGGTCGCCGAAACCTTCAGCACTTCGAGTTCCGGGCGGATGCGCCGGGCATACTCGACGCAGCGCTCGACGTCGAAGCTGAGGTGCGGCAGCAGGTCGACCTTGTTCAGGATCATCACGTCGGCGGCGGCGAACATGTCCGGATACTTCAGCGGCTTGTCCTCGCCCTCGGTGACCGACAGGATCACCACCTTGTGCGCTTCGCCGAGGTCGAAGGCGGCTGGGCAGACCAGGTTGCCGACGTTCTCGATGAACAGCAGGCCGCCGTTTTCCAGTTTCAGCCCGTCGAAGGCATGCCCGACCATGTGCGCGTCCAGATGGCAGCCCTTGCCGGTGTTGACCTGGATCGCCGGTACCCCGGTGTCGCGGATGCGTTCGGCGTCGAACGCCGTCTGTTGGTCGCCCTCGATCACCGCCACCGGATGCTCGGCCTTGAGGTCGCTCACGGTGCGGGTCAGCAGGGTGGTCTTGCCCGAACCGGGCGACGAGACCAGGTTGAGCGCGAAGATGCCGGTGTCGGCCAGGCGGGCCCGGTTGGCCATGGCGTAAGCATCGTTCTGGCCCAGGATGTCTCGCTCGACCTGGACGATCTTCTCCTGGCTCATGCCCGGCACGTGAACGCCGGCGAGGCCACCGCCGTAGTCGTGGCTGTGGTCGTGATCATGATGATGGTGGTGATCGTGATCATGGGAATGGCCATGATCGTGGCCGTGGGTATGGCCCTCGATCTTGACGTCGTCCTTGCCGCAACCGCACACGGTACACATCACGCGACCTCCAATTCCTTGACCTGCAGCTCGTCGCCCTCGACGACCTGCAACTGATAGCCACCGCACTCGGGGCAGGCGTCATAGCGCTGCTCGATGGCGACGCTGTCCGAACATTTCATGCACCAGGCCTTGCCCGGCGTGCGGATGATCTCCAGCACCGCTCCATCCGCGAGCGTGCCCTTGGTCACCGCGTCGAAGCAGAACAACATGGCGTCCGGCTCGGCATGGGACAGCACGCCGATCTGCAGCCAGACTTTTTTCACCCGGGTGAACTTCTGCTTCCGCGCTTCGTCCTCGAGGATGCGCAGCACGCCTTCGGTGAGCGACATCTCATGCATCTATTGTAACCTCGTACCCGACGCAGGGGTCTATGACCGCGGTCAAGAGCGCGACCTGGTTTTCCGCCGCCGCCGAGTCGGTGAAATTGGCGCCGAGCAGGCCCCTGGCGAGGGGGCCGTCCGGGTGGAAGTTCCACTCCGTCGGCGCGACGATGCGGTAGTCGGCGACGGTGTCGCCGTCCAGTTCGACCCGGTGCACCAGGGTGCCGCGCGCGGTCTCGACGACGCCGATGCCCGGTCCGGGTTCGACCGGTGGCGGATTCTCCAGCGTCGTGCGCAGGCGGTCCGGTGTCGTGTCGAGGTCGACCAGCCGCGCCAGCATGCGCGTCATCAGGCCGTTACCGTAACGTTCGCGCGCGGCGGCGATCAGCGGATCATCGCCCAGTCGGGACAGCGGGCCGGTTTCGCGCGCGCCGCCATCGATTTCCGGGCGCGCGGCGAAGGCGCCGTTGTCGTCGCCGCCGAGACGCGCTTCCAGCCAGTCCAGCGACAACACCGGCAGGGGGGCGACATCGCTGGCTCCGAAGCCCGAAAGGCCGCCGTGGGCCACCCGTTTGAGGCAGCGCGCGGTGAGCGATTCCGAGGTATCCCACCAGGCCTGCCAGTCCTCCAGGTCCGAGGTCGCGGGGCCGACCTCCAGCTCGGGAGTCAGGCGTCCGAGCGCCGCTGCCGGATCGAAGCTGGTGCCGCCGCCGATCCGGCGCCAGCGGCCGTCGCGGTCGAGTGGCAGTTCCGCCATCGCCTCGCGCAGGTCCTTGACCCGGTCCGGATCCGGGGCTTCGCCCAGCAGCATCGGCCAGTCCATGCAGACGCGCATCAGGTTCTGCTCGGCCGCCTCGACCAGCACCATGACGGCCCGGGCGGCGCGGTCGGCGGCGGCGGGCTCGATGCTCCGGGCGCGCTCGCAGGCGGTCAGCCCGGCCACCCTCTGCGCCGTTCCGCACAGACTGAACACCGTGGAGAGTAAGGGAATCACCTCGTCGACGGATCGGCCGACGAACACCCGTGCGGCCTGCGGTCGGGTGGATCTCAGGTCGACGGTGTCGATGACGCCCTCGCGCAGGCGCAGCGCGATTTCGATCTGGCCTTCCAGCGGCGCGGTTGACGTGGGCATGAGGTCTCTCGAAGTCCAAGTTGCGGCGCGTTACCTAAACCGTTCGGAGCATTATCGCAAGAGCCGTGCCAGGTTGGAAACCTCTTTTCCGGTTAGAAAAATGACATGGAATATCAATCGATTAACGAAGATCAAATGGAGATGAATGAAATTACGCTTCCACTTTTGTGGATATTTTGTTTCCAGTAAATGAAAGCCGTGTTTCCAGCTTCCCGCCGGTCAGTGCACGGTGCAGACCATGCACGGGTCGAACGAACGCACCACGTGCTGCACGGCGACCGGTGTTTCCTCGCCCTGGCGCACCGGGGCGCCGACCAGGGCGGCCTCCAGTGCGCCCGGGTTGCCCTCGGTGTCGCGTGGCGAGAAGTTCCAGGTGGTCGGCGCGATCACCTGATAGTTGGCGATGCGCCCATGCTCGATGCCGACCCAGTGACCGAGGCTGCCGCGCGCCGCCTCGACCAGGCCGGCGCCGCTGCCGGCCTCGGGCAGGGCGGCCTCGTCGCAGAACGGCTCGCGTGGCCGCAGCGCCTTCACCCAGGCCTCCATCAGCGGCACCGTGCGCGCCACCTCGAGCAGACGCGCCAGCACCCGGTTGCGCACATTGCCGCCGGAGGCGGCCACCGCGGCGCCGATCAGCGGCTGGCCGTCGATCACCTGGCGCGCGAGGGCGCCGACCTCGACCACCTGTCCGTCGAGCCGCGGGGCCTTGCACCAGGTATAGGCGTCCGCCTTGTCGGCGTTGGGCAGGGTGACGCCCTCGCTGGGATGGGCCTCGCCGCCGTCCATCCAGGCGTGGCTGGGGTCCTCGCTGATCTTGGCGGGATCGACGGTGGCGACGGCGCCGTTCCGCCACAGCCCGGCGGCATAGGCGCCGCCGTAGGCACCATAGCTGAGGAACCGGTCGCCGGTCCGGCCCAGACTTTCAAGCCCGAGGTCGTCGGCGAGCCGCAGGAAAAAGGCGAGGTCGCCGTCGTTGCCGTCGCGCCAGGCGTCGAGCGCCTCGGCGCTGTCCAACTCCGCGACCTGCTCCAGCGGCGCGGCGAAGACCTGGCGTTCGAGAAACCTGCGCAGGTCGGCGAGCACGGCGCCGAGGCGCATCTTCTCGCCGACATCGACGGATTTGGTGGTTCCGCCGGGCTGGATCGCCAGCGTGTGCGGCCACTTGCCGGCGAGGATGCCGAGCACGTGCAACAGCCGACCGCGCGCCGGCATCATCTCGGCCGATGCAGTGCCGCGAGTCGCCGCGAAGCGCCGGTCCGCCTCCGCCTGCCAGGGCCGGTCGGCGTAGATGGCGCGGGCGAAGTCGGGCATGAAGAACAAGTAGAAGTGGGTGATGTGGTCGGCGATGTTCTCCGCCGCCTTCAACAGATTGGTCGCCGCCGCGCCGTTCGGTGTCGGCGTGATCGCGCCGGCGTCGGCCAGCGCCGCCGCCGCCGCCGCCGACTGCGACACCGAGCAGATGCCGCAAATGCGCGGCGCCACCACCATGGCGTCGCTGGCCGGCCGAGCAGGATCTGCTCGAAGCCGCGGTACATCGGCGAGGTCACCCAGGCGGCCTCCACGGCGCCGTCGCGCACGTCGAGCTTGACCTCGAGGTCACCCTCGACCCGGTTGAACGGGCCGACGAGCAGGCGGGTGGTTTCGCTCATGCCCTGTCCTTGGTGATCTGGGCCTTCTTGCGCGCCGGCGGCATGCGCACGTGGTCGGTGCGGGCGTTGCTGCGCACCCGCTCGGGCGTCGCCGACTTGCTCAGCGCGGCGAGCGCGATGAACCAGGCCTTGGGCATGTCGACCGGCAGGCCGACCGGCACGCCGGCGACCTTGGGCGTCTCCATGAACGCGGAGCCGGGGTTCTCGAAGCCGGGCATGGTGCAGGCGACGCAGGAATAGCCGGCGTCGGGGCAGGCGCCCTTGGCGCCGTTCCACACCCGCTGGCCACAATCGCCGACCGCCTGGGTCGCCTTACAGCCCAGGTTCTCCATCAGGCAGCCGCGGTCGGAGAAGCGCTCGGCGCTGGCCTTGAACTCGTAGAACTCGTTGCGGCTGCAGCCGTGATGCGCCAGGTGGTCGGCGAAGAAGCGCGGCCGTGCGTGCAGGTCGAGGTCGACCTCGCCGATCTCGCCGGCGGCCAGCGCCAGCAGGGTCTCGGCGATCCAGCCCGGGTGCGGCGCGCAGCCGGCGACGTTGACCACCGGCAGGCCCTCGCCCGATCGGTAGTGCGCGCCGAGCAGGCCGCCGGCGTGGTCGTTGTCGTACTGCAGGCCGCAGGAGTCGGTCGGGTTGAGCCCGCCGGCGGGAATGCCGCCGAAGGTCGCGCAGGTGCCGACCGCGACGGTGTAGCGCGCCTGCGCCGCCAGCCGCCGCACCCATTCGGCCATCGAAAGACCGGTGCCGCCGACCATGTGGAAGCGGCCGGTGTCGTTGGGGCCGCGCATGATCGAACCCTCGACGCAGAGTGCGTCGAGCCGGACCCGGCCTGCGGCGGCGTCCTCCAGGATGCTGATCGCTTCGCGTCCGGTCTCCTCGCTCAGCGCCGGGTGCCACAGGAAGCGCAGTCCGGCCTGCTCCATCGCCGCGACGATGCCGACATCCTCGACCCCCAGCGCCGCCATGGTGCAGCCGCCGCAACTGCCGGCCTGCAGCCAGAGGACGTTGAAGGGTTCGGTGCTCATGCGTCGCGCATCCAAAAAAAGACCGGGGCCGCCGAGTTTAAGACGGGACCCCGGTCAAGTCACGAGGGTGACAGGGAGAATACCCACGTGTGGAAACGGTCGGGGCTACAGGCTGGCCAGCAGCAGCACCCCGGCGAGGGCGGCGAGGCCGCCGCTGGCGCGCGTGATGGCGTGATGTCCACCGCGGGCCAGTAGCGCCACGGTACCGCCGGCGAGGGCGGCGAGGCCGACGGCATAGCCGAACCCGCCGAGGGCGTGGAAGGCGAGGTCGTGCAGCAGGCCGGAGGTGGCGTGGTCGCCGTCGTGCGCCAGCGCGGTGCCGGCGGTCAGGGTCGCGGCGGCGGTGAGTGCGCCGATAATTTTCGGTCGGGTCATGCGTGTTCTCCCGTCTCGGGTTGATCCTTGCCGCCGCGCAGGAAACCGCGGCGGGTCATGCCTTCGCGCCGCGGCCGGCGCGAGTCGGATTGTGGCTCTTCGGCCATTAGCGGCGTGCCGTCCAGATCCTCGACGTTGTCGGCGTCGTTGAGCGCCTTCAGCGCTTCCTGCGCGGTCAGCCGCGCCGTCGCCTGGTCGGCGAATTCCTGCACCGGCGAGAACAGCGAACAGGACTGCAGCCGGCCCAGACCCTCGACCTCGGCCTTGACGAAGTCGAAGCGGCCGGCCGGGAAGGCGTAGACCGCCTTGTCGCCGGGTTGGAACCCGTCCCAGTCGGCACCGGGCTCGGGACCCGGCAGATAGACCAGGTTGATGAACCAGGGGGTGATCAGGATGCCGAGCCAGCCGTGGCGCCACGGCGCCAGGCCGACCGCCTCGACGGCGAGCGCGTCGTTGCACACCGGCACGTCGCGCATGGCGGTTGCGTGCACCCGTCGATAGACCGCCTCGAGCCGGGCGGCGATCTCTGCCGCCGGATCATCGTCCAGCGCCAGGAAGCGCTCCTTGGCGGTGTCGCAGGTGGGGCAGCACCAGTCGTCGGGCAGGGCGGCGAACGGGGTGCCGGGCGCGATCTGCGCCATGTCGTCGCCTTCGGCCGGATCATAGACATGCCAGCAGACGCCGCATTCCATGCGCGCGCTGTCGGCCAGGGCCGAGCGATCGGTGCCGAAGCGTTCCCAACTCACAGGTAGGCCTCCCGGATCTCGCGCAGGCGCTCGGCCGAATCCTCGAAATCCTCCTGCGCCGCCTGCGCCGATGGCGGCACGTCGCCGATCTCCAGCGTGTCCAGGATCACCGTGTCCATGGCGTTGAAGAACTGCACCGACCAGACATTGCGGCAGCCGGTGGCGACGATCTCGCAGGTGCCGTAGCCGCGCGAACGGATGCGCACGGGCCCGGTGCCGAGGGTGGCGCGCAGGAAATCCATGTCGTCCTCGGTCATCGGCAGCAGGGTGAAGCTGATCACGTGGTTGCGCTGCCCGGGTTTGTAAGCAGTCATGCGCTCGCGGATCTCGGCCAGCACCGGCAGGGCGTTCATCACCCCCTCGGGCGGCGCGCCGATATCGAAGTCTCGCGCGCCCGAGGTCGCCAAGGCGCCGCGCACCACCGACGGGATGGGCGCGATCTCGACGTGCTCGCGTAGCGGCGTCCGCACCCGCCAGACGCCGGTCAGCACGCTCTCGATCACCGTCGCGGTGCCGGCGATGTCCATGGTGACCTCGCCCTCGCCGAGAACCTGGGCGACCAGCTCGCGGTCGCGGACGTCGAGGCCGGTCAGGTCCTCGCGCACCGGCACATCGCCGATGCGGTAGTTTTCCAGAGCCGCCGCTAGGCGGTCGAGTAGGGCCATGCCGGCCGGGCACTGCCCCGCAAGTTCCTCGGCGCCGCTGAGGTCCAGCGTGCGCCGCCGCGTCTTCTCGACGGTCGACAGCAATCCGCCATCGTCGTCGTCATGTCCGACGCTGGGCACGGTGCAGGTGGTGCCGGCGTCTTCCTGCCATTCGAATCCGGTCATCGTCTTCTCCTATGCCGCCCGTTCCGAAATGCCGAGGATGGCCGGGATTTCGTCCATGTAGACCGCCCAGTCGCGCAGCCGTGGCAGCAGCCCGAGCAGCTCGCCGCCGCGGAAGAAGGCCAGGGTCGGGGTGACCAGCACGCCCAGTTCGGCCATCAGCTCGGCCTCGTCGCGACGGTCGACCATGGCCAGCCGGAAGCGCTTTGCGAATGCCTCATGCAATTCCGGAAAAACAACCTCGAGATCATTGGTTTCAGGACGTTTTTGAGGATCTCCCGTGAAGAACAGAACGGTTTCGCCGCCGCCCGCCAGCAGGTCGGCCAGACCGGCCTTGTCGACAAAGGCGCAGCCGTGACGGGTGATCAGCAGGTCGAGCAGGGGGGCGGTCATTTCGTCACCTCTTTGTCTGGTGCCGGACGCAGGTGCTCCGGCAGCTCGGGTTCGCGCTCGATCAGGTCGGCGAACAGGTGGTCGAAGTCGTTGCCGTTGAGCGCCGCCTCGAGCCCGTTCAGCGCCCGCGTGATATCGCCGGCCTCGGCTTCGTCGAGCACGCGCACGGCGTTGTTCAGGTGCACCAGCACCAGGGCGCCGACCGGCTGCTTGCCGACCAGCATCAGGCTGACCGGCCGGTCCTCGCCGCGGCCCTCGCAGACCGCGTTGAGACCGTCCGTCGACGTCACGCGCATGGGAATGCCAAGGCACATGGCGTCACGCTCCCGGCTGCGACTCGTAGGTTGCGATGTCGAGGTCGTTGACCAGCAGGCCCTGTTCCGGCGGCAGCGGCGTCGACCGCTCGCGCACCTCGACGCCCCAGCCGCGCAGCTGCCGGACCGCGGCCGCGATCGCCGGATCGATGCGCGCCTTGACGATGGCGGTCAGGCTGCCGCCCCAGTTCTCCAGCTCCGCCGCCTGCACGCCGATGAGCATCAGGGCGTCGGGATAATCGCCGAGCAGGTCGGCGGCGCTGAGCACCTCCTGGAAGCCGGTCTGATGCAGGCTCATCTTCTTGGCGCCGGTGAACTTGGGCACCTCGTCGTCGTGCACCTCGATCAGCGAGCCGGGCGTCAGGCCGTAGTCGACGGCGTCGAACACCAGCGGTCTCTCCGCCTCCTGTACGTGCTGCACCAGGTACAGCCCCTGGGTGCCGCCGTCCATCAGCTCGACGTTGTCGGGCATCTCGTAGCGGCGGTGCATCTCCTCGACGCAGCGCACGCCGAAGCCTTCGTCCGCCCAAAAGATGTTGCCGATGCCGAGAACCAGGATCTTGCCGGGAATGGTCATGGCCGGGTTCCTCTCCTAGTCCCGATCGTCCTTGAACATGCGCTCGCCGCTGATCATCGTGCTGATCAGGCTTTGCCGCGACATGATGTCCTCGCGCAGCGCGGCGTAGACGTGCATGACGATGAAGATCACGAACAGTCATAGCCCCAAATGGTGCCAGGTGTGGACGTCCTGCGAGTTGGGCCAGATGTCGAAAACCCAGCCGAACAGCATGTGCTGCCAACTGTCGATGCCGGTGCCCTCGGAATAGAGCGCGAAGCCGGTGCAGATCATGAACACCGCCAGCAGGGTGAATAGGAAAAACGTGATCAGCTGCGCCAGCGGGTTGTGACCGACGTACTTCTTCGGCTCGCGCTCGAGGAAGGCGTACCAGCGCGCTTCGAAGATCACCTCGCGCCACCACTGGCCGTTCCAGAACGGCACGTAGAAGATCTGCCGCGCGTGGTGGTTGCCGACGATGCCCCAGTAGATCCGCGCCAGGAAACCGATGGCGAAGATATAGGCGGCGGCGAAGTGGGCGAAGCGGATGTAGCCCATCAGGTAGTAGTCGCTGGCCTCGCCGGGCATCGACGGCGGCGGGCTGCCGATGAAGTAGCCGGTGACGCCGAGCACGGTGATGCAGACCACGTTGATCCAGTGCCACAGGCGCACCGGTGCCTCGTAGACGTAGATCGATGTCCGCTCGACCGCCGCATCCTCTTCCTCGGGCGTGACCAGGTCGGCGACGTGAAGGTCATGGTGTGTGCCATGCGGTGTCATGTCGTTCCTCCTAGCGAACCTTGACCGAGGTCATTTCCTGGCCGTCCGGCGCCATCACGTGGGTCGAGCAGGCCAGGCAGGGATCGAAGCTGTGGATGGTGCGCAGGATCTCCAGCGGCTGCTGCGGATCGGCCATGGGCGTGTCCATCAACGACGCCTCGAAGGCGCCGATGTTGCCCTTGGTGTCGCGCGGGCTGCCGTTCCAGGTGGTCGGCACGACGCACTGGTAGTTCTTGATCTTGCCGCTCTCGACCTCGACCCAGTGGCCGAGCGCGCCGCGCGGCGCCTCGGTGAAGCCGACACCACGGGCACTGGCGGGCCAGTTCTGCGGCTCCCACTTCTCGATGTTGGCGGTCGAGCTGTCGCCGGCCTTGATGGTGGCCAGCAGCTTGTCCTGGAAGTGCTTCATCTTGTGCGCCGCCCACTGGCATTCGAGACCGCGCGCGGCCGTGCGGCCGAGCGTCGAGAACAGCGCCGTGACCGGCACGTCGAGGTGCTTCAGCACCGCCTCGACCGGCTCCTTGAACTCGGGATTGCCCTGGGCGTAGCCGATGATGTAGCGGGCCAGCGGGCCGACCTCCATGGCGTTGCCGCGCCAGCGCGGCGCCTTGATCCAGGAGTACTTGGCGTCCTCGTCCAGCGCCTCGATGTGCTTGTGGTCTCCCTTTGCGTTGGGGCCGAGCTCGAAGTTGGGCTCGGTGACGCCATCGAACGGATGCAGGCCCTTGCTCTCGTCGTCGTACTTGTACCAGCTGTGGGCGACGAACTCCTGGATCTGCTCGGGGTCCTTCATGTCGACGTCGTGCACCTTGGAGAGGTCGCCGTCGATGATGGCACCGCGCGGCAGCAGCAGGTTGCCGGCCGAGTAGTCGTTGGCGTTCTCGGGGATGTCGCCGTAGCTGAGCACGCTCTTCGACGACAGCCCGCCGCCGTGCAGCCAGTCCTTGTAGAACGACGCGATCGCAAGCAGGTCGGGGATGTAGACCTGTTCGGTGAACTCGATGCAGCGGTCGATGATCGAGGAGACCATGTTCAGCCGCTCCATGTTAACGGCACCGACTCCGCCGACACCGTCGACGTTGATGGCGCAGGGCACGCCGCCGACCAGCCAGTTCGGATGCGGGTTCTTGCCGCCGTAGATGGTGTGGATCTTGACGATCTCCTTCTGGAAATCGAGCGCCTCCAGGTAGTGTGCCACCGCCATCAGGTTGGCCTCGGCCGGCAGTTTGTAGGCGGCGTGGCCCCAATAGGCGTTCTTGAACGGACCGAGCTGGCCGGATTCGACGAACTACTTCAGGCGCAGCTGGATGTCCTTGAAATAGCCCGGCGAACTGAGCGGCCATTTCGAGATCGACTGCGCCAGCGCCGAGGTCGCCTTCGGGTCGGCCTGCAGCGCGCTGACCACGTCGACCCAGTCGAGCGCGTGCAGGTGATAGAAGTGGACCAGGTGATCGTGCACCTGCAGGCACAGCTGCATGATGTTGCGGATCGAGTTGGCGTTCTCGGGGATCTGGATGCCGAGCGCGTCCTCGACCGCACGCACGCTGGTCAGCGCATGCGTTCCCGTGCAGACGCCGCAGATGCGCTCGGTGAAGGCCCAGGCGTCGCGCGGGTCGCGGCCGCGCAGGATCAGCTCGAGCCCGCGCCACATGGTGCCGGTCGAGACGGCGTTGCGGATGACGTTCTGGTCGTCGACGTTGACCTCGACGCGCAGGTGACCCTCGATGCGGGTGACCGGGTCGACGACGACGCGGCGGCCGCCGTTATCCAGGTTGAAGCCGTTGGGGGTGGTCGTGGTGGCCATGATCTGTGTCTCCCTCGCGCCGGTCAGGTGTTGTCGTCGCCGGCGCTGCCGCCGTTGCCGTTGCCGTTGCCGTTCTTCATCGCCACGCGCTTGACCGCGCTGACCGCGGCATGGGCGGCGACGGCGGTGCCGACCACGCCGGCGGCGGTGCCGCCGATGGTGTCGGCGTTTTCCTCGATGCCGAATTGCTGGATCTTGGTGACCCGGTCATAGAACGGGCCCTTGTCCCAGAAACCGTCTTCCGAGCAGCCGATGCAGCCGTGGCCGGATTGGATCGGGAAGGAAACGCCCTCGTTCCATCGCGTGGTCGAGCAGGCGTTGTAGGTGGTCGGGCCCTTGCACCCCATTTTGTACAGGCAGTAGCCCTTGCGCGCCTGTTCGTCGTCCCACTGCTCGACGAACTGGCCGGAGTCGAAATGGGGGCGGCGATAGCATTTGTCGTGGATGCGCTGCGAATAGAACATCTTCGGTCGGCCCTGGCGGTCCAGCGACGGCAGCTTCTCGAAGGTCAGCATGTAGGTGATCACGCCGGTCATCACCTCGGCGATCGGTGGGCAGCCGGGCACCTTGATGATCGGCTTGTCCTTGATCACGCCGTGGATCGGCGTCGCCTGGGTCGAGTTCGGCTTGGCCGCCTGCACGCAGCCCCAGGAGGCGCAGGAGCCCCAGGAGATGATCGCCGAGCAGTCGGCCGCCATCTCCTTCAGCTTGTCGACGAAGGGACGGCCGCCGGGGATGCAGTAGACGCCGTCGTCGGCCAGCGGCGGATTGCCTTCGCAGGCCAGGATGTACTTGCCCTTGTACTTCTCCTTGACCTCCTCGAGGATCGCCTCGGCCTGGTGCCCGGCGGCGGCCATCAGCGTGTCGTCGTAGTCGAGCGAGATCATCGACAGCACCACGTCCTTGACCAGCGGATGCGCCGAGCGGATGAAGCTCTCCGAGCAGCAGGTGCATTCGAGGCCATGCAGCCAGATCACCGGAATGCGCGGCTTGGTTTCCAGCGCGTTGGCGATCTTGCTGGCGAACACCGGGCCGAGGCCCAGGGAGGCGGCGGTCAGGCTGCAGAACTTGAGGAAGCTGCGCCGCGAGATGCCTTGCCGCCGCATCACGTCGTAGAAGGTTTCGTTGTGGGCCGTCATGGTCTCCCCCGGTCGTTCATGTGGATGACATCGGGGGAGGCATCGCAAGAGCCGTGCCAATGCGACGCATGATCGTTCAAACCTAAAGGAACAGGCGGGTTACGCCACCGAAAGGCAACAAAACGGGCGAAGCTCATCCGCTTCCTGGGTAGAAAGCTGGATTCCACTTACCGGTTGCGGAGTTTCCAGAATTCACCCGCGCGGCGGCGCGGTTTGGGCTCAGGCGGCGTCGTTCTCGAACACCATGCCTTCGATGTGGTGGCCGGAGTCGACGTGCAGGATCTCGCCGGTGACGCCGCTGGCCATGCTGCTGGCCAGGAACAGGGCGGCGCCGGCGACCTCGTTGGCGGTCACCGTGCGACGCAGCGGAGATTTCTGCCGCACCTCGCTGAGCAGGTCCTGGAAATTGGTCAGGCCCGACGCGGCGCGGGTGCGTACCGGACCGGCGGAGATCGCATTGACCCGGATGCCGCGCGGCCCCAACTCGTGCGCCAGGTACTGCACGGCCGACTGCAGCGCCGCCTTGACCGGGCCCATGACGTTGTAGTGGTCGACCACCCGCTCGGCGCCGAAGAAGGTCAAGGTCTGGATCGAGCCGCCGCGGCGCATCAGCGGCGCGGCGTCGTGGGCGAGTTGGATGAACGAATAACACGACACCCGCATGCCTTCGCTGAAGCCGTACGGCGAGCAGTCGATCAGCGGCCCGCCGATGTCGGGCTGCGGCACCGCGCCGACGGTGTGGAACAGGATGTCGATGTCGTGCCAGCGTGAGCGGATCTGGGTGAACAGGTCTTTCACCTGGTCGCGGTCGCCGACGTCGCATTCGACCGCGAAGTCGACGCCGATCTTCTCGGCGAAGGGACGCAGGTAGCGCCAGGTCTTTTCGCTGTGATAGGTCAGCGCCACGTTGGCGCCGGCTTTGCGCAGGCGGCGGGCGACGGCGGCGGCGAGGCTGTTTTCGTTGGCGACACCGACGATCAGCGCGTTGCGTCCGCTGAGATCGATCGATTCCATGGGACCGGCCCTCTATCGCTGTTCGCGGCCGGAGGCGGAATTTCTGCTCCGACCATCTTTAAGCGTAGCACGGGCCTGTTTCGCAAATGTATCGATTTGGTCAAGTCGCCGATCATAGGGTCGGGGCGACGAAATCGGGCCAGATGCCGCTGTCGGCAGCCAGGACGCCGGCGTCGCGGCCGCGGGTGAACCCGGTCTGCACAAGCATCGCCCGCATGCCGGCGGCGCGGGCGCCGAGAATGTCGGTGTGCGGGGTGTCGCCGACCGCCAGCATGCGATTGGGGGCCACGTTTGGAAAACGGCGTTTGACCAGGTCGTAGACTCCGCCGTGCGGCTTGCCGATGAATTCGGGGACCAGGCCGGCCGCCTGCGCCGCCCAGTGCAGGAAAAAGCCGGGTTCGGCGGTCATGCCGCCGCCCTGCGGGCAGGCGACATCGGGATTGGCGACCAGCACCGGGCGCGGCATCGCGATCAGGCTGGCGGTCATCGCCGCCTGCGCGGTCTCCGACCAGGTATCGGAATCGAGATAGAGGATGCCATCGACGCGGTCGTAGTTGGCGCGCTCGGTATCCAGCCGGGGCAGGGCGTCGAGGCGCTCAGGATAGGGTCTGGGCCAGCTGGCGACCACGCCCCAGCCGGCGAAGCGCTCCAGGTGATCGGGCAGCAGGTCGGTGCCGGCGATGATCGCGTCGGTGGCAAAGCGGTAGCCGCGCTGGGCGCTGCGCGCCGCCACCGCCTCCTTGTTGCCGGATGCGTCGTTGGTCAGCACGCAGACTTGCTTGCCGGCGGCCTGCAGTTCGGCGACCGCGGCGCGGGCGAAGGGGAAGCCGTCGCCGCCGTCGTGCAGCACGCCATAGGCGTCGAGCACGATCAGATCGAAGTCGCCGGCGACCTCGCGCAGGCCGGCGACCTGGCGCGGCTCGACCGCCGGGGCCTTGGCCGGCAGGTATGTCTCGGCGGCGCGATAGGTGCGCCAGGCGGTGTCGAAGTCGATCGGCAGCATCAGCTTTCCTGCGGCGCCGGTTCCTGGGTCGGCAGGAATAGGGTGCCGATCGCGGCAACGGCGACCATCAGCGCCGACACCCACAGGCAGGCCTGCAACCCGGCGGCCTGATAGACCAGCCCCGACAGCAGCGTGCCGAGCAGCCGGCCGGCGGCGTTGGCCATGTAGTAGAAGCCGACGTTAAGCGCGACCTTGTCATGATCTGAGTAGGCCAGGATCAGGAACGAGTGCACAGCCGAGTTGATGGCGAACACGGCGCCGAACAGCCCGAGTCCGCCGAGGATCAGCCAGCGCGGGTCCAGCCCGGCCTGCAGGCCGAGCGCGATCAGCGCCGGCAGGGCGGCGAGACCGAAACCCCAGACCCGCGCCGCCATGGCGCCGCTGCCGGCCGAGCCGGCGTTGCGCAGGAACTTCGGCGCGCCGGCCTGGACGATGCCGTAGCCGATCACCCAGGTGGCCATGAAGCCGCCGACCTCGGTGAACGACCAGCCGAGCACGGCGGTCAGGAAGATCGGTACGCCGACCACGAACCAGACGTCCCGCGCCCCGAACAGGAACAGCCGGGCCAGCGACAGCACGTTGATCTCGCGGCTCTTGGAGAACAGGTGTTTGGCCTTGGGTTTCTCCTTGGCCTTGCCGATGTCGCCGCGCAGGGTCGCCAGTGCCAGTGCCAGGACAACGGCCAGCAGGCCGGCCATCGACCACAGCGCGATCTCGAAACCGAGGCCGGCAAGCAGCAGGCCGCCCAGGAAAAAGCCGATGCCCTTGAGCGCGTTCTTCGAGCCGGTCAGCAGCGCCACCCACTTGAACAGCAGCGAGTCGCCGCCTTCCTTGACCACCAGCTTGACGGCGCTCTTCGAACTCATCTTGGTCAGGTCCTTGGCCACGCCCGACAGCGCCTGGCAGCCCATCACGTAGGCGACCGAGACCACCAGTGCCCACTCGGGCCGGGTCAGGCTTAGCAAGACGAGGGCGATGATCTGGGTCGCCAGCCCGGCATACAGCGTCACCTTCAGCCCCAGCCGCGCCGCGATCCAGCCGCCGAACAGGTTGGTGACGATGCCCATGAATTCGTACAGCAGGAACAGGAAGGCGATGTCGATCGGCGAGAAACCGAGGTGATGGAAGTGCAGCAGCACCAGCATGCGCAGGGCGCCGTCGGTCAGCGTGAAGGCCCAATAGGCGGCGGTGACGGAGGCGTAGCTGCGCAGGTCGGCCATGCCCTCACCCTCCCGCTTCGCGGGTCCCTCCCTCTCCCTCAGGGAGAGGGCAGGTGAGTCCGTGCCAAAAAGCCCTCTCCTTCGAGGGAGAGGGAGGGACCCACGCGAAGCGTGGGAGGGTGAGGGGGCCCTTCACAGCATCCCCGCGATCTTGCCGGCCAGCTCGGCCATCCGGTTGACGTAGCCGATCTCGTTGTCGTACCAGGCCAGCACCTTGACCTGGGTGCCGTCGACGACCATCGTCGCCGGCCCGTCGACGATGCCCGAGCGGGTGTCGTTGGTGTCGTCGGCCGAAACCAGCGGCCGGGTCTCGAAGCCGAGGATGCCGGTGAGCGGCCCTTCGGCGGCGGCCTGGAACAGGGCGTTGACTTCCTCGACCGTGGTCTCGCGCGCGACCTCGAACACGCAGTCGGTCAGCGACGCGTTGAGCAGCGGCACGCGCACCGCGACGCCGTTCAGTTTCCCCGTGAGTTCTGGGTAGATCATGGTGATCGCGGTGGCCGAGCCGGTGCTGGTCGGGATCAGCGAGTTGAGCCCCGAGCGGGCCCGGCGCAGGTCCTTGTGGCCGAGGTCGACCATCACCTGGGTGTTGGTCACGTCGTGGATGGTGGTGATCACGCCGTGGCTGATGCCGAGGTTCTCGTGGACCACCTTGACCACCGGCGCCAGGCAGTTGGTGGTGCAGGATGCGGCGGTGACAAGATGATGTTTTTCAGGCTCGTACAGGTCATCGTTGATGCCTTGCACGATGTTGAGCGCGCCTTCCTTGACTGGTGCCGCGACCACCACTTTCCTGACCCCGCCGTCGAAGTAGGGTTGCAGCAGCTCGGGCGTGCGGAAGGCGCCGGAGCACTCCAGAACCATGTCACAGCCGAGATCGCGCCAGGGCACCGCGCCGGGCGTGTCGTGACCGGAAACGCCGATCCGGTGGCCAGCGACCGAGAAGTGGTCTGGGCCGGCCTCGATGCCGCGGTCCCAACGGCCGTGTACGCTGTCGAACTCGAGCAGGTGCGCCGCGGTGTCGGCGCCGCTGCGGATCTCGTTGACGTGCACCGCCTCGAGGCCGAGTTCGGGCCGGTCGGCGATGACGCGCAGGACCAGCCGTCCCATGCGGCCGAAGCCGTTGATGCCCACTTTGACGCTCATGCCGAACACCCCTTTTTCCGGTGACACCGCTGGCCGCGCGCTCCGCGCACCGGTGCCAACATTCGCTTCTTACCGGGAATTGCAAGCGACATTCTGATGACGATGCCGTTCACGCGATTCCCGGTCCCCGCATTCATTACGCCCCGGCGGCGCATCCGGAAGAAACTCGATTTGTTGGGGGGAGGTGAAGGCCGTTTGCGGGGCAGCTAGCGCGGATTCGATTTAATCCTGGTCGTATCCTGCGGCAGCGAAGAAGTTCTCGCATTCGGTGGGCGTGACTTTCTCGATCCCTTCGGCGATGGCGCTCCACAGTTCCTCAATG
>Ga0209785_1000178_pt1 | contig 24785 bp, 24 predicted proteins | sample WorMetG1BERMUDA2_FD_187403 | JGI IMG/M metagenome (GOLD analysis project Ga0209785, IMG submission 187403) | Marine gutless worms symbiont microbial communities from Max Planck institute for Marine Microbiology, Germany - Inanidrilus... ...
CTTCAAAATGAACGCGATCTGCTGTTCCGAAAACCTAGATTTCCGCATCGTTCTTCCTCGTCCTGCCAGCCTCTACATTACGAGAAAACTCGCGCTTCAGGCGGTCCAGTTTTCGGGGTTCAGGTCAATCATCGGCGTGACCCCGATGCCGCCGCCCATCAGCAGGGTCTTGGCCGCGGTCTCGTCGAGCGGGAAGTGGTTGATCGGTTTGGAGACGAACACCCGCCGCCCCGGCGCGAAGATCCGGTGCATCAAGGCCGAGCCGCCGCGCCCGGTGTCCTCGCGCAGCACGCCCAGGACATAGCGCGAGCGGTCGGCGGGATCCCCGGCCAGCGAATACTGGCGCAGGTATTCCGGCGCCACCACGACATCGATGTGGGCGCCGGCGGTCCACGCCGGCAGCTCCGATCCGTCGGTCGCACGCAGCTCGTACCTGCTCACGTCGGCGGTCATCTTCTCGACCGCCGTCACCTCGACACGGATCACCGGCGCGTCGCCCTCGAGTTTGTATTCGTGCACCAGGCCGTTTGTGTCACCAAGGGCCAGCCGCGCCTTGTACTCGTCCGCCGTGACCATCGCCTGGTAGGCCTCGATGCCCTTCTCGCGGTCCATCGGGAACGGGAACGGCCAGGGATGCGACGCCAGCGGCGCCGGGTAGACCGCCATCACCTGGTCCTCGTACCTGAGGTCCAGGTCTTTCTGCAGGTCGCGCGCGTTGACCGGGTGCGGGCTCGGCCGGTAGCCGCCGTCTTCTTCGATCTCCAGGTCCCACCACCATTTCTTCACCGGGTTCAACCCGCCGTTGCCGACGGCGTCGTCCAGCCGCGCCAGCGACGGCGCCGCCGAAGGTACATTCATGGCCAGCCAGCGGAACGGCGCCTCGCCGAACAGCCCCTCCAGGTTCCACGGACAGGTCTTCATGCAGCGCCCGCACATCGCCCCGCCCGCAGTGGTGATGCGGTAGGTGGCGCATTTCTGGCTGTCCGACTTCCAGATCTCGTAGCCGTTGAACATCAGCTTCGGTCCGGCGGTGATCGCGCCCGAGGGACATTCGCGGGCGCACTTGTTGCAGGCCTCGCAGAAGGCCTGCAGGCCGAAGTCGACGGGGCCGTCGTGGGTCATCGGCATGTCGGTGGTGACGACGCCGGACTTCAGCCGCGGCCCCAGGTAGGGATTGAGGATCACCTCGCCGATGCGACTGACCTCGCCGAGGCCCGACAGCAGCAGCAGCGGCGGCTGCAGCACCTCGCCGTCCAGCACCGTGTGCGCCTTGGCCGAGTAGCCGAGGTTGCGGATCTGCTTGGCGATCACGCCGCCGAGCAGCGAGAAGCGCAGGTAGGCGCGCATCGACTGCGCCACCGAGATCCAGTCGTCGCCCGAGGCGCCCTCCATGGTCTCGTAGCCCTGGTCGATGATCATCGAGATGGCCTGGTCGTGCGGCGGCTCGAGCGCATCGCCGAGGGCGTCGTGCGAATACCAGGTCCAGTCCGGGCATTCGGAGATGCCGACCGCGTCGACGCCGAGGAAATAGCTCGCCGCCTTGATATTCTCGGCGTTGCGGCGGGCATCGTCGGTCGCCGTCGTGCGGTCACCTTCAGGCGGCCCGTCCTGCAGCAGCACGAAGGCGCCGAGCGCCCGGCGCTGCGCCATCGACGGCGCCGACTTGCGCTCGTAGTGGCCGTTCTTGGCGCCCTCCTGCACGTGCTTGCCCATGTCGCCGAACTGGGCCCGGGCGAACATGTCGGCACGCTTGGGCACGCGCGCCACCCGCGCGGTGTCGATGTAGGTGGTCGGCTCGGCCACCCGCTTCAGCTTCTCGTAGGGAAACGGTCCGTCGACGAAACGGCGCTTGGCGTAGGGTTCGCGGTTGAAGGCGTTCTTGGCGAAACCGAAGCCGAGCGCCCAGGCGAGCCCATGGGTACGGCCGTGCGGCTGCTCCTTGAGCGGCACCAGCGGTCGGTCGGCCCGCAGCGCGAAATCGGTGGTCACCGCGGCGACGCCGAAACGGGCGCCGACGTAGGGGTTGGTCAGCCCGCCCTCCTCCACCGTCGCCAGCCCGGCGGCGACGGTCAGGCGCCCCAGGTCGACGTCCGACGAGGTCGCCGTGTGCGCCCGCGCCCGGTAGCCGAGCAGGCGCAGGTAGTTGGCGATCACCACCGCGGTCTCGGACGCGCGCAGGCAGGCGCGGTGGTGCTGGGCGTCATCGAGCCACTCCGCCCCGGGTTCGTCGGCGCGCGGGTCGCGCGAAATTCGTACAGGAACACCACGGCATGGGTGTGGCCGTCGATGGTGGTCGGCGGCGCCTCCATCGATTCCTTGAGGTCGGCCATGATCAGGTCGATGCCCGAGGCCAGCGTCTTGGTCTGCTTGGTGCGCAGGGCCTCGGCCAGGCGGTCGATGTCGGGATTGCGATGCGCGGCCGGCAACAGGGCGTCCGCCGGCAGCGCGCAGCAGCCGACCATCGAGGCGTCGGAGAAGTAGCCGAATCCCTTCAGGTGGTTGGCCCGCTCGCGCCGATCCTCGGGGCAGGCGCCGCGCGCCTTGTTGACTAGGCCGTCGCGGATGGCGTCGAGCATGGCCTGGTATTCGCCCATGGAGTTGACGATCGAGGCCGGCGCGTCCGCGCGCCGGAAGCCGAGCGGCACCGTCGCCGGGACCGCCGCCAGGTCCGGCATCGCGTCGGCCCGCGCCAATCGCTCCAGCGGATAGGGGCCCATGTGCGTGGGCCGGTGTTTGTCGGAGAAGAATCGCATGGTTCTGCCAGCTTGCTCGTGTTCGGGGGGAGACTGCAACACCCATTCGATGCCGTCCACGCGGCCCCGTCACGGCACCTGCATGCTCCCGGGGCCACGACGTCGACCGTCTCCGAGATCGGCATCCGCGTGGGTTTGTTGTTGACTTGACAACAACATCATCTATTCTTGTTGTCATGTCAACAAGCAATTCATCCCCTGCGCCGAGCACGACGGGACAGCGTCATGGCCGATGAGCCGATCGACGCCGGCCTGGACGATGCGCTGTTTCTCGTCGACGTCGAGGATCCGGTCGGCGGCGGCACGACCCGCACGCTCAGCCATTCGCGCTCGTCGTTGGTGCTGATCGGCATGGCGACGAACCGCTACGTCCGTGGCTCGTCGCGGCTGTTCCAGAAACGCTTCGGCATCGGCGTGATGGACTGGCGCATGCTGGTCATGCTGACGCGCCAGCCGGACATCTCGGTGACCGCGGCCAGCCGCACCATCGGCGTCGACAAGGCCGCCGTCAGCCGCGCCCTCGCCCGGTTGGAGAAGACCGGCCTGGCCGAGGCGGCCTGCCCCGGCGGCAACCGTCGGCATCGGGTGTGGCGGCTGAGCCATGCCGGGCGCGCCAAGCACGACGAGATGCTGGCGATATCGCTGCGCATCCACCAAGCCATCCTCAGCGAGTTCAGCCGCGACGAGATCGAGGCGTTCAACGGCTTCCTGCGTCGCTTCATCGCCAGCGCCGAGGATCTGAAGGATCTTCCCGACTGATCCGCGCGCTCAGCCGTAGGTCACGGTCTTGCAGATGTTGACGAAGGCGCGGCGCGACAGCTGCGCCTCGACCGCCTCGCCATCCTCGCAGCGCAGCAGCACCGCCTGGTGCAGCGCCGGCGCCTGGTCGACCAGATCGGGCAGGTTCCAGGGGAAGCGGGCGAAAGCGTCGCGGCCCATGGACATCACATCGCGTGTCGCCTGTTGCAGATCACTCTCGGGATCGGCGGCGATGCGGGCGACGATCTCGTCGGCCAGGGTCATCAGCGCCGCCTTGGTCCAGCAGGGCTTCGAGGTCCGGTAGTCGTACTTCTCCAGCAGTTCTTCGTCCTCTTCGGGCAGGGCGAACAGGATCTCGAACTTGTCGCGCGTGCCGCCGGCCCACAGCGCGAACACCCGGCCCAGGATCGGGTGCAGGTTGTCCGCCGCGCAGTCGTTGGTGCCGGGGCATTCCTCGCAGGAACGTAGGGCCATGCCGAAACGGTCCGTTTTGTTCGTGGTGCTTTAGGGAAATTTGGCGTCTGTTGCCGGCGGCTTCAAGCGACGCTATTCAGGTTCATCGGCACGCTGGCTTCCTTGACCGACAGCTCGAGCAGCCCCTGCACTTCCTTGGCCTGCTTGAGCAGGCGATCCAGGATCTCGACCACCTCGCCGGCCTTGATCTGCACGATCTCGTCGTTGGCGCGGAACTCGACGATCTGCACCGCGTCCTGCAGCGCCACGTTCAGTTCGGCGAGGGCGCCGGCGGTCTCGTTGTCCATGCCGGCGACGATATGGGTGTTGGCGGCGAACACGCGGGCCTCGGGCAGCAGCAGCTTCGGCACCACCGCGTCCTTCTTCGACTTCTTGTCGTGTTCCTTGTAGATCGCGCGCCGGTCCTCGAGCGCCCGGGTCAGCGCCGTGACCTCGTGGATCAGCGCCGAGGCCAGGGTGCGCCGCTCGCGCGCGCGCTCCTCCTCGTCCTCGTGACGGGCACGCAGGCGGTCGTCGCGCTCCTGCCGGCGCCACTTGTCGTTGGCCTTCTCGATCTCGGCGGCGCGGCAGACCAGCTTCGGCTCGGGCTTCGGGTCAGGTTTCGGGTCGGGTTTGGCGTCGGTCACCGGTTCCACCGGTTCAGGTTTTGCCGTTTCGGCTGGTTGCGCCGCCGGTGTCGGCGATGACGTCATCTCGCGCCACAGGCCGATGCCGATCAGGGTACCGAAGAAGGCAGCGACGAAGGCGCCGACCCCCGCCGGCATGCTGTGCAGGAACGAGAGGACGGCGTCCAGGCTCCCCATCTCGTGGTCGATGACCAGCAGGACGGAGACTGCGGCGCCGATCAGGCCGAGCAGAAACCAAAACATGTGGCGCAAGATGCCGGATTTTGCTTTCGTTCACAAGTCTGCGTTGCCCATTTTTAAGTGATGCTTCAACCGCGCCATCCGCGCCCGAATTAGCACGAAAGACCGACGATGCCCGATTTCAGCCTCGAGGATGCGGCGCACCAGCGCGGTCACCGGATCGTCGCCGGCGTCGACGAGGCCGGCCGCGGTCCCTGGGCCGGCCCGGTGGTCGCGGCGGCGGCGGTGATCGACCGCGAACGCCTGTCCGGCGAACTGGCGGCGGCGCTGGACGACTCGAAGAAGCTGAAACCGGAAGCGCGCGCCGAGCTGTTCGCGCGGCTCGGCGATTGTGCCGAGGTCGCGGTGGGCGTGGCCGAAGTCGCCGAGATCGACGCCGTCAACATCCTGCAGGCGACGATGAACGCGATGGCCCGGGCCGTCGACGGCCTCGCCGTGAGCCCGGATTTCGTCCTGGTCGACGGCAACCGGACGCCGGATCTGGGCGGCCGCGCGGTCGAAACGGCGGTGAAGGGCGACGGCCGCAGCCTGTCGATCGCCGCCGCCTCGATCGTCGCCAAGGTGACCCGCGACCGGCTGATGGCGGAACTGGCGCGGGAGCACCCCGGATACGGCTGGGAAAGCAACGCCGGCTACGGCACCGCGGCGCACCAAGCGGCGCTGGCGCGGCTCGGCGTGACCCCGCACCACCGCCGATCCTTCGCCCCGATCCGCGATCTGCTGGAAAAAAAGTGACCGCGCGGCCATCAAGATGTTGAGTCCGGCGGACTCGCGATTCCCATATGTTGACGCCTGGAAGTCTTCTAAGGTAATGAATCCATTTAATTCTTGACGCGGAATCCCGGCTGACTCATGCTGCGCGCCATGCCTGGGAAAACGAAAACCGTCCCGGAGGCCGTGCCCACGGACACGATTCTCCAGGGAGACTGCGTCGAGTTGATGAACGGCCTGCCCGAGGGCAGCGTCGACATGATCTTCGCCGATCCGCCTTATAACCTGCAGCTCGAGGGCGAGTTGCACCGGCCCAACAACAGCAAGGTCGACGCCGTCGACGACCACTGGGACCAGTTCGAGTCGTTCGCCACCTATGACCGCTTCAGCCGCGCCTGGCTGGCGGCGGCGCGCCGGGTGCTGAAACCGGACGGCACCCTGTGGGTGATCGGCAGCTACCACAATATCTTCCGCGTCGGCACGGTGCTGCAGGACCTGGGCTACTGGATTCTCAACGACGTGATCTGGCGCAAGACCAACCCGATGCCGAACTTCCGAGGCCGCCGCTTCACCAACGCGCACGAGACGCTGATCTGGTGCGCCAAGGACGCGGACTCGAAATACCGCTTCAACTACGAGGCGATGAAGAACCTGAACGACGAGCTGCAGATGCGCTCGGACTGGCTGTTCCCGCTGTGCACCGGCCAGGAGCGGCTGAAGCAGGACGGCCGCAAGGCGCATCCGACGCAGAAGCCCGAGGCGCTGCTGTACCGCGCCATCCTGTCCTCGACCGAGGTCGGCGAGGTCGTGCTCGACCCGTTCTTCGGCACCGGCACCACCGGCGCCGTGGCCAGAAAGCTGGGCCGCCATTTCATCGGTTTGGAGCGCGAGGAGGACTACGTGCAACTGGCCAGCGAACGCATCGACAAAATCCAGCCGGTCGACGACCCGGAGCTCTACACCACGCCGACCAAGCGCTCGCAGCCGCGCATCCCGTTCGGCTGGCTGGTCGAGCGCGGGTTGCTCAGCCCCGGCACCGTGCTGTCCGACAGCCGCCGCCGCCACTCCGCCCGGGTGCGCGCCGACGGCACCCTGATGGCCGCCGACTTCCGCGGCTCGATCCACCAGGTCGGCGCCTACGTGCAGAAGGCCCCGGCCTGTAACGGCTGGCAGTTCTGGTACTTCGAGCAGAAGGGCGAGTTGATCCCGATCGACGTGCTGCGCCAGAAGCTGCGCGCCGAGTTGCACTGATACGACGCAATTTCCTGTCGATCGGCGCCTGACGCCGAATTTGGTCGATCTGACATATATCATCGACCGATCCTTCTGCGCATCCGACAATGTATGCTTCGCAGAGTGTCCGTGTTCGCGGAGTCCGGCGGCAACAAGCCGGACGGAGGACGGACCAAGCGCCACGTTTACGGACGCGGCGCCGCGCCAAAAAAACGAAAGGAGGAGGCAGGCGCGATGAACGACATACCCCTTCGGGACAGGATACCGACCCGCTTCGACAGCCTGGAAACCTGGCGGAGGTTCCGGGAAACGGTGAAGGAATTCTCCAGCAGCGACGACGATGCGCAGTTCGCCATCGGCTACACCGATCACATGATCGCCCGCCTCGAACAGGAGAAAACCACGCGCGAAGCGCGTTGAGCCGAGATCGCGTAGTCCGTTTACGCCACCATCCGCCCGCTTGCGGCGCGGCAGGAGGGGTTCGTCAACCACGCGTCCACTTCGTCCATTCGCCGGGATGGCGCAGCACGTAGGCCTCGAAGCGCCGCACGAATTCCCGCATCAGCGCCTCGCCATCGCCTTCCGCCACCAGTTCGTCGACGATCTCGACCTCGTAGCCGCCGCCGTCGCTTCGCCGCGCGAACACCGGCAGCAGCGCCGCCCCGGTGGCCAGCGCCATGCGCGGCGGTCCCGAGGCGATCAGGATCTCGCCTTCGAACAGCGGCAGCGCCACCGGCCGATCGCTGTGCGCCACGGTGGCGATGACGACCGCCCGGTTCTCGCGCAGGCGCCGGCGCACCCGATCGATCGCCGCCTGGCCGTCGCCGCGCATGACGATGCGCTCGACCCCCTCGGCCTCGCCCTCGAGGGCGATGAACGGGTTCAGCACGCGCTGGCCGAAGCGGCTGCCGGAAAGGCCGTGCTCGGGCCGGGTCAGCATGCCGACGTCGTAGCCGGCGCGGCGCAGGCCGCGCAGCGCGACGACGCCGGCGAAGGTCACCGGCGCCAACCACAGCAGCGCGACGCGGCCGCGCGCCAGCGCCGCGTCGAGATGCTCGCGGCCCTGCAGTTCAACCTCGGCAGTCCAACGGCGCGGCGCGTTCATCAGGCGCAGGCGGCGCTCCAGCGCCCCCGCCTGGGTCGCCTGCAGCACCTCACGCGCCATCGTCTCGCCATCCGCGTAGCGCCGCTTCAGGCTCTCGCCCAGGGCCCGCCGCCTGCCGCCCCGCACCGGCAGGATCGCCCGCGACGCGGCCGCGTAAATGCCGCGCCACTGCCGCTCGGGCACCACCGTGGCCAGGGTCTTCAGCACCGGCAGCAGGGCGGCCTCGCCAAGATCCGCCAGGTCGATGGCCCGCTCGGGCATCGCGTATACCGTCGGCGGCGGCGCCGGTGCGGCTGTTGCCGGCACCGCGACGGCCGGCAGGCCGAGTTCCCGGCGCACCGCCGTCGCCAGCGCGGCGATCGTGGTGGCGCCTGTCCACAGGCTCTCGGTGGGCAGGTCGACGCCGAACCCGGTTTCGATGGCGGCGACGATCTCGACGGCGGTCAACGAGTCGGCGCCCTGCTCGAACAGGTCATCGGTGATGCCCAGCCGCTCGCGGCGCAGCAACCCGCGCAGCAGCTCGGTCAGACGCCGTTCGACGTCGTCGCGCGGTTCGTCGGCGGCGGCCGCCGCCGCGCACGGCAGCTCGCGCGAGGCCAGGTCCTTGCGGTCGGGCTTGCCGTTGGCCAGGCGCGGCAGCGCGTCGAGCGGGACCACCGCCGATGGCATTTCCGCCGCCGCCAGACGGCCGGCCAGGCGCCGGCGCAGCTCGGCGGCGTCCGGCGCCGCGCCGGGACAGACCACATAGGCGGCCAGGCGGGCCTGACCCTCGTCGTCCGCGCGCGCCACCACCACCGCCTCGTCGATGCCGTCCAGGGCCAGCAGCGCCGCCTCCACCGCCGCCAGCTCGACCCGCCGGCCGAGGATCTTGACCTGGTCGTCCTTGCGCCCCATCGAGTGCAGACAACCGGCATCGTCGAGCCGGCCCATGTCGCCGGTGCGGAACAGCCGCGCGCCGTCGGGCCCCTCGGGCTCGATGAAGCTGGCTTCGGTCAGGTCGGGCCGGCGCCAGTAGCCCAGCGCCAGGTAGCGGCTGCGCACGACGATCTCGCCGACCTCGCCCGTGGCCACCTCTTCGCCGTCCTCGCCCCACAGCAGCACCTCCTTGGCCAGCACCGGATGACCCAGCGGCACGATCCCCGGCGCGACGTTGGTGCCGCGCTCGATGACATGGCGGCGGTAGGTACCGGCCTCGGTCGAGCCGAGATGGTTGATGAACACGGGAGCCGCCGGGAAGTGTTCGCGCCAGCTGCTCACGTCGCTGTCGTAGACCGGCTCGCTGGACAGCATCAGCAGCCGCACCGAGGGGAACGAGATCTCCGCCGGCGCCGCCAGCAGGCACTGGCGGAAGGCGCTGCGGAAGATGTACAGCACCGTGACCCCCTACCCGGCGATCCAGTCGGCCATGGCGCCGGCGCCGTCGCGGCGCATGTCCCAAGGGCACAACGTGGCTCCGCACAGCAACGGTGCCAGGATGTTCTTGACCGAGGCGCAGGTGCTGCCGTGGTAGCCCCACAGCAGCCGGTCGCCGGCGCTGATCTCCAATGAATTGGTGAAGCAGCGCGCCGCGTGCAGCATGTTGCGCTGCGAGTGCACCACGCCCTTGGGTTCGCCGGTGGTGCCGGAGGTGAAGAAGATGCCGGCCAGGTCGCCCGGTTCGACAGAAATGCTGGCGGCTGGCTCTTCAGGGACCGGGCCGTCGATGTCGAGCACGCCGCATCCGGCCGGGACCAGCGCCTCGGCGTGGTCCCTGTTGGCGCCGTCGCACAGCAACAGGCGGGAGTCCGCCAGGTGCAGGATCTGTGCGTTGGCGTCGTCGGTGTTGACCGGGTTGAGCGGCACGTAGGCAGCGCCGGCCTTCAGCACCGCGAGCATGGCGGCGAGAAAGGGCGAGCCGTGCTCGCACAGCACCGCGACCCGGTCGCCGGCGCCGATGCCGGCGGCGCGCACGGCAGCGGCGACCCGCTCGGCACGGGCGTGCAGTTCGGCGAAGGTGACCGGTCCCGCCGTTTCCGAAACCGCGATCCGCTCGGCGAAGCGGGCGGCACTGGCCGCGAAGCAGGCGGCGACCGAGCTTTCGACGTCGGCGTCGGGGAACGGCGTGAACGCAGGGGACGGCACGGTTGATCCTTCAAGTTGCCATAACTCGGCGGCGAACCGATTTTAGGCGACTCTCTCTAGATCTGGAACTGCCGCCGTGCCGGACCCGGGATCCAGCGCAGCGCCGCGCACAGCGCCATCGCCGCCACCGCCGGGCGCCGGTCGCCCAGGGCCAGCGCCCGCCACAGGTGCCGGCGCGCCGAAGCGAAGTCGCGTCGCCGCAGATCCTCGGTACCGACGAAGGCGTGGGCGCCGCCAGCCGCGCCGGCGTCAGCCGCGCGGCCACCGCCGGGTCGGCGAAGACCCGTTCGATCGCCTCGAAATGGCGCTCGACCTCGGCCCCGGCGCCGCGCGACAGGCTGCCGGCGCGGGCCCGGTGGCGCAGCACCGCGCCCGGGCCGAGGAATACGAAGTCGCCCTGCAGGGCCAGGCGGCACCACATCTCCCAATCCTGGCCGATGCGCAGGTCTTCGGCAAAACCGCCGGCGGCGGTGAACGCCGCGGCGCGCACCAGGATGCCGCCGCTGGGCACGAAATTGTCGCCGAGCAGGACTTCGAGTACGTCGCCCGACGGACGCGGCGACAGCACCCCGGACGGCAGTGGCGGCTCGCCGTAGGCGCTGCCGTCCTCGCCCACGGTGACGGCGTCGCCATAGGCGGCGCAGGCCCCGGGCGCCGCCGCCAGGGCCCCGGCCAGGCGCTCCAGCGCCCGCGGCGCCAGCATGTCGTCGGCGTCGAGGAACAGCACCAGATCAGCGCGCCGCTGGCCGAAGGCGCGGTTCTGCGCCGCCGACTGACCCCGGTGCTCGCCCCGCAGCAGCCGCACGCGGGGTTCGGCGGCGGCCTCGACCACGGCCACCGTGTCGTCGCTGGAGCCGTCGTCGCAGACGATCTGCTCCCAGTCGGTCAGGCTCTGCGCGCGCAGGCTTTCGATGGTCTCGGCGATGGTGGCGGCGGCATTGTAGGCCGGCGTGATCACCGTGACCGCGGGTCGGGCCGGATCGCTCAAGGGTCCGCCGTCCCGCCGCGCAGCGGGATCGGCCGGCCGTCGAACCGCTCGGACAGCGGCAGATCGAGCAGCGAGAGCACCGTCGGCGCGATGTCGAGGATGTTGGCGCCGTCGCAGCGGCCGCCGGCGGCGATCCCCGGCCCGGCCGCCCACAGGCGCGATTCGACGGTGTGGTCCTCGGTGCGGTAGGTGGTGCGGCGCAGGTAGGGCCAGTGGATCTAGCCGATCCGAGGCGAGCGGCAGCGGTCGACCGGCCCGATGCCGGTGCGGAACACGATCAAAAGGTCGGGCAGGTCGGGATGGCGTTCGGCGCCGAACAGCTCCTCGGCGGTGTCGACGCGGGCGACAATGCGCACACCGCTGCGCGGATCCTCGAGCTGCAGCAATTCGTCGCGCAATTCCTCCAGTAGCGCCCGCTCCTCGTTGCCGGGCGCGACGCAACCGTGCGGCTCGCGTCCCTTCAGGTTCAGGCGCACGGCGCCGACCCGTTTGTTGGGAATGGCCATCGCCCGGGCCTGCGGCGAGTCGAAGGGACTTGGCGAGTTTCCGGCGCGCAGCCGCGTCGCTCTCACCGGGCCCAGCTTGGAGACGCGTTTCAGCATCCGGCGCAGCATCGGCAGGCTGGCCAGCGGCGCCGCGAGCTTGACCGCCGTCTGTCCGCGCCGCAGCAAGCCGCCGCGGCCGCCGTCCGATCCCATGCCCAGGCGGGCGAGGATCTCGGGCAGCAGGTGATAGCCGGCCTGCGACGGCCCCATGCCGTGGCTGGCCACGGCGAGAACGACGCAGTCGGGCCCGGCTGCGTCGATCAGCGCACCGAGGGTCCGGTCCTGGCCTGGTAGACCCGCAACATGGCGTCGCGCAGGTCCTCGGGCGGCTCGGCCTGGTACATCGGCGAGCTTGGATCGCGGTAATGCCAGAACTGGTGCCCGACGCAATGGCTGTCGGACAGGGTCGTGGTGAACAGATCCCAGGTCTCGCGGCGCATCAGGTCGAGCAGGAATTCCCCTTTCGCGGCGGCGCCGGCCAGCAGGTCGTCGAGCAGGCGGCGGTGGTCGGCCGGCCCGTGGCCATAGTGGTCGCAGCTGCGCACGGGATGGCGGCCGTGCCGGTCCTCGATTTCCCGGCGCAGCGACTCCGGGTGGTAGCGTTCGCCGAAGTTGCGGTCGTGCAGCCCCCACTCCGCCACCTGGATGCCGTTCAGATCGGGGTTCAGCGGCACCTCGACCTGGTCGACGGCGCAGACGCGGCGGCCGGCCTCGCTGGCCAGGCTCCAGTAGTTGTCGGTCGGGTCCAACTCGTCGTGTTCCAGCGGACGCAGCGCGCTCTCGCCGGTGCGGATCTGTTCGGGCACATAGAAGATGGCGGCCTTGCCGCAGGATCGGCCGGAGCGGATCTCCGACCAGATCGCGCCGGGCAGGGTCTCCATGCAGTTGTCCAGCCGGCTGGCGGTGCCGGCGGCGATCAGGCGCGCCAGCGCCGGCAGATGCCCTTCCCCGGCCCAACGCTCCAGCAGGGTCGGTTCGGCGGCGTCGAAGCCGACGACGAGAACTCTAGCCGGCATACCACTTGCTCCATTCGCCCGGGTGATCCATCAGGAAAGCCTCGAAACGGCTGACGAAGGCCCGCATCATCGCCATCGCGCCGTCGCCGCCATCGTCCGCCACGGCCGAGATGTCATCCTGTACCTCGACCTCGAAACCGGTCCCGACCCGCCGCGCGAACACCGGCAACAGCGCCGCCCCGGTGGCCAGGGCCAGGCGCGGTGGCCCGGCGGCGAGGCTGATGCGGCCGTCGAACAGGGGCATCTCGATCGGCCGGTCGGTATGCTCGACGGCGGCGATGGCGATCAGTCGATTTTCGCGCAGCTGCCGGCGCACCGATTCCATCGCTTCCTGCCCATCCCGTCGACGAAGATCTGCTCGACCCCGCCCGATCCGCCGACCGGCGTGTAGAAGCGGTTGAGCACGGCCTGACCGAACTTGCTCGTCGACAGCCCGTGCTCTGGCCGCGTTACCATGCTGACCGGAAGGCCGGCCCGATCGATGGCCACCAGTCCGATGATGCTGGCAAAAGCCGCCGGCGACAACCACAGGACTGCGCCCCGGCCGCGGGCCCGCGCCGCCTCGAGATGCGCCTGTCCGTTCAGTTCGATCGGCGCGCGCCAGCGGTGGCGCGACGACACCATGCGCATGCGCCGTTCCAGCGCCGCCGCGTGGATGGCCCGCAACACCTGCCGGCCGACCTGCGGCGTCCCGGCGAAACGCGGCGCCAAGGCCCGCTGCAGCGCCGCCACCCGACCCGGCCGCAGGGGCACGGTCAGGCCGGCGAAGCCGTCCGCGATCCGCCGCCAGCCCGGTTCGGCGGACAGCGCGGCGAGCGCCTTGACCACCGGCAGAAGGGCCAGCTCGATCATGTCGGCGGCATCGATGGCGCGCTCGGTGAGGGTGTAGGGGGTTGGCCGGACCGCCGCGCCGGATTCATCGCCGCCGCTGAGCACCGGCAGGCCGCGTGCCGCGCGCACCAGGTCGGCCAGGGCGGCGACGGTGGCGGACCCGTTCCACATGGTCGCGGTCGACAGGTCGACGTTGAAATCGCGCTCAATCACCGCCACGACCTCGACGGCGGTCAGCGAATCGGCGCCGCGCTCGAACAGGTCGTCCTCGGTCCCCAGTTCCGGGACCTTGAGCAGTTGGCCCAGCTTTTCCGCCAGGTGCCGCTCGATGTCGTCGCGCGGCGCGCCCCGGGCCGGGATCGATTCGGGCAGGTCGCGCGCAACCAGTGCCTTGCGGTCGATCTTGCCGTTGGGCAGGCGCGGCAACGCCGCCAGCGGCAGGATCCGCGACGGCAGTTCGGGGGACGACAGCCGCTCGCCCAGACGGACGCGCATATCGGCGGCGTCGATTTCGGCATTGGCGACGACGTAGGCAATCAGGCGGCGTGGCCGCCACCCGCGACCCGCGCCACCACCGCCGCCTCGTCGATCTCGGCCAGTCCCAGCAGCGCCGCCTCGACCGCGGCCAGTTCGACCCGTTTGCCGAGGATCTTGACCTGGTTGTCCTTGCGTCCCATCGAATGCAGGCAGCCGTCGGCGTCGATCCGCCCCAGGTCGCCAGTGCGGAACATCGGCACGCCGTCCGCCGAGGTCAGGAAGGACCGCGCCGTCTGCTCGGGGTCGCGCCAATAGCCGCGGGTCAGGTAGTGACTGCGGACGATGATCTCGCCGACCTCGCCGGCGGCGACTTCGGCGCCGTCGTCGTCCCACAGCAGTACCTCCTTGTCGTCGATGGCATGACCCAGCGGCATGGCGCCGGGCGGCACCGGGTCGTCGCGGCCGATGAAATAGCGCCGGAAGACGCCGGCCTCGGTCGTACCCAGCTGGTTGACCAGGCGCGCCACCGCCGGGAAATGCCGGCGCCAGGCCTCGATGTCGCTGTCGTAGGCCGGCTCGCTCGACAGAATCAGTTGGCGCACCGAGGCAAACCTGCGCTCCGGCGCGATCGCGGTCACGCACTGGTGGAAGGCGGTGCGGAAGGGGAACATGTGGGTGATGCCCTGCGTGTCGATGAAATCGGCCATCGCCGCGGCGCCGTACGCGTGCAGGTCGAAGGCGCAGACGGTGGCGCCCGACAGCAGCGGGGCGAACATGTTCATCACCGACGCGCTGGTGCTGTTGTGATAGGTCCACATCACGCGATCGCCCGGTCGGACGTCGTAGGTGGTGATCGCGATGTCGCAGTTGTACAGCAAATTGCGCTGCGTCTGCATCACCCCCTTGGGCTCGCCGGTGGTGCCCGAGGTGAAGAACACGGCGCCCAGTTCCTGTCGCGGCGGCGGCGGATTTCCGGCCGCGAGTCCGGGCGCCGGGGCGTCGAGATCGAAGACCGCGCAGCCGTCGCCGGCGATCCCGCGCGCCGCCGCCAGCCGGGTGCCGTCGGTCAGCAGCAGCGGCGCCTCGACCCGGGCCAGGATTCCGCCGTTGGTCGACGCCGGCGTGGCTTCGTTCAGCGGCACGTAGAAACGGCCCGTTTTCAGAACCGCCAGCATGGCGGCGACGAAGGTCGTGCCGTTGCCCAGCAGCGTCGCCACGGCGCCGCCCGGCGCGGCACAGGCGCGGTCGATCTCGGCCGCGACGCGATTGGCGAGAGCATCGAGTTCGGCGAAAGTGACATCGCCGTCCGCCGCCACCACCGCGGGCCGGTCGGCGAAGGTCTGCGCCCGCTCCTCGAACACCGCGGCGAAGGGGCGGTCATGGTCGATATCCGCGACGGGTTGCGGCATCGCGTCTTCCGGCTTCGATCTCATCGGCAAAGCATGCCAGAAGCCGCGCCGCAATCCAAACCGCACGGAAAAGCGGGCCTGAGTGCGCGAGGCCGGTGCTAATCGGCGGCGTCGAGCGGTGCCCGGAACAGCGCGCCAGCGGCCAGGTAGAGCACGGCGGCGATGGCCACCACGACGGTGAATCCGAAATGGATCGCCAACACGGTGGCCAGCACGGCGCTGATCACCGAGCAGCAGCCGTTGACTCCCCAGGCCCAGGGCACCAGCGCCGGCCGCGCCGCCGCGACCCGGGCCAGCCCGAGCGGGAACGGCATGCCCATGAAAAAGGCGAGCGGCGCGACCAGCGCCAGCGCGACCGGGATCTTCGCCACCGCCGGCAGCGCCGCCAGCGGCACCAGCAGGGACGGCAGCAGGCCGGCGTAGGCCGACGACAGCACGGCGATGGCGGCGACCGGCAGGAACACCGGTCCGAGACGCGGCGGCGCCCAGCGGCTCAGGCGCGCGCCGGCGGCGCTGCCCGCACCGGCGAACACGAGAAAGGCGCACAGCACCACCGCGACGGCGGTCAGCGGATGCCCCAGGAACAGCACGAAACGCTGGATGAAGGCGATCTCGACGAACAGGAAGGCGAGGCCGAGGCAGGCGAAATAGGCGAGGATGCGGAGACTTGTCCGGCCCGCCCGCACCCGCCGCTCCCCGCCCGCCGCCAGCGGCAGCAGGATCAGCACCAGGCCAAGCAGGACCGCCTGCGCCAGCGTCGCCATCAGCACCGGGTATCCGAGCTCGAGCGCGGTGATGCCGCCGCGCCGGTGCAACTGGATGATCTCGCGCAGCGAGCGCCATTTGAAGAAGTCGAAGAAGTAGGGCCTGTCGTCGCTGGCCGGGCGGATGTCGAACTTGTAGCCGGCGGCGCAGGGCCGGCCCTGCGCCAACGCCACCGCGCCGTCATGAAAATAGGGCTGCGGCAGGATGTTGAAGCGGTTGGCTTGGTCGCGTCGGATGCCGGGAAAGAAGGCCAGATCGAAGGACCGGTCGGCGGCGAAGGTGCGCAGGGTGGCGACGTCGTCAGGCGTAAAATCGCCGTTGCGCACCATCAGGACGGTCGTGTTCCAGCTGCGCATCAGCACCAGCCGCGCCGCCGGATCGGCCACGCCGGCGCCGTGCAGGGCCGTCCGCGCGGTGGCGAACAGCTTCAGCGAATCCCGCGGCGGCAGCTTGAGCCAACGCGTGATCGCCAGGATCCCGCCGGGGTTCAGGCGGCGCAGGTAATCGCGCAGCGCCTCGACCGTGTAGACGTAGCTCTTCGATAACGCGTGCACGCCGGCAGCGGCGGCAGCCGAGGAGTCCAAAAGCGGGATCTGGATCAGGTCCCAACGCCGGCCGGTGGCGGCGACGAACGCGCGCGCCTCGGCCGCATGCACGCGGACGCGGGGATGGCGGTAGACCGCGCCGGCGAATCCGATCACGTTGACGTCCAGTTCGACCGCGTCGACCGAGCGGGCGCGGTGATGCAACGCCTGCAGCACGTCGGTGCCGCCGCCGGCGCCGAGGATCAGCACGCTCGGCCGCTGCAGCAGGTGGTAGGGCAGCGCGCCGGCGGTCTGGTCCAGCACCGTCAGTTCCTCCAATCGTTGGGGAACGGACGTGATCGCGGTCAGGCCGTCGCCGTCGGTGAACAGGCCGAGCTGTTCGGGAATCTCGCCGCGCGCGCTGATGCTCAGCCCCGGCAGGTGGCGGAACGGCACGGTCGGGCTGCGCACCAGGCTGACCAGGCCGAGCGGTCCCGAGGCCGTGTCCACCAGCTCGGCGTCCTTCACCGCCAGCGCCCGGCTGAGGCTCTTGTAGGGGGACAGCCGCGGCTCGAGCCACGACACCGGCACCAGCAGCGGCAGGACGACGGCGGCCAATCCCAGCGCCGCGGCGAGCAGACCGCCAGCGGCGATCAGGCGCAGGGCGTCGTCGGGCGTGATCAGAAACAGCACGCCGATCACCGCCAGGGCACCGAGCCCCGATCCGACCAGATTGGCGGCGTAGACCGCGCCGATCCGCGCGCCGTCGCGGGACAGCGCCAGGCCGATGCAGTTGGCGCCGGCGAAGAACGGCACCACGAACAGGCCATAGAGCACGCCCAGATTCAGCAGCTGGCGCGGCCGCCACAGCACTTCGAGCGCGTTGAACGGAACCTGCTGGGCCAGCGCGAACCCGGCCAGGCCGGTGACGCCGAACAGGGCGGCGTTGACGGCGAACGCCGCGGTATAGCGGGTCTTCAACCAGCCGCGGGCGAGAAACAGGAAACTGCCGCTGGCGCCGAAACCGAGCAGCGCGACGCTGATCGCCATGTAGGCGAAATGATGCCACTGCACAATCGCGAACAGCCGCATCAGCAGCACCTCGTAAGCGAGTACCGCCGCCGAGACCGTGAACACCGACAGCAGGCCGGATACGGGCAGCGGGCCGGGTTTCATTCCGCGCGCACGAAGGGAACGAAGGTCACCGGCAGCGTCTGACGGGTGGTGACGGTGCCACGGGCATCCTTCTCGACCACGGTCAGGTATTGGAAGGAGAACGAGCCGCCGACCGGAATGACCATGCGGCCGCCGGGCTTGAGCTGGCGCACCAGCGGCGGCGGAATGTGGCTGGCCGCGGCGGTGACGACGATGCCGTCGAACGGCCCGCAGTCGGGCCAGCCGTGATAGCCGTCGCCGGTGCGCGTCGAGACGTTGGCGTTGCCGAGCTGGCGCAGCGCCGCCGCCGCGGTTTTGGCGAGCTCGGGGATGATCTCGATGGTGCAGACCCGCTTGACCAGCGGCGACAGCACCGCCGCCTGATAGCCCGATCCGGTACCGATCTCCAGCACCACGTGATCCGGGCGCGTCTGCAGCAGGTGCGTCATCAGCGCGACGATGAAGGGCTGCGACATGGTCTGGCCGTAGCCGATCGGCACCGGATAGTCGGCGTAGGCGAGCACCGCGTCGTTCTTGGGGAGGAACAGGCCGCGCAGGGTGCCGCGCCGGATCGCTTCCATGTCCGGCAGGTAGGCATGGCGCGGCACTTCGTTCATGGCGCGCAGCACGCGCGGGTCGAGTTCGGGCCCGTCCATCGCCTCGGCGGCATGCCAGGCATGATCGACGATGGTGCGCACCATGTCGGCCCGCAGCTCGGCCAGCATGGCCTCCTGCGCCGCCGACGGGGTCGGCGGTAGCACCGCCGCCAGCGCGGCCAGCGCGACCCCGCGCAGGGCCCTGGTCGCGGATGTCAGGCGGCGACCCATGGCGATGTCGCTTCGGCTTGCTGTTGAACAGAATTCACGGCATTTGGCTCCCCCTGCTCACCATCAAGGATGCCAAAAAACCGCCGCTGTTTCCATGCGGCTGGCCAGACACGAAAAAAGCGGGCATCGGGCCCGCTTTTTCCGAAGGCTTGGCGTGCCGCCTAGCGCGTCGGCACGGGCTCGTCGCCGGAGTAGTCGTAGAAACCGCGCCCGGTCTTGCGGCCGAGCCAGCCGGCTTCGACGTATTTGACCAGCAGCGGACAGGGCCGGTACTTGGTGTCGGCGAGACCCTCGTGCAGCACGTGCATGACCGCGAGGCAGGTATCGAGGCCGATGAAGTCGGCGAGCTCCAAGGGACCCATCGGGTGGTTGGTGCCCAGCTTCATCGCCGTGTCGATGGCGGCGACAGAGCCGACGCCCTCGTACAGCGTGTAGACCGCCTCGTTGATCATCGGCAGCAGGATGCGGTTGACGATGAAGGCGGGGAAATCCTCGGCGTTGACCGCCGACTTGTTCAGCTTCTCGGTCAGCTCGCGCGCGGCGCGGTAGGTGTCTTCCTCGGTGGCGATGCCGCGGATCAGCTCGACCAGCTTCATCGCCGGCACCGGGTTCATGAAGTGCATGCCGACGAACTTGCCGGGACGGTCGGTCTGCGACGCCATGCGCGTGATCGAGATCGACGAGGTGTTGGACGCGATGATAGCGTCCTCCTTCAGGTGCGGGCAGAGCTCCTTGATGATCTGCTTCTTGATGTTTTCGTCCTCGACCGCGGTCTCGATCACGATGTCACACTCGCCGAACGCCTCCATGGTGGTCGAGGTCTGGATCCGGGCCATGGTCTCGGCCTTGTCGACCTCCTGGATGCGCGCGCGCTCGACCTGGCGCTGCAGGTTCTTGTCGATCACCGCCAGGCCGCGATCGAGCTGCTCCTGACCGATGTCGTTGAGCACCACGTCGATGCCGGCCGCGGCGCAGACCTGGGCGATGCCGCCGCCCATCTGGCCGGCGCCGATCACGCCCACGGTATTGAATTCATGTGACATGCTTTTCTCTTTCAGTTTTTGGGGAGGCCGGACCGGCGGAGAGCAGTGCCCCTCAATCGCCCCGGCCCCCGATTAAAGAGCTTTCCGCTACTTGTCGAGCCCGCCTATTTGTCCAACTCGGCGGACAGTTCCGGCACCGCCTTGAATAGGTCGGCGACCAGGCCGTAGTCGGCGACCTGGAAGATCGGCGCCTCCTCGTCCTTGTTGATCGCCACGATCACCTTGCTGTCCTTCATGCCGGCGAGGTGCTGGATCGCGCCGGAAATACCGACGGCGATGTACAGGTCCGGCGCGACCACCTTGCCGGTCTGCCCGACCTGGTAGTCATTCGGCACGAAACCGGCGTCGACGGCGGCGCGCGAGGCACCGACGGCCGCATTCAGTTTGTCGGCGATCTCCTCCAGCATGGCGAAGTTCTCGCCCGACTGCATGCCGCGGCCGCCGGAGATGACGATCTTGGCGCTGGTCAGCTCGGGACGGTCGGACTGGGTCAGCTCCTGGCCGATGAAGGTCGACAGGCCCGGGCTTTCGGCGGCGCCGATCTCCTCGACCGCGGCAGAGCCCCCTTCCGCGGCGGCGCCGTCGAAGGCGGTGCCGCGCACGGTGATCACCTTGATCGCGTCGCCGCTCTGCACGGTGGCCAGCGCATTGCCGGCATAGATCGGGCGCACGAAGGTGTCCGCCGAGACCACTTCCGAGATCTCCGAGATCATCGCCACGTCCAAGAGCGCCGCGACGCGCGGCATCACGTTCTTGCCGTGCGTCGTCGCCGAGGCCAGCATGTGGCCGTAGTCGCCGGCCAGGCCGACCAGCAGCGGCGCCACGTTCTCGGCCAGGTCGTGTTCGTATTGCGCATCATCGGCGAGAAGGACCTTGGAGACGCCGGCGATCTGCGCCGCCGCGTCGGCCACGGCGCGGCAGCCCGAACCGGCCACCAGCATCGTCACATCGCCCAGTTGCGCCGCCGCGGTGACCGTGTTCAGGGTCGCCGCCTTCAGTTCCACGTTGTCGTGGTCAGCCAGTACCAGAACGCCCATGTCAGATCACCTTCGCTTCGTTTTTCAGTTTGTCGACGAGCTGCGCCACGTCCTCGACGATGATGCCGGCCTCGCGCTTCGGCGGCTCCTCGACCTTCAGCGTGGCCAGCCGCGGCGCGATGTCGACGCCCAGGTCGGCGGGCGACACGGTGTCGATCGGCTTCTTCTTCGCCTTCATGATGTTCGGCAGCGAGGCGTAGCGCGGCTCGTTCAGGCGCAGGTCGACCGAGACCACCATCGGGGTTTTCAGCTCGACCGTCTCCAGGCCGCCGTCGACCTCGCGGGTGACTTTCGCCATGCCGTCGCCGAGTTCGACCTTGGAGGCGAAGGTGCCCTGGGCCCAGCCCAGCAGGGCCGCCAGCATCTGTCCGGTCTGGTTCGAATCGTCGTCGATCGCCTGCTTGCCGACCAGCACCAGGTCAGGGCTCTCCTTCTCGACCAGCGCGGCCAGCAGCTTGGCCACCGCCAGCGGCTGCAGTTCGTCGTCGGTCTGCACCAAGATGCCGCGGTCGGCACCCATCGCCAGCGCCGTGCGGATCGTCTCCTGGCACTGCTGCATGCCCATCGAGACGGCGATCAGCTCTTCCGCCGTGCCGGCTTCCTTCAGGCGCACGCCTTCCTCGACGGCGATTTCATCGAAGGGGTTCATCGACGTCTTCACGTTCGCCGTCTCGACGCCCGTGTTGTCGGATTTGACGCGGATCTTGACGTTGTAGTCAATCACCCGCTTTACCGCGACTAGGACTTTCATTCGCTCCTCACACAACCCTGCGACTCGCCGCTCCCGGCGTCTCGCGTGACCGAACCATTATGATGTTTAACTATTTGAATTTATTGGCAAAACCGCCACTGCAGCTTTATTCGCACCTGCACAATACGCAGATGGCAGTTTGATGTCAATCGCGCCCGTTTACGCAGTTGATGTTGTAAAATCCGGCGGCCCGGAATCGCCCTTTTCAGCGATGCGCGCCGGGGGTCCACAAGACGTCGGCGCGGCCGCCGTCGTTGAGGTGGCGGGCCATCACGAACAGGTGGTCGGACAGGCGGTTGACGTACCTGACCGCCTCGGGATTGACCGCCTCGCGCTCGGCCAGCGCGGTGATCAGGCGTTCCGCCCGGCGCGCCACCGTGCGCGCCAGGTGCAGATAGGCTGAGGCCGCCGAGCCGCCGGGCAGGATGAACGAGGTCAGCGGCTCGAGGGCATCGTTCATGGCGTCGATCTCGGCCTCCAGGCGCTCGACCTGGGCCGCGGCGACGCGCAGGGCGCCCTCGGACTTGCGCCCGTCCTCCGGCGTGCACAGGTCGGCGCCGAGGTCGAACAGGTCGTTCTGGATGCGCGCCAGCATGGCGTCGGCGTCGCCTCCCGACTTTGAATCGGCGGTCTGCAGCCGGGCCAGGCCGATCACCGCGTTGGCCTCGTCGACGCAGCCGTAGGCCTCGACCCGCAGGTCGTGCTTGGCCACCCGCTTGCCGTCGCCGAGCGAGGTTTCGCCCTTGTCGCCACCGCGCGTGTAGATCTTGTTCAGCGTGACCACATCGCCGCCCCTTCTTGTCCTTGTGCTGTCAGGAAACCGCCATGATGGTGATCAGCGCGAAGATCAGCACCGCCAATCCCTGCAGAACCACCCGGGCGCGCATCAGCTTGTTGGCGTGGCGCGCGTTGAACCTGCCCTGCACCGCGAAGGCGAGGATGCCGATCACCAGCACCAGGGCGGTGCCGGCCATGGCCACCACCATCAGCAGGGAAAGCACGGACTCCATGTCCTTGATATAGGCGATCGCGGCGGTCCGGGCAAAAGGAAACCCCGCCGGGGTGTCGCCGGGCGGGGCACGTGACCCTGTTTTTCCAGGTCCGCGGTTTTGTTGTGCAGGGCCATCCTAGCGCCGCTGGATGACAGCGGTTTGACGCTCGGATGGAGGTTTCTCTGCGGGCGGCTTGTGTCCGGGCCAAGGCAAAGGTACTGTTCTTAAAACCTTTGAGGAGCCCCGCCCTGTCCGCCATCGCCTTCGACCTGCGCGCCGTCTGCGACGGCCTGCGCGCCTTCGCCGAGGCCGAGGTGATGCCGCGCCACGAGAGGCACCGCGAGCTGTTCGAGGATCCGCGCTGGCTCTATGACGCCGACGGGCGGCACTGCGCCGAGGCCGGCTATTACGGCATGTGCGTGCCCGAGAGCCTGGGCGGCGGCGGTCTCGGCCTGCTCGCCTACTACGTCGGCTGGCAGGAGCTGTTCCACCTGTGCGGGCCGCGTAACTGGCTGGTGCACTGGGTGATCAGCCACTGGGCCTTCGGTCCGTCGCGGGTGCTGGCGCGGGCGACCCCGGAGGCCCGCGAGGCCTTCGTCGACCCGATGATGCGCGGCAAGCGTTCGATGTGCTTCGGGCTGTCGGAGCCCGGCGCCGGCTCGGACGCGGCGATGATCAAGACCAAGGCCACGCCCGACGGCGACGGCTGGCGGCTGAACGGGCGCAAGATCTGGACCACCAACGCGCCGCTGGCGGATTTCTGCCTGCTGTTCGCGGTCACCGACCCGGAGGCGGCGGCGGCGCGGCGTGGCGGCATCTCGGCCTTCCTGGTGCCCACGCACGCGCCCGGATTCGAGATCCAGCGTGTCGTCCGGTTCTTCGGCCACATCGGCGGCGACGAGGCCGAGCTGCGTTTCGAGGACCTGCATATCGAGCCGTGGCAGCTGCTCGGCGAGTTGCACAAGGGCTTCGCCACCGCCGTGCAGGGGGTGTCGCTGGGTCGCATCTACAACTCGGCCAAGGCGGTCGGCATCGGCCGCTGGGCGCTCGAGCAGGCGATCGACTACGCCGGCCTGCGCGACTCCTTCGACGCCAAGATCGCCGATCACCAGGGCGTCAGCTTCCCCCTGGCCGAGCGCGCCACCGAACTGCACGCCGCCCACCTGATGGGCCTGAACGCGGCCAAGCTGCTGGATGACGGCCAGGCGGCGGTCAAGGAGGTGGCGATGACCAAGCTCTATTCGGTCGAGCGCGGGGCGGCGGCCTGCGACACCGCCATGCAGACCCACGGCGCCATGGGCTTCACCAACGAGATGGGCCTGACCGAGGCCTGGCAGATATGCCGCGTCATCAACGTCGCCGACGGCACCAACGAGATCATGAAACGGACCATCGCCCAACGCCTGATGAAGGGCGATACCGAGCTGTGAACCCGTCGTTCAGCCGAAGCGGCGGCGGATCACCGCCAGCCCGAGCAGGTCGACCGCGAACAGCAGCAGGGTCGCCGGCTCGGGAATGTGGCCGTCGATGATCATGTTGGCGTGGACCTGGCCGGTGAACGGCTGGTCCGAAACCCATCCCGAGTCGCCGAGCGTGACTTCCGACAGACCGACGAAGAGCCCGGGCAACAGGTCGCTCAATCCGGCGTCGATGTCGAAGATGTCGCCGAAGCCGAAGGTCGCCTCGGCGCCGAGCCACTGCGTCAGGTCTACGCCGACGTAGAGGTCGGTGGTGTCATCGCCGATCACCGGGCGCAGGTTGGGCAGGAACCATTCGTGCACGCCGAACAGCAACGGCGCGATGTCGAGGTCGAGCTCGGTGAAGAAGCCGTTGTAGTCGCCGAGGAAGGCGATGTGGGTCTCGGTCTTCGGGCTCTGTTCGATGATCATCTTGTAGCTGGCCAGGATGCCGCCGTTCTCCAGCTTGTTCTTGAACGGCTTCAGGCCCTTGGACTTCTTGGTCCCGGGCTGGATGTCGAAGGTCTGCTGCTGCTCGGTGTCGTCCTCGACCACGTAGGTGCCGTCGCCGTTGTCGCGGCGGTAGTCGGGGATGATGTTGACCGTGGCCTTCTTCTTGGTCTGGTTCGTCAGCGACGGCTTGATGATCTTGTCTTTTTTCTTCTCGTGCAGAGCCCGCACCTGGACCCAGGTACGAGGGAAGTCTTCGATCGGCAAGCCGTTCTCGGTGTTGTCCAGCGTGACGGCGGAGCGCAACAGGCCGTAATCGAAGTGTTTGGGATCGTGATCGACCATCGCGGCGTCCGACACGATCCTTCTCGCGGTGCCGATCTCCGGCCGTTTCGGCACGATCGAGGTTCGCGTCTTCAACTTCAGCGGCGTTGCGTTGAGGCCGTGCCCCTTGTCGCATTCCGGATTGCCGGGGCTGTGCTGCAGGGTCGCCGAC
>Ga0209785_1000179_pt1 | contig 24638 bp, 18 predicted proteins | sample WorMetG1BERMUDA2_FD_187403 | JGI IMG/M metagenome (GOLD analysis project Ga0209785, IMG submission 187403) | Marine gutless worms symbiont microbial communities from Max Planck institute for Marine Microbiology, Germany - Inanidrilus... ...
TGTGCGCTTCACCCTTTGCGTTCACCGCCAAATCACAGATCCATCATGGTTAAGCTATTGATTTGCCCATACTATCATGTGTGGCTATTGGTCTGAAGCGCCGTTCATCTGGGGAATGCGGGTTAAATAGTTTCAATAGTTCTTTTTTTGACGCCTGAATCTCGCGTTGCCGCGTCGATATGCGGTATCCTTTGCTGTGCTGCGCCGTTAGTTTGTCTTTCAAGGTGGCACACATGTTTTCGACGAGATCCGGAAACTGATGCAGCCGGTCCATCCTATTGGATAAAATCTCGCCGCAAGCCCACCCGAAACTGGATAGAACGACACTCTGTCTAGTCGGTTGGCCCGCGCCGTCAAAACAGGCGGTGCCCAGGCAAGCCCACCCATCCGACACTTCGCGCACTCTTTCACGATCATCGTCCGAAAGTGCATCGAAATGGGCCGACAGCGCCGCACTCGCCTTTTTCATATCGATGAAACCGAGCGGCAGAACCCAAAAGACGGATCTCTTTTCCTTCTCATCGGTGCCGGATTTTGCAATGATCGCCCGGAGTTCAGGATCCATCGACGGATCTAGCCAGGGCAGAACAGCGTCCCTTTGTCCGGAGTTGTATGCAATGGGGGCCTTTGTAGGCAGCTTGCCTTTTTTGCTCCTGCGCGGGACCTCGACATCAAGCCGTCGATCTTTGAACACCTTGGGGGTGAGGGCTTCCGTCGCAATCCAGTAGTTGAGAATGGCTTCGCCGTCCGCGATCTTTGCAGGCGAGAGCGTATCACTTTGCATTTCCTCTCTTCCCCATCTCCGAACAGCTCACATCGCCCCCTGCATCAGATTGAGAAGGAGAGTTGAAAATGACCGTCGATCAGAATCAAACGCATGACCACGGGAAACGCAACCTCTGCTATTGATCCCGGTTCGACTAGGCACCCGCGGACGTCTCGTGGAAAAGGCCAGGGCAGGTTTTGAAGAAGACCAATGAACTCAAGGGGGTTGCTTTTCCCGTGTCCTGCCTGTAAGCAATTGATATTCTTGGATTGTATCCCATTCGCCAGGGCATCACATCCTGCCCCGTTTGCAAACGGAACGAACCGTTCATTGCTGCCAGTCCGCGATAGCTATGACGTTTTGTTAAGGGATTTCCGCTGGGAGATCCCGGACCGCTTCAACATTGCCGCCGCCGTCTGCGACGATTGGGCCGCGCGTGAGCCGGAGCGGCTTTGCCTTTTGCACTACCATCCGGACCGGGAACCGAACCGGCTGACCTATGGCGCGCTCAGCCGCCGGTCCGATGCTTTCGCCGCCGCGCTGCGCGACCGCGGCATCGGGCGCGGCGACCGGGTGGCGCTGCTGTTGCCGCAGAGTTTCGAGACCGTGATCGCCCATATGGCCATCTACAAGCTCGGTGCCGTCGCTGTTCCGCTGGCGCTGCTGTTCGGGCCCGACGCGCTCGCCTTTCGGTTGCGAGCCGCTGGCGCGCGGGCGGTCGTGACCAATGCGGCCGGCGCCGCCAAGATCGATGCCATCGCCGAAGCACCGCCGGATCTCAACCTCGTCGTCTCGGTCGATGGCGGCGACGGCACGGAGCGCTTCGACGCGCTCGCGCAGGATCGCGGCGTGCCTTTTGGGCGCGCCGACACGAAGCCGGACGATCCGGCGCTGATGATCTTCACCTCCGGCACCACCGGGCCGCCCAAAGGCGCGCTGCATGGCCACCGCGTGCTGCTCGGCCATCTGCCGGGCATTCAGTTCGCCCATGAATTCCTGCCGCAGCCGGGCGATCTGTTCTGGACCCCGGCCGACTGGGCCTGGGCCGGCGGGCTGCTTAACGCGCTTTTGCCGGCGCTCTGTTTCGGCGTTCCGGTCGTCTCCTCGGCGGCGCAGAAATTCGATCCTGAGACCGCCTTCGCGATCATGGAGACGATGCGGGTGCGCAACGCCTTCATGCCGCCGACGGCGCTGCGCATGCTCAAGACCGTCGACAGACCGGCGGAACGCTTCGACCTTCGCCTGCGCACAATCGGCTCGGCCGGCGAAGCGCTCGGCCGCGAGACCTATCTGTGGGCACAACGGGAACTCGGCATCACCATCAACGAGTTCTACGGCCAGACCGAATGCAACGCCGTGCTCGGTTCCTGCGCCCGCATCGGCGTCACCCGCCCCGGCGCCATCGGCAAGCCGGTGCCGGGCCACCGCGTGGCGGTCATCGATGAAAACGGCCGCGAAATGCCCGCCGGTACGCCGGGTCAGATCGCCGTGAAGCGGCCGAATCCGGTGATGTTCCTGCGCTATTGGAACAATGAGGCGGCGACCCGCCGCAAATTTGTCGGCGACTGGATGCTAACCGGCGACCAGGGCATTCGCGACGCCGACGGCTATGTCGAATTCTTCGGCCGCGACGACGATGTGATCACGTCGGCGAGCTACCGCATCGGACCGGGCGAGATCGAAGACTGCCTGATCGGCCACCCGGCGGTGGCGCTGGCGGCCGCGGTCGGTAAACCCGATCCCGTGCGCACCGAGATCGTCAAAGCCTATGTCGTGCTCAAGCCGGATGTGCGGCCGAGCCACGCTCTGGCCGGCGCCATCCAGGACTGGGTCAAGACGCGGCTGTCAGCGCATGAATATCCGCGCGAGGTCGAATTCGTCGACGCCCTGCCGCTGACCACGACCGGCAAGGTCATCCGGCGCGAACTGCGCGAGCGCGCCAAACGCGAGGCGCGATCGGCGCTGTAAACTTCAATAGGTCCGGACGCGGGCGTTACTGATAGGCGCCGTGGCAGTGTTTGTATTTCTTGCCCGAGCCGCAGGGACACGGCTCGTTGCGGCCGACCTTGCCCCAAGTGGACGGGTCTTGCGGATTGCGCTCGCCGGGCGGGACAGTGCGCTGCGGTGCCCGGGTCAGGGTCTGCAACTCGCCGTCGGCAGCCGCGAACTCGTCCTGGCCGGTGGTCGCGTCTACATGGTGCCCCTCCATCTGCGCCGGGGGGGTTGGCTCGGGCGCTTCGGCGGCTTCGCGCACCAGTTCCACCCGCATCAACTGAGCGGTGACGGTGCGGCGCAGATTGACAAGCAGGCTCTGATAGAGCTCGAAGGCCTCCGATTTGTATTCCTGCAGAGGGTCGCGCTGGCCGACGCCGCGAAAGCCGATCACCGAGCGTAGATGATCGAGATTGACCAGATGTTCGCGCCACAGATGGTCGAGTGTCTGCAGGACGACGGATTTTTCGACATAGGTCATGACCTCCGGACCGAAGCGCTCGGTGCGGTCCTTGGCCGACCTGTCGGCCTCCTGCGACAGTCTTTCGCGGATATCGTCCTCGGCGATGCCTTCCTCTTCGGCCCATTCGGCGACGGGCGACTGAAGGTTGAGATAGGTCGTGACATCCTCCGCCAGCCCTTTGACATCCCATTGTTCGGCGTATGCCTTTTCGGGAATATGCTGGCGCACCAGATCGTCGACCACATCCTGGCGCATGTCCGCGACGGTCTCCGAAATGTCGTCGGCGTCCATCAGTTCCAGGCGCTGTTCGAAGATCACCTTGCGCTGGTCGTTCATCACGTCGTCGAATTTCAGCAGGTTCTTGCGGATGTCGAAATTGCGCGCCTCGACCTTTTTCTGCGCCCGTTCCAGCGCCTTGTTGATCCAGGGGTGGACGATCGCCTCGCCCTCTTTGAGACCCAGCTTCTTCAGCATGCCGTCCATGCGGTCGGAGCCGAAGATGCGCATCAGGTCGTCCTGCAGCGACAGGTAGAATTTCGATCGGCCGGGGTCGCCCTGGCGACCGGAGCGGCCGCGCAATTGGTTGTCGATGCGGCGGCTCTCATGGCGTTCGGTGGCGAGCACGAACAGCCCGCCGGCGGCGAGCGCCTCGTCCTTGAGCTTCTGCACCTCCGCTCGGATCGCCTGCTCGCGTTCGGCGCGGGCGGCCTCGTCCGTCACATCCGCAAGTTCCTGGGCGATGCGCATGTCGACATTGCCGCCGAGCTGGATGTCGGTGCCGCGGCCGGCCATGTTGGTGGCGATGGTGATGGCGCCGGGCACGCCGGCCTGCGCGACGATATAGGCTTCCTGCTCGTGATAGCGGGCATTAAGCACCTGGAAATCCTTCAGGCCGGCTTTGCGCAGGAGCTCGGCGAGCGTCTCCGATTTCTCGATCGACGTGGTGCCGACGAGCACCGGCTGGCTGCGCTCGCGCGCCGCTTTGATCTCGTCGACGATCGCCCTGAACTTCTCCTCCGCCGTGCGGTAGACCTCGTCATCCTCGTCGAGCCGCTTGATCGGCAGGTTGGTCGGCACTTCGACCACCCGCAGGCCGTAGATGTTGCCGAACTCCTCTGCCTCGGTCGAGGCCGTCCCGGTCATGCCGGCCAGTTTCGAATACATGCGGAAATAGTTCTGAAAGGTCACCGAAGCGAGCGTCTGATTCTCCGGCTGGATCTTGACCTTCTCCTTGGCTTCCAGCGCCTGGTGCTGGCCTTCCGAATAGCGCCGGCCGGGCATCATGCGGCCGGTGAATTCGTCGATGATGACGATTTCGCCATGGCGCACGATATAGTCCTTGTCGCGGGTAAACAGCTTGTGCGCCTTCAGCGCATTGTTGACGTGGTGGACGATGGCGACGTTCTCGACATCATAGAGCGACTCGCCCTTGAGCAGGTCGGCTTCCCGCAGCATGCCCTCCAGCTTTTCCGTGCCTTCTTCGGAAAAGGTCGCCGAGCGCTGCTTCTCGTCGATCTCGTAGTCGCGCTCTTCCAGAAGCGGTATGAACGCGTCGATCGTGTTGTAGAGATCGGAGCGGTCGTCCAGCGGTCCGGAAATGATCAGCGGCGTCCGCGCTTCGTCGACCAGGATCGAATCGACCTCGTCGACGATCGCGTAATTGTGACCGCGCTGCACCATTTGCCGGCGCTCATATTTCATATTGTCGCGCAGATAATCGAAGCCGAGTTCGTTGTTGGTGGCGTAGGTGACGTCGCAGGCATAGGCGGCGCGGCGGGCATCGTCATCCATGCCGTGGACGATCTTGCCTGTGGTCAGGCCCAGGAAACTGTAGATCTGGCCCATCCATTCGGCATCGCGCGTCGCCAGATAATCGTTCACCGTGACCACATGCACGCCCTTCTGGGCGAGCGCATTGAGATAGACCGGCAGCGTTGCCACCAGCGTCTTGCCCTCGCCGGTCTTCATCTCGGCGATGGAGTTTTCGTGCAGGATCATGCCGCCGATGAGCTGCACGTCAAAGGGCCGCATGCCGAGCGCGCGGCGCGAGGCTTCCCGCACGGTCGCGAAGGCCGGCACCAGCAGCTCGTCCAGCGATTTTCCGGCCGCCAGTTGCCCGCGGAACTCCGCGGTGCGCCCCGCCAGCTGCTCGTCAGACAGGGCCTCCAACTCCTTTTCCAGGGCATTGATCGCTTCCACGCGCGGCCGATAGGAGCGAACGAGCCGCTCGTTGGAGGAGCCGAACAATTTGCGGGCAATGCCGCCGAAGCTGACCATTGAGATGGTCCTTTCCTGATGGTTGGACCGGCGACGAAACGGTTCCCGGTTGCGCTGTCAACGGTTGGATGATGCCGTTTTGAAGCTGGTCCGCTCGAAACTGAACTGGACGCGAGATTGCGTGACAGATAAGAGGGGGTGTGAACGATGTCAACGGCGCTCGCCTGCCGCCGCTGGCCATTCAGCCGGGCGATATCCGGTGGCAGCCCGTGGCTGGTCGGATTTCGTTTGTTGATGAGTGCGCGCGGGGCGGCGAAACCATCCCGACCGGAAGGGGTTTATGATCATGCTTATGAGAACGCCACTCTGCGCGGGTATGCTGGCTCTGCTTGTCAGTTTCGGCGCTCCGGCGACCGCTCAGGAGGAAGACACGGTCATCGCAACCGTCGGTGGCGAGCCTGTCTATCGGTCGGAACTGGCCATCGCGGAGACTGATCTCGGTCCGCAATTCGGCCGCCTGCCGGAGGGACAGAGGAGAGCCGCCGCGCTGTCGGTGCTGATCGATATGAAGGTGCTTGCACGACAGGCCGAAAAGGCCGGCCTCGGCGACGGGCCGCTGTTCGAGCGGCGCCTGACATTCTTGAAGGATCGCGAACTGCACAATGATTATGTGACCGATCGGGTGATGGACGCGATCACCGAAGCCGCATTGCGCGAGCGATACGAACGTGAGGTGGCCGCTATCCCGTCGCAGCAGGAGATCCGGGCGCGCCATATCCTTGTCGACAGCGAAGAACAGGCCAAGACGGTGATCGAGGAACTTGATGCCGGCAGGGATTTCGTCGAACTGGCGCAGGAGCGATCGACCGGCCCCAGCGCTCCGCAGGGTGGCGATCTCGGCTATTTCACAAGGGGCCGGATGGTGCCGGAATTCGAGGAGGCCGCTTTCGCGATCGAACCCGGCGCCTATACTCCGGAACCGGTGAAAAGCCAGTTCGGCTGGCACATCATCAAGGTGGAAGACAGGCACGACCAGCCGCCGCTGCCTTTCGAGCAGGTGGCCGATCAGCTTCGCCGTCTTTTGATCGACGAACAATACCGCTCACTGATTGACGAGGCCCGGGAAACGGTCGATGTCGAGGTCACCGACGCCGACCTCCAGGCCCTGCTCGACAATGCCGAGGGCGCAAGCCAGAACTGATGGAACTGCCAATTTCGCCGCTCGCGCCGCAAAGCCTCGCCGTGTTGCCGCCGATCGATGGCGTGCGCATGGCAACGGCGGCGGCAGGGATAAAATATGAGGGCCGGACGGATCTTCTGCTGATGGCGTTCGACGCGCCGGCATCGGTCGCCGGCGTGTTCACGCAATCGCGCTGCGCCTCGGCGCCGGTCGAGTTCTGCCAGGCCAATCTTGCCGGCGGCGCGGCCCGGGCGCTCGTCGTTAATTCTGGCAATGCCAACGCGTTTACCGGCAAAAGGGGCAGTGTGGCGTCGATGATCACCGCGCGCGTGGCAGCCGAGGCGGTCGGCTGCGAGACGGGCGAGGTGTTTCTCGCGTCGACGGGCGTGATCGGCGAGCCGCTCGATGCCGACGCCTTTGCCGCCGTGCTGACGGGGCTCGCCGGCGTATTGCGCGCGGATGACTGGACCGATGCGGCTGAAGCGATCATGACCACCGACACCTATCCGAAGATGGCCACATCCTCGATACGGGTCGACGGCACGGACATCACGCTGAACGGCATCGCCAAGGGCGCCGGCATGATCGCGCCCGATATGGCGACCATGCTTGCGTTCCTGTTTACCGACGCGGCGATCGCGCCGGACGTGCTGCAGGCGCTTTTGTCGGATGGTGTCGGAGATACGTTCAACGCCATCACGGTCGACAGCGACACCTCCACCTCCGACACGGTGATGCTGTTTGCCACTGGTGCCGCGGCCGGTCGCGGCGCGCCGCGCATCGCCGACATCCGCGATCCGCGACTTGTCGCTTTCCGTGACGCCTTGAACGGGCTGATGAAGGATCTGGCGCTGCAAATCGTGCGCGACGGCGAGGGTGCCCGCAAACTGGTGGAGATCGCCGTCACCGGCGCGGAAAGCGATCGCGCCGCCAAGGCCATCGCCCTGTCGATCGCCAATTCGCCGCTGGTCAAGACCGCCATTGCCGGTGAGGACGCCAATTGGGGACGGATCGTCATGGCGGTCGGCAAGGCCGGCGAAAAGGCCGACCGCGACCGGCTAGGCATCTGGTTCGGCGACGTCCGGGTGGCCGTCGACGGCGAACGGGATCCCGACTACAGCGAGGAGGCCGCCTCCACCGTGATGAAACATCCCGAAATTGACATCACCGTCGATGTCGGTGTGGGGTCCGGCAGCGCACGGGTCTGGACCTGCGACCTGACTAAGGAATATGTCGCGATCAACGGCGATTATCGGAGCTGACGTGCCCGTTGGTCATCGTCGCGATCGAAACGGAAGGCCGGAATTGTCCATGCAGGAGCTTGCCACCGTCCGCAGACTGGAAGCCCTCGGCTTCAGGGCGTGGCCGGCTGCGTCCATTCAGTATGACGGCAGTTGGCAGATCCGGCTGACCGCCGGTCATCCGTCGAAACGGCTGAACTCGGTCAACCCGCTCGACCCGTCCGACCACCGCGACATCGAAACGCGGGTCGAAAAGGCGGCGCAGCGCTTTCGCGCCTATGGCCGGCCCCTGGTGTTCCGGCAGTCGCCGCTGGCGCCGCCGCAACTCGACGCCTATTTTGACGCCCATGGCTGGCGCCGCTTCGACGAGACCCGGGTGATGATGGCTGATATCCGCCATCTCGATCTCGATGACGGACTGGACCATCTGCCGATCCGAGAGATCGGCCGTTATGTCGATGCCGCTATTCTCGTTCACGATCGCGATCCGGCGCTCAGACCCGGCCTGACGGAGGTTTTAAGCTCGATCCGGCCGGAGAGCGGCTTTTTCATCATCGAAGAGCCGGAAACCGGTCCGGTCGCGACGGCGCTGTGCGTGCATGACAACGACATGGCCGGTGTTTTCGAACTCGCCACCCGCACCGGCCGCCGCCGCGAGGGCTATGGTCGGCAGGTCGTCGTCACCGCGCTACGCTGGGCGCGCATACGCGGCGCCGAGAGGGCATGGCTGCAGGTCGAGGCCGACAACCGGGCGGCCGTTGCCCTCTACGAGGGTTTCGGGTTTCAGGATATCTACCGTTACGACTACCGGCAGGCGCCGGAACAGGTGGCCGGTGGCTGACAGAAGCATCATCCTGGTGGCGGCTTGCGCGCTGGTCGACACCGACGGTCGGGTGCTGATCGCCCGGCGCCCGGAAGGCAAGTCGATGGCCGGCCTGTGGGAGTTTCCGGGCGGCAAGGTGGAACCGGGCGAGACGCCGGAGGACACCGTGATCCGCGAGTTGCGCGAGGAACTCGGCGTCACCACGCAGATCGACTGCCTGGCGCCGCTGACTTTCGCCAGCCACGGCTATGAGGACTTTCATCTGCTGATGCCGCTCTATGTGTGCCGGCGCTATCAGGGCATCCCGCAGTCGCGGGAGGGCCAGGCGCTCAAGTGGGTGCGCCCGCGCGCCCTGCGGGACTATCCGATGCCGGCCGCCGACATCCCGCTGATCCCGTTCCTGATCGATCTGATCTAAACAAGACGCGCTCATCAATCCTCTGTCGTCATCTTCCGACGTGTCGGTTGGCGCTGGTTGCTCTGGCCAGGGTCCACGGCACGTCCGGCAAACCGGATCTGTCGGCCACAAATGCCGGGATCGATGCGACATCGACCGCGAGCGTCGAGCGACCGGATGCTCTAATCGCGCGCCTTGCCGCCAAGTATATTGGCGAGGCTGATCTCGGCCGAGCCGGGAGCCAACGGTTTCTGCTGGCTTTCATGCGGTGTCCAGCCGGAGAGATAGAGAATGCGGAAGCTGGCCCGGATGCGGCCATCGGGGTCGGCATAGTGCTCGGCATAGCGCTCGGCGGCGCGCAGAAACAGGCCGCGTGTCGCCGGTTTGCGGCTGCGTGCGGCGAGCGGATTGGCCATGCCCATCCGCCGCAGGTCGCGCATCAGGTCGAACATCGTGTCGTAGCGGGCGATGTAGGTCTCGCCATCGACCACCGGCAGGGCGAAACCGGCGCGCTGCAGCAACGCGCCGCAATCGCGCACATCGGCAAAAGGAATGATGCGCGGGCTGACGCCGCCGGTCAGTTCGGTTTCGGCCTGCAGCAGGCAGTCGCGCAGTTCCGCGAGCGTGCCGGCGCCCGGCAGTGCGGCGAGCAGCAGGCCGTCGGCACGCAGCGCCCGACGCATCTGCAGCAGCAGGCCGGGCAGGTCGTTGACGAGATGCATAGACAGCGGTGCGACGATCAGTCCGGCGGATGCTGGCTCGACCGGCAGCGTTTCGAGATCCGCTACCGATCCGATCATCCTGTCCGATTCCGCACCGAGGAAATCCGCGTGCTGTTCGAACCGCCGCACCCGCTCCGCCTTGCCGCCCTCGATGATCAGCCGCGCCATCCGATCGGTATGGGCATGCCAGGTCAGCGCCTCGCCGAACCGCCGCTCGACGGCCGACAGGCGTTCGGCCAGTTCTTCGGCCACGATGTCCAGCAGAAAATCGGCGCCATGCGCCTGCGCGGAGAGGGCGCGGCGGCGGTTGCGCAGCACGAGATCAGAGTCGAACAGTCTTTCCACATCCATTGCGCGGCCCGGCACGATTTCTATGATAGCTGATATGGACATGCGTTCGGTCAATTCCAGCCTGCTGTCAATCGGCAGATGGCTGCGCCGCGGCGCGGACGCGGTCGGTCGACAGGTCTTTCCGCCGATCTGCCTCGGATGCGGCGCGCTTGTCGGCACCCATGGCGGCGTCTGCGCCGATTGCTGGCGCGGCCTGCGCTTTGTCGAAAAGCCGTTATGCGATGTGCTCGGCACGCCCTTTGCCCATGATATGGGCGATGGGCTTCTATCCGCCGAGGCGATTGCCGATCCGCCGCCCTTTCGGCGGGTCCGGTCCGCCGTGCAATACGACGCGCTGGCGCGGGCCATGGTACATCGCCTGAAATACAATGACCGCACGGATCTCGCGCCGGTAATGGCGCGGTGGATGGCGCGGGCCGGCGGCAGGTCGACTTTCCCGCAGATCTTCATCGGCAAAACGCATGTCGGCGGATGCGATGAACTGCATGCCCTCGAGCACCGCGGCAAGCTCGACGACCTGCTGCGCTCGGCGGCCTGACGGAGGCGGCGTTGACGGATCGACCTTTCAAGGCGGCGGCCGTTCAAATGCGTTCGGGCATGGATCCGCAGCGCAACATCAAGGCGATGCGCGCGCTGGTGTCCGAGGCCGCGGACGCCGGGGCACACTATGTCCAGACGCCCGAGATGACCGGCGCGCTGGTGCGCGATCGCGCGACGCTGCAGACCATCCTGAAGGATGAAGCCGGCGACCCGGTGGTGGATGCCGCCGCGCGGCTGGCGGCCGAACGCGGCATCTATCTGCATATCGGATCGACGGCGATCGGCGTCGCCGGCGGCAAGGTCGCCAATCGCGCTTTCCTGTTTTCGCCGGATGGGGCGATCGTCGCGCGCTATGACAAGATCCATATGTTCGACGTCGATCTCGACCATGGCGAAAGCTGGCGTGAAAGCGCCACATATGAGGCCGGACGGCATGCGGTGGTCGCCGATCTGCCCTTCGGCAGGCTCGGCTTCGCCATCTGCTACGATGTGCGCTTCCCGCGCCTGTTTCGCGACGAGGCCGTCGCTGGCGCCACCGTGCTGACGGTTCCGGCCGCCTTCACGCGGCAGACCGGCGAGGCGCACTGGCATGTGCTTGTCCGGTCGCGGGCCATCGAAAACGGCGCTTTCGTGATCGCCGCTGCCCAGGGCGGAACGCATGAAGACGGGCGCGAGACCTATGGTCACTCGCTGATCGTCGATCCCTGGGGGCGGGTGCTGGCCGAGGCCGGCCACGACGCGCCGGCGGTGATCGTCGCCGAGATCGACGGCGGCGCAGCCCTGCGGGCACGCCAGAAGGTTCCGAATCTGCGCAACCAGAGTGCCTTCGATCTGGAGCAGATCGAAATCCCGGAACCGGCGGAAGCACGGCCATGATCCGGTTCAACCTGGTTTGCGACGCGCGGCATGAGTTCGAGGCCTGGTTTTCCAGCAGTGCCGATTTCGACGAACAGTCGGCGCGCGGCCTCGTGATCTGTCCGCATTGCGGCTCCAAGCAGGTCGAAAAGACGCTGATGGCACCGGCGGTGTCGACTGCGCGACGCAAGGAGGCTTCGACGCAGCTTGCCATGAACAATGCTCAGGCGGCGGCCCTCCAGCAGATCAGACAGGCCGTCAAGATGATCCGCGACACATCCGAGGATGTCGGCGAGCGCTTTCCCGAGGAAGCCCGCAAGATACACTATGGTGAGACGGAAGAGCGCGGCATCATCGGCCGCGCCAATACCGACGAGGTGCACGCACTGCTTGAGGAAGGGGTCGCCGTCGCGCCGCTGCCGGATCTGCCGGAAGAGAAGAACTGATAGAGTGGTGTTCCGGCATCCGTGTCCGGCGCTGAAGTCCGACCATTGGTTCCGGTGCCGGACTACAGCTTTTGACCGTCTCGCGCCGCCAGAAGCATGTAGTTGACGTCCATATCGCGCGACAGGTTCCAACTGTCCGACAGCGGGCTGTAAAACACGCCGGAGCGATCGATTACGCTCATGCCGGACGCGGCGAGCGGCGCCTCGATCTCATTCGGCCGTACGAGCTTTTCATATTGATGGGTGCCGCGCGGAAGCCAGCGCAGCACATATTCGGCACCGACAATGGCGAGCGCCAGCGCTTTCATTGTACGGTTGATGGTCGCCACGAACATCAGCCCGCCCGGTCTGACCATGCCGGCGCAGGAGGACAGGAAAAGATCGACATCGGCGACATGTTCGACGACCTCCATGTTGAGCACGATGTCGAAACGCTCGCCCGCGGCGGCGAGGTCTTCCGCCGTTGCGGCGCGGTAGTCGATCGCAAGTCCGCTTTGGGCGGCGTGGATCCGGGCGATTTCGACATTGGTCTGCGACGCATCGGCCCCGACCACCTCGGCGCCCATACGCGCCATCGGTTCCGATAGCAGCCCGCCGCCGCAGCCGATATCGAGCAGGCGCAGGCCCTCGAGCGGCCGCGCGGATTTCGGGTCGCGGTCGAAATGGGCGGCCGCCCGGTCGCGGATATAGGTCAGCCGAACCGGATTGAATTTGTGCAACGGACGGAACTTGCCGGTCGGGTCCCACCATTCCGACGCCATGGCGGAGAAACGGTCGACCTCGCTTTGGTCGATTGTCGTCGGCGTGTCGGTCGTCATGGCCGCCTCCAAGGTCGGATTTCGATGCTGTCCTTCCCAACTCGGCCGAAGCGGGTGCAAAGTCAAGTTGCCGGACAAAATACCGCGCCGGGCGCGTGACGGCCGGCGATTCGGCCACCACCGTCGCTCCTTGCAGGGGAGCGGCTTTTTGGCTATGAGGGCGGCGCTACCGCTCTTGCCATGGAGCGGTTTTGTTTTGTCCAGACAAGCGCACCGGGAGTTTCGGCCGGACCGATGGCCCGCATAGTGATGAAATTCGGCGGCACGTCCGTTGCGGATCTCGAACGCATCCGCAACGTCGCGCGCCATGTAAAGCGGGAAGTGGAGGCCGGCCACGAGGTTGCCGTCGTCGTCTCGGCCATGGCGGGCAAGACCAACGAACTGGTGGCCCGGACCCGGGAAGCCTCGCCGCTGCACGATGCGCGCGAATATGATACAGTCGTTGCCGCCGGCGAGCAGATCACATCAGGTCTGCTCTCCATCGTGCTGCAGGCGATGGGCGTCAACGCGCGCTCCTGGCAGGGCTGGCAGATACCGGTGCGCACCGACAACGCACATGGCGCAGCGCGTATCCTGGAGATCGACGGCAGCGAGCTGATCCGCCGTTTCGGCGAGGGCCAGGTCGCCGTGGTTGCCGGCTTTCAGGGCATCGGACCGGACAATCGGATCGCCACGCTGGGGCGTGGCGGATCGGATACCAGCGCGGTGGCGCTGGCCGCGGCGCTCAAGGCCGACCGCTGCGACATCTACACCGATGTCGACGGCGTCTATACCACCGATCCGCGCGTCGAGCCCGCGGCGCGACGGTTGAAGAAAGTCGCCTTTGAAGAGATGCTCGAACTGGCCTCGCTCGGCGCCAAGGTGCTGCAGGTGCGGTCCGTCGAACTGGCGATGGTGCACAAGGTGCGGACCTTCGTGCGTTCCAGTTTCGCGGATCCGGACGCCCCGGAGATGGGCGACTTCGCCGATCCGCCCGGAACCCTGATTTGTGATGAGGACGAGATTGTGGAACAGGAAGTCGTCACCGGCATCGCTTACACCAAGGACGAGGCGCAGGTCTCGCTGCGCCGCCTGGCCGACCGGCCAGGCGTCTCCGCCGCGATTTTCGGCCCGCTGGCCGAAGCCCATATCAATGTGGACATGATCGTCCAAAACATATCCGAAGACGGCACTGCCACGGATATGACCTTTACGGTGCCTTCCGGCGATATGGAAAAGGCGATCGCCGTGCTTGAAGCGGCGCGCGATACGATCGGCTTCGACGTGCTGCAGAATGAATTGGGGTTGGTCAAGGTCTCGGTCATCGGCATCGGCATGCGCAGCCACGCCGGCGTCGCGGCGACAGCGTTTCGCGCTCTTGCCGATAAGGGCATCAACATCAAAGCCATCACCACGTCCGAGATCAAGATATCGATCTTGATCGATGCCCCCTATGCGGAACTGGCCGTGCGGACTTTGCATTCGGTCTACGGGCTCGATAAAACGGAAGTGTAAGGCAACACCGACCCTTTGTCGGTCGGCGCTGATCGTCGCGACCCGGATCACGCCCGGCTGCCGCGGTCCTGTTCAATAATGAGGAGCACACGCGCGATGAGAGACCCGTCGGCCGGTCCACGCGTTCTGCTGAAGCGTTTGCGCGAACTGATGGCCGAGCCGCTCGAGCCGCAGGATCGCCTCGACCGAATCGTCCGCCAGATCGCCCAGAACATGGTCGCGGAGGTCTGCTCCTTCTATGTGTTGCGGGCCGACGGCATCCTCGAACTCTATGCAACGGAAGGCCTCAATCCGGATGCGGTCCACCTGGCGCAACTGAAAATGGGCCAGGGCCTGGTCGGCACCATCGCCGCCGGGGCACGGCCGCTGAACCTGTCGGACGCACAATCCCATCCGGCCTTCACCTATCTGCCGGAAACGGGCGAGGAGATCTATCACTCTTTCCTCGGCGTGCCGATCCTGCGTGCCGGCCGCACCCTGGGTGTTCTCGTCGTCCAGAACAAGGTCATGCGCAACTATCGCGACGACGAATTGGAGGCGCTTGAGACGACGGCGATGGTGCTCGCCGAAATGATTGCGACCGGCGACCTGAAAAAAGTGACGCGTCCCGGGCTTGAATTGGATCTCAGCCGGTCGATCACGATTGAAGGCGATGCCTATAGCGAGGGCATCGGGCTTGGCCATGCCGTGCTGCACGAACCGCGCATCGTCGTCACCGAATTGCTGAACGAGGACATCGATGCCGAACTCGTCCACCTGGAGGAGGCACTCGGTTCGTTGCGCATTTCCATCGACGACATGCTGTCGCGCCGCGACGTGTCGATGGAGGGCGAACACCGCGCTGTGCTCGAAGCCTATCGTATGTTCGCCCATGACCGCGGCTGGGTGCGAAAGCTGGAGGAAGCTATCCGCAACGGCCTGACCGCCGAGGCCGCCGTCGAAAAGGTGCAAAGCGACATGCGGGCGCGCATGATCCACATGACGGATCCCTATCTGCGCGAGCGACTCCACGATTTCGACGATCTTGCCAACCGCCTGCTGCGGCAACTGACGGGTTTCAGCGCCAAGATCCACCAGCAGAATTTCCCCGATGCGGCGATCATCGTCGCCCGCGCCATGGGGGCGGCCGAGTTGCTCGATTACGACCGGCCGAAGATCCGCGGGCTTGTGCTGGAGGAAGGTGCGGTGACGAGCCATGTGGTCATCGTCGCGCGCGCCATGGGCATTCCCGTGGTCGGTCAGGCGTCCGGCATCGTCTCGCTGACGGAAAACGGCGACCCGATCATCGTCGACGGCGACGACGGCCAGGTCCATCTACGGCCGATGGCGGACCTGGAAGGCGCCTATGCGGAAAAAGTCCGGTTCAGCGCCCGGCGCCAGGAACAGTTCCGCGCCCTGCGTTCGGTCGAGCCGGTGACCCGCGATGGTGTCGCCGTCGAACTGTTGATGAATGCCGGCCTGCTCGTCGACCTGCCGCAGCTCGGCGAATCGGGGGCCAGTGGCGTCGGCCTGTTTCGCACCGAATTGCAGTTCATGATCGCCTCGACCATGCCGAAGGTGGAGGAACAGGAACGGTTCTACCGCAATGTGCTGAAACAGGCTCACGGCAAGCCCGTTACCTTCCGTGCGCTCGATATCGGCGGCGACAAGGTGGTTCCGTATTTTCGTGCCGTCAATGAGGAAAACCCAGCGCTCGGCTGGTGTGCGGTACGCCTGGCGCTGGATCGTCCGGGCATTTTGCGGACGCAGTTGCGGGCGCTGCTGCGCGCCACCGGCGGCACGGAACTGAGGCTCATGTTGCCGATGGTCGCCGAGATCGACGAGTTTCGCACGGCGCGCGCCCTGATCCACAAGGAAGTCCAGCATCTGTCCCGGTTCGGCTACGACCTGCCGAGCCGGATCAAACTCGGCGCGATGCTGGAAGTGCCGAGCCTGATGTGGCAACTCGACGAATTGATGGCCGAGGCCGATTTCGTCTCCGTCGGCTCCAACGATCTGTTTCAGTTCACCATGGCCGCCGACCGCGGCAACGCGCGGGTCAGCAATCGGTTCGATCCGCTCGGGCGCACCTTTCTGCGGCTGCTGCTGCAGATCGTCCGGGCCGCCGAGGCACGGGGCACGCCGCTGACCCTGTGCGGCGAGATGGCCGGCCGTCCGTTGCCGGCGATGGCGCTGCTCGGCCTCGGCTTCCGGTCGATTTCCATGGCGCCCGCCGCGATCGGTCCCGTCAAATCGATGCTGCTTGCGCTCGATGTCGGCGCGTTGCGGGAGGTGTTGCTGCAGGCGCTGGACGATGTCGAGCATGCCCATACGGTGCGTGCGATCCTGTCCGATTTCGCCACGGCCAAAGGCATTCCCACGTAAGGTCCGACGATGACAACGCTACCGCTTGACAAGATGCGCGAATTGCAGCGCCGTTTCGACGAGATCGAGGCGCGCATGGCCGAAGGCCCCGAGGCGGATGTTTATGTCCGGTTGGCATCGGAATATGCCGAGCTGGAACCGGTGGTGGCCACTATCCGGAACTACGAAAAGACCGTCGACGAGATCGCCGACCTCAATACCATGCTGGAGGAAGGCGGCATCGACGACGAGATGCGGGCGCTGGCCGAATTGGAACTGCCGGAACTGGAGGAGCGGCGGGCGGCGATCGAAAGCGATATGCAGCTCATGCTGTTGCCGAGGGATGCGGCTGACGACAAAAGCGCGATCCTGGAAATCCGTGCCGGAACCGGCGGCTCGGAAGCCGCGCTGTTCGCCGGTGATCTGTTCCGCATGTATGAGCGCTATGCCGCGTCCCATGGCTGGAAGGTGGAGGTGATGAGTGCCAGCGAGGGCGAGGTGGGCGGCTTCAAGGAGATCATTGCGGCGATCACCGGGCGCGGCGTCTTTGCCCGGCTCAAATTCGAATCCGGCGTGCATCGCGTACAGCGCGTGCCGGAGACCGAATCGGGCGGTCGCATTCACACCTCGGCGGCCACGGTGGCCGTGCTGCCGGAGGCGGAGGACATCGACATCGACATCCGCAACGAAGACATCCGCGTCGATACGATGCGCGCCTCGGGGGCCGGCGGGCAACATGTCAACACGACCGATTCGGCGGTCCGCATCACCCACATTCCGTCTGGCATCGTGGTTACCCAGGCAGAGAAATCGCAGCATCAAAACCGGGCGCGCGCGATGCAGATCCTCAGGGCCCGGCTGTTTGATCTGGAACGGCAGAAAGCCGACAGCGAACGCTCCGCCGAGCGCCGCAGCCAGGTCGGCTCGGGCGATCGCTCCGAGCGCATCCGCACCTATAATTTCCCACAGGGCCGGGTGACCGATCACCGCATCAATCTGACGCTTTACAAGCTTGACCGGATGATGGAAGGCGAGATCGACGAGGTGGTCGACGCGCTGGTCGCCGACCATCAGGCCGGGCTGCTGGCATCGCTCGGCGAAACCGCCGCGCCATGACGCGCGCGACCCGGGGCGCTCCCGCTGTTTCTGCTGTCGTCTCCGCTGTGGCACGACGTTTCGCGTTGCGCGGACTCGACACGCCGCTTGCCGATGCACGCGCTCTGGTCGGCGGCCTGTTGGATCTCGATCTGACGGCACTGGTGCTGCGGCCGGATCGACCCGTGAGTGCCGCCGAGCGCGCGCGTATTCAAGCCGCGGCCGAAAGGCGTTGCGCCGGCGAACCGGTCCACCGTATTCTGGGCCGCCGTGCATTTTATGGTTTTGATCTGGTGATCTCGCCGGCGACATTGGAGCCACGGGCGGATACCGAAACGCTGATCGACACCGTCCTGCCCCTGGCGCGACGCATGGCGGCCGGCACGGACGGATTGCGGATTCTCGATCTCGGGACCGGTAGCGGCGCTATCGTGCTTGCCGTTCTTGCCGCGCTGGACGGCGCGACGGCGGTTGCGACCGATCTTTCGGTGGAGGCTTTGGCCGTTGCCGGGGAAAACGCCGCGCGGCTCGGCCTGTCGAACCGACTGGATCTGGTCGAGAGCGACTGGTTTGACCGGGTTGACGGACGGTTCGACCTGATCCTCTCCAATCCGCCTTATATTCCTTCCGCTGACATTGCAGGGCTGGCGCCGGAAGTGCGGGATTTCGATCCACCCATGGCACTCGATGGCGGTGAGGACGGCCTGTCGGCCTATCGCGCGATCGCCAGGGGCGCGGCCGGCCATCTGCAGCCGGACGGTCTGGTCGCGGTGGAGACCGGCTATGACCAGCATGCCGCTGTGACGGCGCTGTTTTCGCAGCGTGGTTTCGACCGGCATGACCGGGCAAAGGACCTCGGCGGCCGCGACCGCGTTCTGGTTTTCAGACCGGTGCGTTAGGTCTGCGGGCGCATCGGCACTTGCACTGCGCGCCAATACGCTTATATGGAAGATCAAAAGAAAGCGGGTCGACCATGGGGGATTGGATGGCCGCGCTCGCGCTTGGCGCATCGGCGTCTCGGGGGTTGCGGCAGCTTGGTATTGACGCGGATGGTGCTGTCGGGAATTCGACAAAGAAAAAGCTTGGAATTGCGGTCAAATCACGCTAGTTTCCAAACGACGTCAGATCGATGATCATTGCCGTGGACGGGATCCTTGGGGTCGCTTTCGGTTTCGCCTTTTGGAGGCTTCAATCGACCACCGGCAGCTCGCACTGCACTTGTACATATGTGAATCGAAAAGAGCGCAAACGCACGCCTTGCCGGGCGTGACAGCTGACGGCTAGAGAAAAAAATTTCGCCAGACGGTGCAGGCCAGTCACAACAATCTTACGGACGATTATTAGGTGAGTAACGCATGAGGTCAGGACAGCAGAACAAGCGCGGTCGCGGGCGCAACAACAGTGGGCGCAAAAACGGCAATCCGCTGACGCGCACGTATGACAGTACCGGTCCTGACGTCAAAATTCGCGGCACGGCCCAGCATATCGCCGACAAATACGGCTCCATGGCGCGCGATGCGCTCGGCGCAGGCGATTCCATCATGGCCGAAAACTATCTTCAGCACGCCGAACATTACAATCGCATCATCGCGTCGGCGCAGGCGCAGATGCAGGAGCGCTATCAACGCGAGGAACGCGATGCGGCGGTCCGGGAACAGCAGACGTCCGAGTCGGGCGACGCGGCGTCGGCCGACGGCGAAGCGCCGGTGACGGCCGCTAACAGGGAGCCCAATGGGGCCGCCGCCGACGGGACCGGGCCGCAGCCGGTGGTGTCGGGCACGCCGCCCGAACTCGCAATCGACGAGGACGACGCGCAGCAGGCCCCCCGGCGTCAGCCGAGCCGCCGCCGCTCCGTAATCCGGCCGCGCAGGACCCGCGCTACAACAGCCACCGAAACGGCGCCCGATATGCCGGCCGCAGACGACGCTGCGTCAGAGGCGCCCGAGTCCCGGTCGTCGTCCGGCGACACGCAGGATACGGCGCCGGAAGTCGCCGCCGCGCCCGAAGCGTAAGACACAATCGAACCGTCGGGCGACCATCTGGCCGGGCTCTTTTGCGTCGAAGACGCACCCACCTACGGTCGCGACCGCGTCGGGTCGACAATCTCTCCATTCATGCGATCCTCACTTGAAGGAAACGCTGTTGCGTACCCATATAGGGGAGTGACAGGTCCGCCGCAATCGGGGGCCTATCCGGATCGATTGTTCCGTGCCGGCACAGGGCGGAACAGGAAAAGGAGAGAGATTCATGAATATGGAAAAATACAGCGAGCGCGTGCGCGGATTCCTGCAATCTGCGCAGACCTTCGCGCTTGCGGAGGACCATCAGCAGTTCACTCCGGAACATGTTCTGAAAGTGCTGCTGGATGATCCCGAAGGCATGGCCGCCTCGCTGGTCGCGCGGGCCGGCGGCCGCCCGGACGATGCGCGCCTGGGCGTCGATGCCGCGCTTGCGAAACTGCCGAAAGTCAGCGGCGGCAACGGCCAAGTGTATCTGGCGCAGCCGCTCGCCAAGGTGTTTTCGACCGCCGAGGAAATCGCCAAGAAGGCCGGCGACAGCTTCGTCACGGTCGAGCGACTGCTGTTGGCGATGACCATCGAAAAATCGGCCAAGACGTCCGAAATCCTTGAGAAGGCGGGCGTGACGGCCAACGGTCTCAACGAGACGATCAACGAAATCCGCAAGGGTCGGACGGCCGATTCGGCCAGCGCCGAGGAAAGCTACGACGCGCTGAAAAAATACGCCCGCGACCTGACGGCCGAAGCGCGCGAGGGTAAGCTTGACCCGGTCATCGGCCGGGATGACGAGATCCGCCGTACCATTCAGGTGTTGTCGCGCCGCACCAAGAACAATCCGGTGCTCATCGGCGAGCCCGGCGTCGGCAAGACCGCCATCGCCGAAGGTCTATCGCTGAGAATCGTCAATGGCGACGTGCCCGAATCGCTGAAGGATAAACAACTTCTGGCGCTCGACATGGGCGCGCTGATCGCCGGCGCCAAATACCGCGGCGAGTTCGAGGAACGGCTGAAGGCGGTGCTGTCGGAGGTTCAGGCGGCCAGCGGCAATATCATCCTGTTCATCGACGAGATGCACACGCTGGTCGGAGCCGGAAAGGCGGACGGCGCGATGGACGCGTCGAATCTTTTGAAGCCGGCGTTGGCCCGCGGCGAGTTGCACTGTGTCGGTGCGACCACGCTGGACGAGTATCGCAAACATGTCGAAAAGGACGCGGCCCTTGCCCGCCGCTTCCAGCCGGTCATGATCGAAGAGCCCACGGTGGAGGATTCGATTTCGATCCTGCGCGGCATCAAGGAGAAATACGAGCAGCACCACAAGGTTCGGATTTCCGATACGGCGCTGGTTGCCGCAGCCACCCTGTCCAATCGCTATATCACGGACCGGTTCCTGCCGGACAAGGCCATCGACCTCGTCGACGAGGCGGCGTCGCGCCTGCGTATGCAGGTCGATTCCAAGCCCGAGGAGCTGGATGAGCTGGACCGGCGCATCATCCAGTTGAAGATCGAGCGGGAGGCTTTGCTCAAAGAGACCGACAAGGCGTCGAAAGAGCGGCTGAAGAAGCTTGAGGAAGATCTCGTCTCGCTTGAGGAGAAGGCCGATTCGCTGACCGCCATGTGGCAGTCGGAAAAGCAGAAACTGGGGCTGGCCGCCGATCTCAAGAAGCAGCTGGACGATGCCCGCAATGCGTTGACGATCGCCCAGCGTGACGGCGAGTTCCAGCGCGCCGGCGAATTGGCCTATGGCGAGATACCGGATCTGGAACGGCAACTGGCGGAAGCCGAGGAAAAGGGCGGCGAGGGTGCGGCCATGGTCGAGGAGACCGTGACGCCCGATCACATCGCCCATGTGGTCTCGCGCTGGACCGGTATTCCCGTCGACAAGATGCTCGAGGGCGAGCGCGACAAATTGCTGCGCATGGAAGACGAACTGTCCAAGCGGGTCGTCGGCCAGGGCGAGGCGGTGCAAGCGGTGGCCAAGGCGGTTCGCCGCGCCCGCGCCGGTCTGCAGGACCCGAACCGTCCGATCGGTTCCTTCATCTTCCTCGGCCCCACCGGTGTCGGCAAGACGGAACTGACCAAGGCGCTGGCGCATTTCCTGTTCGACGACGAGACCGCGATGGTGCGGCTCGACATGTCGGAATTCATGGAGAAGCACTCGGTCGCCCGGATGATCGGCGCACCGCCCGGCTATGTCGGTTATGACGAGGGCGGTGTCTTGACCGAAGCGGTGCGGCGACGGCCCTATCAGGTGATCCTGTTCGACGAGATCGAGAAGGCCCATCCCGACGTCTTCAACGTGCTGTTGCAAGTGCTTGACGACGGCCGGCTTACCGACGGCCAGGGCCGGACCGTGGATTTCCGCAACACGCTGGTGATCATGACGTCCAATCTGGGCGCCGAATATCTGGCGGCGCTGCCTGACGATTCCGATGTCGACGAGGTGCGTGACCAGGTCATGGACGTGGTCAAGGCCGCTTTCCGGCCCGAATTCCTCAATCGTGTGGATGAGACGATCCTGTTCCACCGCCTCCGGCGCGACGAGATGGGCGCGATCGTCGATATTCAGATCGCGCGGCTGTCGGCGCTGCTGGCCGAGCGCAAGATCACGATCGAGCTGGGCGAGGATGCCCGCAAATGGGTTGCCGACAAGGGCTATGATCCGGCCTATGGCGCGCGTCCTCTGAAGCGGGTGATACAGAAATTCGTTCAGGATCCGCTGGCCGAGAAGATGTTGTCCGGCGATATCTCGGATGGCCAGATGATCAAGGTGTCGGCCGGCTCCGATCGCCTGCTGTTTGTCGCGAGCAACGGTGCCCGGCCGGAAGAAGAGGCTGCCTGATCAACATCGGCATAGTTTTCAAGACAAACGGCCCGGAGCGTGCTCCGGGCCGTTGCTTTTGGTTGTGTGGCGTGCTGGCTACTGCGCGGAAGCCAGTTGAGCTGGCGCCACCTCGGCCTCCACAAGACGATCGATGCGGGCGCGTTCGCACTGGAAGGCCACGAGATCGTCCCCGGTCAGGGTTTTACCTTCCGGCAGGCGCACGCGCATCGGATCCACTTTGGTGCCGTTGACGATCAGCTCATAATGCAGATGCGGTCCGGTCGACAGGCCGGTCGAGCCGACATAGCCGATCACCTGGCCCTGCTTCACCTCGACGCCGGGCTTGATGCCCTTGGCGACCGCCGTCTGGTGCGAATAGGAACTGACATAGCCATTGGCATGGCGGATGATGGTCTGTTTGCCGTAGCCGCCAGTGGCCCAGCCGGCTCTTTCGATGATGCCATTGCCGGCGGCGAGGATCGGCGAGCCGCGCGGCGCGCTCCAGTCGACGCCCGTGTGCATCCGGCGATACTTCAGGATCGGGTGGAGCCGCATGCCGAAGCCGGACCGGAAACGACCGTTCGGCAACGGGTTGCGCAGCAGGAACTGGCGAGCACTGCGGCCTTCCTCATCGTAATAGTCGACCGATCCGTCCTGCGGATTGCGGAAACGGTAGAGACCGACCGACTTGCTGCCGAAAGCAGCGGCGACATAAAGCAGTTCGGACTCCTCACCAGCCTCGCGCGTCTCCTCGTCGACCGAGAAGATCGCCTCCAACGAATCGGCCGGTTTCAGGCGCGCCTGGAAATCGACATTGCTTGCCAGCATGCGGATAATTTTTTCGGTCATCTCCACTGTCAAGCCATAGGACAGGCAGGCCTTGAAGATGCCGTCATAGATACGCGGCAGGTCGCGACCGCCGGCAATCGCGATGGGAATGTCGTCAAAGGCGGTGTCCGCGGCGGGCGAAGACGGCGGGGCGGCGGCCGGTACGAGAATCTCGAAATCATTGATCGCGACCGTGGCGATATGGCGCGTGCCGTCATATAGGCTGGCGCGCACGATGCGGGTGTGTTCACCGCGCTGTTCCAGACCGATCCGGAAGACCTGACCTTCCTCAAGTTCCTGCGTTCCGGTTTCCAGCGACAGGATTTCGGCGACATATTGGGCCTCGCCGTGACGATAGCCGGAATCGATCAGCGCGTCGGTCATCGATTTCGGCGCGCGGATCGCGATCACGTCGTCGACGAATTCCGGCGCATGCCGGTCAGCGGATAGAGCGGGGCTGATCGACACATTCTCGGCCACCACACGGGAAGTCAGTTCACCAGTGAGATCGAGGTCGGAGTGCGGTCCGCCAAAGCGCTGCGGATCGACATAATGAAGTGCTGCGACCTGGAAGGTATCGTCGGTCAGGATCGAGCCGTTGGTGCGCACGACCTGCTCGACCTCTTCCATGCTCATCGAGGCTGCATAGGCCTGGGGCACGCCAGCAACGGGATAGTCGACGATTTTCAGCCGCATTTCCGAGCCGACCTCGGCGCCGTAGATCGTGCCGGTGGCGGTCGATGGCGCCGGTTCCGAATCGCCGGTCGAGAAAATGTTCAATGCATTGAATTTGGGGTAGTCGACCTTGGCCGAATGGTTGGCGGCGAGCGCCATTTTAACATGGGCGAAAGGTCGACTGCGCACGACACTGCGATCGCCTTCCTTGATCATCGTCGATACCTCGACAATCCGGCGGTCCGTCGGTTTGGCCGCGATCGCCGTGCCGATCAGACGGCCGCCCTTTTCGGCGCTGTGGGCTGTTGCCGTGCCGTGGCTGATATCGGCGGCGGCGAAGGCTTCGCCCGGTATGGCCAGTTGTTCGCGCCCGTCGAGGGCGGCGAAGAGAGCGATTCCCATCAGGGCGCTGGAGGTGATGCCGGTCAGGAATGTTCCCGACAGCCAGCGGATCGACACTTCCCGCCGGTCGGGCGCTCTTCGGCCGTCGGCCAAAAGCGGCTCATCCTCTCCCAGTTGTTTCGCCAAATCTCTATCTGTCGGCATCTGTGCT
>Ga0209785_1000180_pt1 | contig 24270 bp, 24 predicted proteins | sample WorMetG1BERMUDA2_FD_187403 | JGI IMG/M metagenome (GOLD analysis project Ga0209785, IMG submission 187403) | Marine gutless worms symbiont microbial communities from Max Planck institute for Marine Microbiology, Germany - Inanidrilus... ...
GTGCGCTTCACCCTTTGCGTTCACCGCCAAATCACAGATCCATCATGGTTAAGCTATTGATTTGCCCATACTATCATGTGTGGCTATTGGTCTGAAGCGCCGTTCATCTGGGGAATGCGGGATGAGAGAATTCATATGCAAATCTGTTGGCGCGGGATTGCTGTGCGGAACAATCCTGGCCGCACCGGCCGTTGCGGCAGCAGCGCAAAACACGCTACGCTTTTCCAACCAGGGCGACGCGGCAACCCTCGACCCGCATGCACTGAATGCACTGGTGACACTGACCGCAACCATACAGGTCTATGACGGTCTGGTCATGCGGAACCCGGAAATGGAGATCGTGCCGGGGCTAGCCGAGAGCTGGAACCTTGTCGATCCGACCACTTGGCGGTTCAAACTGCGTGACGGCGTGACATTCCACAACGGCAACGAATTCAACGCAGATGACGTGGTGTTTTCCATCAGGAGAGCGCAAGCCGATACCTCGCAGATGGCGGGTTACGTACACTCCATCCGGGATGTCAGCAAAATCGACGATTTGACGATCGAGCTTGCGACCGACGGGCCCAACCCGATTCTTTTGGACCAGCTTGTCAACATCTTCATGATGGATAAGGAATGGTCGATGGAGCACGGCGTGCAGGTCCCGCAAAATTTCAAGGAAAGTCAGGAAACCTATGCCGTTCGGCACACCAACGGCACCGGCGCCTTCAAGCTTCAAAGCCGCGAGCCAGACATCAAGACCGTTTATTCGCGCAACGAGGATTGGTGGGGAAAAGAAGCATATCCTCACAACATCGACGCTGTCATCTGGACACCGATATCCAACGATGCGACGCGTGTTGCCGCGCTGTTGTCCGGCGAGGTCGACCTTGTTATCGATCCACCCATTCAAGATATTGATCGCATCAAGTCCAGCAGCGATCTGAAGGTGCTTGAAACCAGCCAGATCAGAACCATCTTTTTTGGCCTGGATGTCAACAGCGACGAATTGCGGCACGCGAGCGTAAAGGGTGAGAACCCATTCAAGGACTTGCGGGTCCGCAGGGCGATTTATCACGCCATCAATATCGAGGCTATCAGGGACAAAGTGATGCGTGGTCTGGCGCAGCCCGCCGGCATGCTCATTGAGCCTCCGATTAACGGATACAATCGGGATTGGGACGCAAACCGGCTGCCTTACGATCCGGAAAAGGCCAAGTCGCTCCTGGAAGAGGCCGGTTATGGCGATGGCTTCGAAGTTCAGTTGGACTGTCCCAACAATCGCTACAACAACGATGAGGCGATTTGTCAGGCCACAGTCGGCATGTTGGGAAAAATCGGCATCAAAACACGGCTCAATGCACAGTCGAAAACACGTCACTTTCCGCTAATCACCGGTAGGAACACGGATTTCTTCATGCTTGGCTGGGGCGTTCCGACTATGGATTCCGGATTCATCTTTGATTACCTGCTGCACAGCGGCGGGTCCTGGAACGGGACCGGCTACGGCTCTCCCGAACTGGACAGCAAGATCGAGCAGATCAGGTCCATCGTCACCGAGGAGACACGCGATCTGATCATCGCCGACATCTGGAAGCAGGTGATCGAGGACATGCCCTACATCCCGCTTCACCATCAGGTTATCGCCTGGGCCATGAACGACAAGGTCGATATTCCCATCGAACCAAATGATATGCCCCGTTTTTATTGGGCAAACATCGACTGACCCTCCCAGGGTCTCCGGCGGGAAGGCTTCCTCAGGCCCAGCGGGATACGCTGCTTCCCTCCCGCCGGAAATCATTGTGCCAGCCGGGTCGGAGATCGATGCAATGGCAAGTTTCGTCCTCATGCGTCTTGTGCAGTCGGCCGCCGTGATGCTGATTGTCGCGCTGATCTGCTTTTTTCTGTTCAACTATGTCGGCGATCCGATCGTCAACATGGTTGGGCAGGAAACGACAATCGACGACATGGAAGAGCTCCGGAATGACCTTGGTTTGAACGACCCGTTTCTCGCTCAATTCGCCCGCTTCATCAGCGGCGCGATTCAGGGTGAATTTGGAATTTCCTACAGGATGCAGCGCCCTGTCGCGGAGGTGATTGCCGAACGCCTGCCGGCGACGCTGGAGCTCGTTGCGCTGTCGGCGATCATAGCCCTCGTATTCGGAATTGCGGGCGGGCTGTTCACCGGCCTCAACCAGAAGTCTCTTGCCGGAAAGCTGGTCCTTGGCCTTTCGCTCGTCGGCGTTTCGCTTCCGACTTTTGTCATCGGAATTCTGCTCATCTATTTGTTCGCGGTCACCCTCGGCTGGCTTCCTTCGTTTGGTCGCGGTCAAGTGGTCGATGTATGGGGCTGGCCCACGGGACTTGCAACCGTTAGCGGTTGGAAATCGATCATTTTGCCCGCCGTCACGCTGGCGCTTTATCAGACCACGCTTATTCTGCGAATTGTCAGAGCCGAGATGCTTGAGGTCATGCGGACCGATTACATCAAGTTCGCACGGGCTCGCGGGCTGTCCGCATCTGCTGTAAACGTCAATCACGCGCTAAAGAACACGCTGATACCGGTCATAACGGTCACCGGCCTACAGATCGGTTCCCTACTGGCGTTCTCTATAATCACCGAAACCGTATTTCAGTGGCCCGGAATGGGCAGCCTTTTCATACAGGCCGTTCAGTTCGCCGACGTGCCGATCATGGCGGCATATCTGGTCATGGTGGCGTCCTTCTTCGTTGCCATTAATCTCGTGGTCGATCTCCTCTATTTTGTCGTCGATCCGCGGCTGCGCTCGCCACGGGGACACGGGTGACTGCTATGAAAGGTTCGAACCAAATGAGCAGTCCATCCGCAATGGTGGGTCGCTTGAAAAGCGCGCTCGACAGCGATATCACCCACAGCTTTTGCTCCTCCCCGCTCACCGTGGCCGCGGCAATCGTTGCGTTGGCCTTTGTGTTCGTCGCGATGTTTGCAGACTGGTTGACCGTCCACACGCCATTTGATTCGTCGTCGCTCGATCTGCTGGACAGTTTTCTGCCTCCGGTATGGCAGAGTGGCGGTCAGGCCGGGCATGTGCTGGGAACTGACGACCAGGGGCGGGATATCCTCGCCGCCATCATGTACGGCACACGGATTTCCCTGCTTGTCGGTTTCTTTTCCGTGGCTCTGAGCATGCTGATTGGGCTGCCCCTCGGCATAGCCAGCGGATATTTCGGCGGTTGGATTGACGTCATCATTATGAGAATTGCGGATGTCCAACTGACGATTCCGCCAATTCTGATCGCTCTCATGATTGATGGCGTGGCGCGAACCGCCATGCCGAGCCGGCTGCATGAAACGGTCGCGATTCCGGTGTTGATCCTGTCGATCGGAATTGCCAGTTGGCCCCAATATGCCCGTGTGGCACGCGGGGGGACGATGGTGGAGCGAAAGAAAGACTATATCGCCGCGGCGCGCATCGCGCGCAGCCCTACACTTGGGATATTGGCTGGCCACATTTTGCCCAACGTGGTGGGGCCGACGCTCGTCATTGCCACGATCGGAATCGCGGTGGCGATCATCATTGAGGCCACACTTTCATTTCTCGGTGTCGGTGTGCCTCCGACCACGCCTTCGCTCGGAACGCTAATCCGCATAGGCAATGATTTTCTGTTTTCAGGAGAATGGTGGATTACGCTTTTCCCCTCGCTTGCACTCGTCCTGCTGGTTTTGTCTGTCAATCTTATCGGCGATTGGCTCCGCGACGTCTTCAATCCCAAACTGAGGTGATCGATGCGGACCCTGGAAATCGAAAACCTGCGTATCGAATTTCCCGGACGTCGTGGGATGCTGCTCGCGATCGACGATGTTTCCCTTTACATCGACAAGGGTGAAATTCTCGGTGTGGTGGGGGAATCAGGAGCCGGCAAATCGTTGACGGGAGCATCGCTGGTCGGGTTGCTGGAACCGCCCGGACGGGTGACCGGCGGCAGAATCCTGCTCAATGGCAGAGACATCACCAACCTTCCCGATGACAAGATGCGCGAAATTCGCGGAGGCGACATCGGCACCATATTTCAGGATCCGCTGACAAGCCTCGATCCACTTCACACGGTCGGAAGTCAGCTGATCGAAACGATCAGGACGCATACCGGCGTGTCGCGCTCCGCTGCCCGCCGGCGGGCCGCCGAACTTCTGAGAATGGTCGGCATTCCGGCGGTCGAAAGCCGGCTTGATTCGTACCCGCACCAGTTCTCCGGCGGCATGAGACAAAGGGTCGTCATTGCGCTCGCGCTCGCCTGCGAACCGAGTCTCATTGTCGCCGATGAACCGACAACCGCATTGGACGTGTCGGTGCAATCTCAGATCATTTCGCTCCTCAAGGATCTGTGCCGCGAGGCGGACGTGGCCATCATGCTCATTACACACGACATGGGTGTCATCGCTGAAGCGGCTGACCGTGTGTGCGTGATGTATTCCGGGCGTGTCGTCGAAACCGGGCGGGTGAGGGACGTGCTGGACAATCCGCTCCATCCCTACGCCCAAGGATTGATAGGCTCGATACCGGTGATCGGCGGGAACAGGGAGCGTCTGACAAGTATCGAAGGTGCCATGCCGCGCCTGGATAGCCGACCTTCCGGCTGCGCCTTTCATCCGCGTTGTAAGAAGGCGTTTGAAGACTGTCTTGTCAAACAGCCACAGCTTACAGCGGTGGCAAGCGGACGATCCGCCGCTTGCCTGCTTCTCGAAGGTGAGCACGCGCTATGAACAGTCACTTCCGGCTCGATGCGGATACAACTGTCCTGAAGCTTGACCAATTGGCTGTCCTTTTCGATGTGTCGCAGTTTTTTATAAGCCGGCTTATCAAGAGAGCGCCAAAGCGTTATGTCCGTGCGGTTGACGGTGTGTCGTTGACGATATCGCAGGGACAGACCTTGAGCCTTGTCGGGGAGTCGGGATGCGGCAAATCGACGGTGGCGCGTAGCGTCGCCGGCTTGATCCGGCCGACGGGAGGTAAGATATTCCTGCACGGTCGCGACATTTCCGATCGCAATACGATAAGGGAACGATCCGGCCCTCGCTTGCAGATGATCTTTCAAGACCCTTATTCAAGCCTCGACCCGCGTTGGCGTGTCTTCGATATCGTCGCAGAGCCGATGCGCTCGGAGAAACGGGTAAGAACCCGCTGCGAGATATCGGAAAGAGTCGATACACTTTTGACGAAGGTGGGGTTGAGCCCAAAAGACAGGGACAGATATCCCGATGAGTTTTCCGGAGGACAGCGCCAGAGGATTTCCATTGCCAGAGCGTTGTCCACAAACCCTACGTTCTTGATCTGCGACGAACCAACCTCCGCGCTTGATGTGTCGGTACAGGCCCAGATCCTGAATCTCATGCGGGAGCTCCAGTCCGATCTCGCCCTGACCATTCTGTTCATCAGTCACGATCTGGCGGTCATCGATCACGTCTCCGACATTGTCGGGGTGATGTATCTTGGCCGGTTGTGCGAGATCGCGTCGCGCCGGAGTTTCTTCGCATCTCCACTCCATCCTTATTCAAAGATGCTGCTGGACTCCGTTCCGGATGTTTCCGGAAAGCGTGAAACACGCCCACTTATGGGTGGAGAGGTGCCGGATCCGATTGACCCGCCGTCAGGCTGTGCATTTCATCCCCGATGTCCGCTGGCCCGTGACAGATGTGTTCGGGAAATGCCGAAACTCGTCAAACACGAAGGATCGGCAGTCGCCTGTCATGCGATCGAAGAGGGAAGGGCGTGATTACGCTTCGGAATCGCCGGGTTTCGGCCTGAGACACATATCTCTTCGCCGATCCTCGTTGCTGGAGGCAACTTCGCGCTCCCGCTCGAATGGTTCCGAGAGCCATTGGCGTGCATGTTCTCACCCCTGCTCAACAGCAAACCGCGATCAGTTTCCGTTAAAACCGACCTGGATTACGGCCGACCAACGAAGCACCGATCAAAGACATCGAAAACATCGTGCAAGGCGCCGGCCTCGCAGGAAGGCAGGGCGCGCCCGCCTCAGTCCTGCTTGTCTTCGTCGCGCAGTTCGCGGCGCAGGATCTCGCCGACATCGCCGAGCGGCAGGGACTTGCCGTCATCGTCGCGGATGTCGATATCGGTCGACGGCAGCGGCAGGCCGATACTGCGGAAACTGCGCGGCGATCAGCGCACGAACGAGCGTGACGTCGATGTCGACACGATGTGCCATGATTGCCGGTTATAAACGCGTCGGGATGACAATGCGACGAAGGTGTTGGATCGCAGCCCCTTCCACTCCTCCTCTCGCAAGAGCCCAACATGAAATGACAGGGCGGAATGGCAATCTTTGCTATGATAATTGACAAAGACTGTCATCGCAGCTATCGAAGAGGGAAGAAGGAGAATACCCTATGGCGACCATGAATGTCTCGCTTCCTGATCCGATGAAAAAGTGGATTGAAGCGCGCCTGAAGGATGGCCGCTTCAGTAACACGAGCGATTATGTGCGCCACCTGATTCGCCGCGATCAGGAACGCGAAGAAGCGATTGCGATCTTGCAGAAATCGATCGATGAAGGTGTGAACAGCGGCGAAGCGGAACAATTCGATTTCAAGGCGTTCAAGGCGCGCATGCGGGAGCGTTATGTCACGAAATAGCGTGACGCATTACCGCCTGACGCCGGCAGCGCAGGACGACCTTGAAGAGATTTGGCTTTATAGCGCGAGAACTTGGTCCGTCGAACAGGCCGAGCGTTACACGGATGCGCTGGAAGAGACGTTTGACCGCTTGCTCGCCACGCCGGAGATGGCGCGCGAGCGCACGGAATTCGATCCTCCTGTGCGCATTTACCCCAGTGCCGAGCACGTCATCATCTATCGCATTGAGGACGAATACCTGGCGATCCTACGCATCCTGGGAAGACGTCAGGATTGGCTTAGCATCTTAAATGCGATTGACTCATAGGAATCGGCTTGTATCTAACGGCGCATCAGGCCGACGCGCAAAGCTATTCGGGTCTCAAGGCGGCCCTTGTCGAGGCGCACCGTTACCATATCGAAGCCTATAGGGGCGGCAAGGATGCGCTGGTCAAAGAGATCGAGCGCAAGGCGATTGCCTGGCAGCTGGCGGAGCGCTGAACCGCCTCAGTCCTGCTTGTCTTCGTCGCGCAGTTCGCGGCGCAGGATCTTGCCGACATTCGATTTCGGCAGTTCTTCCCGGAACTCGATATGTTTGGGACGCTTGTAGTTGGTCAGCTTCTCCGCGCACCAGGCCTTGACATCCGTCTCGGTGACCGCCGGATTGGATTTGACGACGAACAGCTTGACGGCCTCGCCGGACTTGTCGTCCGGTACGCCGATGGCGGCGGCTTCGAGAACGCCCTCATGGCTGACCGCCACTTCTTCGATTTCGTTGGGATAAACGTTGAAGCCGGAGACCAGCACCATGTCCTTCTTACGGTCGACGATGCGGGTGTAGCCTTCCTCGTCCATATAGCCCATGTCGCCGGAGCGGAAGAAACCGTCATCCGTCATCACCCGGGCGGTCTCGTCGGGCCGGTTCCAATAGCCGACCATGACCTGCGGCCCGCGGATGCAGATCTCGCCGACATCGCCGAGCGGCAGGGACTTGCCGTCATCGTCGCGGATGTCGATATCGGTTGACGGCAGCGGCAGGCCGATGGTGCCGTTGAAACCGGGCGTGTCGAAGCGGTTGGCGGTGGCCACCGGCGACGTCTCCGACAGACCATAGCCCTCGGAAATCTTGCATCCGGTCAGGGCCTGCCAGCGCTCGGCCACCGGCCTCTGCACCGCCATGCCGCCGCCCAACGTCAGCCGCAGGGCCGAGAAGTCGAGTTTCTGGAAATCATCATTGTTCAACAGCGCATTGAACAGCGTGTTGAGGCCGGGCAGCACGTGATAGCGGTATTTGCCGAGTTCCTTGACGAAACCGGGAATGTCGCGCGGATTGGGAATGAGCACGTTCTGCGCGCCCTGGTCCATGCCCATGATGGCGTTCACCGTCAGCGCGAAGATATGGTACAGCGGCAGACAGCAGATATAGACCATTTCCTCGGGCAGCTCTTCCGTGCGCCGCAGCGAATCGAGCCAGAGCCGGTTCTGCGCGGCGTTGGACAGGATGTTGCGATTGGAAAGCGTCGCGCCCTTGGAAACCCCCGTGGTGCCGCCGGTATATTGCAGGAAGGCGATGTCGTCCGGACCGGTCTCGACCGGCTTCAAATCGGAGGCGTTCGACGCCAACGCCCTCTTGAACGGCACATGGCCCGGCAGCGACCATTCCGGCACCAGCTTCTTCACCCGCCGGACGACGAGATTGACGAGGTGGCCCTTGAGGCCGAGCATGTCGCCCATGGTGGCGACGCAGACATGTTTGACGTCGGTGTTGTTGATCACATGCTGCAGGGTGATGGCGAAATTCTCCAGGATGAAGATCGCTTTGGCCCCGGAATCCCGGAGCTGATGCTGCAACTCGCGCGGCGTGTAGAGCGGATTGACATTGACGATGGTGTAGCCGGCCTGCAGCACGGCCGCCGCCGCGACCGGATACTGCAGGATATTGGGCATCATCAGCGCGACGCGGTCGCCCTTCTCCAGCCCGCAGCTCTGCAGCCAGGCGCCCACCCGCGCGGCATGATTGTCGAGATCGCGATAGGTGATCACTTTGCCCATGCAGTCAAAGGCCGGGCGGTCGGCATATTTCCCGCAGGACGACTTGATCATCGCGGCCACGGATGGGTGCTCCAGCGGGCCGATCTCGGCCGGCACGCCGGGCGGATAGGATTTCAGCCAGAATTTTGCGTCAGCGCCATCTTGTGTCGGTTGCGTTCCAGGTTGCGTTGTCATTGTTCTCCTCCGGCACGACGCGGCCGCCGCTCGTCTTGCTGATGGCATAGTCTCGCCGATTTGCGGATGCCTCAATGTGGATTTTGATTTATGGCTCTCGGCGCCGTCGCGCAAGTGTCGTTTTACGTAAAGGTAAGAAGATTCGAAGGGCCCGGACAAGGCGCGTTCGATAGGACTTGACAAACCGAATGGTTTAATCAAACGTTTGATTAGTTTGCTGACTGCACCTTTGCCGGGTGTGGCCGGCGCGGTGGGAGGAATGATGCTGTCGTCATCGCAGGCGTCGGGCGCGGAAAGCCCGAAAACGACACGCACGGCCATTCTCGATGCGGCGGAAGAAGCCTTCTCCGAACGCGGCTATGGCGGTGCGTCGATCCGCGCCATTGCCCGCGAAGCCGCCGTCAACCAGGCGATGGTGCATTACTACTACCGCAACAAGGATCAGCTCTTCGCCGCCGTGATCGCGCGCCGCGCCGGCGATATCAATGCCCGCCGCGACGCCGCCCTCGAGCGGCTTTTCGACGGCCGCGCGCCGACGCTTGAACAGTTGATCGAGGCGCTGCTGAGACCGACGATCGAGGTCGGCCATGACGATGCGCGCGGCGGTGCGGCCTATGCCCGGCTGATCGCCTCCTTCAACAATGCCGCGGACGAACGGTCGCGGCGGGTGACGGCGGAGAATTACGATCCCATCGCCCGTCGCTCGATCGAGGCGATTCGACGTGTTCTGCCTTCGCTGGACAAGGCGGCGGCCGTGCGCGGCTATCTGTTTTCGATCAGCGTGGCGCTGTCGGTGATGGCCAAGACCGGCCGCGCCACGCGGCTGTCGGACGGACTGCTCGACGATTTCGACACCGAGGAAACGGTCGCCAGCGCGGTTGCCTTCGCCTGCGCCGGTATCAGGGCGCTGGCGAAGACGACGGGCGACAAAAATGCACGACAACAGGGAGGAGACCCATGAAACGATTGATTGCAACCATGGTCACGGCGGCGGTGCTCACCGGCACCGCCGCCGCGGTGCGCGCCGAGACCGTCGACATCACGCTCGCGGCCGGCCATCCGCCGGTGTTCCGCTGGGTCAAGCACGCCAGCCAGACCTTCATTCCAACGGTGAACACCGCGCTGGAGGGTACCGACATCACGGTCCGCTGGAGCGAGCAATATGGCGGATCGCTCGCCAAGGTCGGCGGCGTGCTGGAAGCCGTGGAAGTCGGTCTGGCCGAGGTCGGGCTGGTGTCGAGCCTGTTCGAGGCGGCCAAACTGTCGCCGCAGAACGTCACCTATTTCACCCCCTTCGTGTCGCAGAACCCGACCGCGGTGTCGGAACTGCTCGACGCCATGCACGAGGAAAACGCCGAACTGCGCCAGTCCTGGGAGGAGAACAATCTGGAATATCTCGGCGCGGCGATCGGCATCGACGATTATCTGCTGATGACCAATTTCCCGGTCAATTCGCTGGACGATCTCAAGGGCAAGAAAATCGGCGCGCCGGGACCGGCGGTCAACTGGCTGAAAGGCACCGGAGCGATCGGCGTCTCCGGCAATCTGACGACCTATTACAACGAGATCAAAACCGGCGTTTATGACGGCGTCATCGTCTTTGCCTCGGCGGCGCTGCCGGGCAAGCTCTACGAGGTCGCCCCCTATATCACCCTTGTCGGTTTCGGTGCCCAATATGCCGGCGGCATCGCCGCCAACAAGGAATGGTTCGACGCCCAGCCTGAGGCGCTGCAAAACGCGCTGCGCGCCGGCGGCACGGCCCAACGCGAGGCCTACCACAAGGATCTCGACGCGGCTGTGGCCCAGGCGTTCCAGGTGATGCAGGCGAACGGCGCGACGATCACCGATGTCAGTCCGGAGTTCCGCGCCCAGTGGGCGGCCGGCATGGACAATGTGGCCAAGCAATGGGCGGCCCAGCTCGACGGTGCCGGCAAGCCGGGCACCAAGGTGCTGCAGGCCTATATGGACGCGATGCGCGCCGACGGCGCCGAGCCCGTGCGCGACTGGGACAAGGAATAGGCGGACCTGACACCCATCGCGACGCGCCGGGACCCGGGGCCCGGCGCGTCGTTGGAGTGACCATGCGCGTTCTCTTCAAGACAGCCGAACGTCTGATCGACGGCCTGACCATGACGCTCAACGTCATCGGCACGCTTTTGATCGTGGCGCTAATGGTGCTGATCAACAGCGACGTGATCGGCCGCGGCGTGTTTCTGTCGCCGATCTCCGGCGTGCCGGAAATCGTCAGCATGTCGATCGTCGCCATCGTCTTCCTGCAGGTGGCGCAGGCCTTCCGTATGGGACGTTTCACCCGCACCGACGCGCTGATCAACATCCTCGAACGGCGCGCGCCACGGCTGCGCGCGGCGCTTGAGCTCGTTTTCTGCGGCGCCGGCCTGTTCATCATCTGGGCGCTGTTCGCGGCCAGCCGGCCGCTTTTTGTCCAGGCCTATGAGCGTGGCACCTTCGTTGGCACTGTCGGCGATTTCATCGCCCCGACCTGGCCGGTGAAACTGATTGTGCTGATCGGCTGCGCGGCGCTGCTTCTGCAGCTCGCCATGGCCTTCATCCGCGCCGCGACGGCGCTGTGGACCGGTAAGCCTCTTGTCGCGGCGGAGGATGGGCATGACGCCGTTTGAAATCGGGCTTGCCGCGCTCGCGGTCATGGTGTTCCTCGTCTATATCGGCATGTATGTGCCACTCGCCCTGATGGTCGTCTCCTACGGCGCGGTGTGGATGATGAAGGGCTCGCCGTTGCTGGCCGGCAAGCTTTTGGCGCTGGCGGCGTCGGAGACAATTTCGAGCTATTTCTTCGGCGTGGTGCCGCTCTTCGTGCTGATGGGCTATATCGTGTCCGTCACCGGCATGGGGCGCGACGCCTTCGATGTCGCCAACCAGATGTTCCGACGCTTCCGCGGCGGGCTCGGCATCGGCACGGTGGGCGCCAATGCGATTTTCGCGGCGATCACCGGCATCTCCATTGCCTCTGCCGCGGTGTTCACGCGGCTCGCTGTGCCGGAGATGGCGCGCCACGGCTATACCAAGCGCTTCGCCGTCGGCGTGGTGGCCGGCTCCTCCGTGCTCGGCATGCTGATCCCGCCGAGCCTGCTCTTGATCCTCTACGGGCTGCTGACCGAACAGTCGGTGGGCGATCTGTTCATTGCCGGTGTCATTCCGGGCCTGCTGCTGGCGGCGATTTTCGGCGTCGGCGTTTACGCCATGGCGCGGTTCTGGCCGGGTTTCGTCGGCGAATACCTTTCGGACAGTGGTGAGCCGCTGTTGAGCGGCGCGGAGCTTGCCAAAAAGGGCTTTCCGATCGCGGCACTGATCGTGCTGGTGCTCGGCGGCATCTATACCGGCTGGTTCACGCCGATCGAAGCCGGCGCCGTCGGCTGCCTCGGCGCGATCGTCATCGGCCTGTTGCGGCGCTCCCTGAGCTGGCGGGACTTCTGGAGCGTGCTGACCGATACCGGGCTGGTCACGGCGTCGATCTGTTTCCTGATCGTCGCCGCGCAGATGTATTCCCGCATGCTGGCGCTGTCCGGGGCGCCGGCAGAATTCGGCCAATTCGTCGCCACCGCCGATATCGGCTTCTGGGGCGTGGTGATCGCCTATGTGGTGCTCGTCATCGTCATGGGCACGATCCTCGATTCCTCGTCGATCATGCTGATCCTGGTGCCGCTGATGCTGCCGGTGATCCAGCTGATGAACATCGATCTCATCTGGTTCGGCATCGTCACGGTGCTGGCTGTCGAGATCGGGCTGCTGACGCCGCCTTTCGGCATATCCGTCTTCGTCATCAAATCCGCGTTGAACGACGCCACCGTCACGCTGGGCGACATCTTCGCAGGCGCCGCGCCCTTCGCGCTGATGATGCTGATCGTGCTGGCGCTGGTGTTAGCGTTTCCGATGCTCGCGACAGGACTGCTTTGAAACAGGGAGAAACCATGATGCCGCGCCGAATTGTCGATCTGTCCCAGCCGCTGGAAGCGGAGATCGCGTCCGATCCGCCGCCCATGCTGCCGAAGATCACCTATATGGATCACCGGCAGACCGCCGAGCAGGTGATGGCTTTTTTCCCGGGCCTGAAAAAGGAGGAGCTTCCGGGCGGTGAGGGCTGGGCGGTCGAAATGCTGCAGATGACCACCCACAACGGCACCCATATGGACGCGCCCTACCACTACCATTCGACCATGGACAAGGGCGAGCGGGCGATCACCATCGACGAGGTGCCGCTCGACTGGTGTTTTCAGCGGGGCGTGAAACTGGATTTCCGGCATTTCGACGACGGCTATGTGGTGACCGCCGCTGATGTCGAGGCCGAGCTCAAGCGCATCGGCCACACGATCGAGCCGCTCGACATCGTCGTCGTCAACACTTCCGCCGGCACGGCTTACGGCGCGCCCGACTATCTGATGAAGGGCTGCGGCATGGGGCGCGAAGCGACGCTCTATCTGCTGGAGCGCGGCGTGCGCGTCACCGGTACCGACGCCTGGAGCTGGGACGCGCCTTTCGCGCTGACGGCCAGGGAATATGCCCGCACGGGCGACGCCTCGATCATCTGGGAAGGCCACCGCGCCGGCATGGAGATCGGCTATTGCCATATGGAGAAGCTCGGCAATCTGGAAAGCCTGCCGCCGACCGGCTACGAGATCGCCTGCTTCCCCTACAAGATCAAAGGCGGCTCGGGTGGCTTCACGCGCGCCGTCGCCATTTTTCAGGAATAGGAGCACATCATGGCCCGCAAGACGGACAAGGTCATCATCACCTGCGCGGTGACCGGCGGCATCCACACGCCGACGATGTCGGAACACCTGCCGGTGACGCCCGACGAGATCGCCGCCCAATCGATCGAGGCCGCCGAGGCCGGCGCGTCGATCATCCATCTTCATGCGCGCAACCCGGAGGACGGACGGCCGACGCCGGACCCGGACGTCTTCATGCGGTTCCTGCCGCGCATCAAACAGGCGACCGACGCGGTCATCAACATCACCACCGGCGGCGGGCTCGGCATGACGGTGGAGGAGCGGCTGGCCGCGCCGCTGCGCGCCGAGCCGGAAATGTGCTCGCTCAATATGGGCTCGATGAATTTCGCCCTGCATCCGCTGGCCAAGCGCTATCCGGCCTTCAAGCATGACTGGGAGAAGCCGTTCCTGGAAGCGAGCGAGGACTTCATTTTCCGCAACACCTTCCGCGACATCCGCCTGATCCTGGAGCGTCTCGGCGAGGGCTGCGGCACGCGCTTCGAGCATGAATGCTACGATATCGGCCATCTCTACAATCTCGCTTATTTCGTCGATGCCGGGCTGATCAAGCCGCCCTTCCTGGTGCAGTCGATCTTCGGCATTCTCGGCGGCATCGGCGCCGAGATGGAAAATGTGATGATCATGAAACAGACCGCCGACCGGCTGTTCGGAGACGATTATGTCTGGTCGGTGCTGGCCGCCGGACGGTTTCAGATGCCTTTCGTCACTCAGGCGGCAATGCTCGGCGGCAATGTGCGGGTGGGGCTTGAGGATTCGCTTTATATCGGGCGCGGCGAACTCGCCACTTCCAATGCCGAACAGGTGCGCAAGATCCGCACCATTCTGGAAGAGCTCGGCATGGCCGTCGCATCGCCCGACGATGCGCGGGCCATTCTGGATCTCAAGGGCGGCGACCGGGTCAAGTTCTAGCGAGCGGGGAGGAGAATGGCGATGACGGAATGGCCTTCGGAGGCGGTGGTGCGGTTCGACTGCAAGGGCAGGGCGGTCGGCAAGATGCGCAACGAACTGGATGTCGCCATGGTCCAGCCCTTCGAAGAGCGCTTCGAACTGGCGACCGACGAGGGCGCATTTCACGGCGGCGACGCTACCGCCCCACCGCCGCTGGCGCTGTTTGTCGGCGCGCTCACCGGCTGCATCATGACGCAGATCCGCGCCTTCGCCAAACGGCTGAAGGTCGAACTCAACGATCTCGACGTCGAGACCCGGGTGCACTGGCAGTGGCGCGCCGTCGGTCGCGTTTACGAGACCGCGCCGAAGCACTTCGAGATCGACGTCATGATCGACAGTCCGGACCCTGAGGAGCGGGTGGTCGAGCTGATCGAGACGGCCAAACGCGGCTGCTTCATCGAACAGACGCTGGGCGTGTCCAACACCATCCGCCATCGGATGAAGACGGTGGAGGGCTGGCGGGAAGTGTAGCGCGGCTCGCCCGGCCGGCCATCCCGGCCAGCGCAAACATGCGGTGGACCCGGCTACCGCCCCCGGTATTCGTGCTGGAGGATGCCCATGATCCAATCGTCGTGCCACGCACCGGCGACCCATGCGGCTTGCCGTTCCGTTCCTTCATGGACGAAACCGCATGCGCGGTAGCAGCGGATAGCCCTCTCGTTGTAGGCGAGGACTCGCAAGTCCACGCGGTGCAGCTCCAGTTTATCGAAGGCGTGATCAAGCATGAGGCCGACCGCCGCCCGTCCAATTCCACGGCCGAGGTCACGCGGGTGCAGCAGGCCAAGCGCAAGGCGCGCGCGGCGGTCCGTTTCGTTGATATCGTCGAGACGACCCTGGCCGACGAGGCGCCCGTCCGCCTCTATCACCCAGGCGCATGGATGGTTGACAAGGTGCCGGTACCAGGCTTCGGCGCGATCACGCGTCATCTTTGGCAGATGCTCGGGGTCGCCTCCGTACATGCGGACGATCTCGGATGAAAAGCCGAAGGCAAGACGCAGGTCTATGTCGTCGACTCGTGGCTTTCTAAGGATTACTTTTGGGGCTTGCGACACGTTTCTTTCATTACTGACGCCCGCAATACCCGCGAGCGGGATGAGAGTACCACATCGGCCAACCCGCTTCCTCAACGCTAACGGATGTTGGTCTTTCGGGACAATCTGATGTTCGACATAATATAACTCCTGATGTGAGACTCGCGTCTTGCAAACGCAACCAATCCGAACGCGCATCCGGCCCGGCGTGGAAGGCGATGACGGCGGCGTCGGCTTAAGAAATGTGCCGGCGGCCGCCATGCTTGTTCGGTTGCGGCCGCTCTCGCGCCGGCGTGCAGAACAACGCTTTTCAGAGCCCTATGACAGGTAACGCCGCAGCGTTGCCGCCGTTCCGTCGCGCAGCAGCGACCGCAACGCGGCGTCGAAGGCCGTGCGAAAGGCGGCGGCATCGGCCACGTCTCCATAGACGGCGCGCATGTCGAGCCAGATGCCGGGGTCGTCGCGGGCGCGCAGCGCCCTTGATTGCAGGTCCGGCCAGACCGGATCGTTTGGCGCGATCCCGCGCCCATCCTCGTCGTGGCCCATGCAATAGCGGCACCACAGCGCGCTTTCCAATGCGAGCCCGGCGATGGAGCCGCCCTTTTCGAGATTGTCGCGGATCGACGGAACGATGAATTTCGGCTGGCGGTTGGAGCCGTCCAGGCATAGCCGGCGCAACGTGTCCTCGACCCGCGGATTGGCGAAGCGCTTGCGGACCGTTGCCAGATAGTCGCGCGTCGACGTGCCCGGAACCGGTGGTACGACGGGTAGGATCTCCTCGGTTTCGGCCTTCTCCAGAAAACCACCGACCAAAGGATGCGCCATCGCATCGTGGGCGAATTCCAGCCCGAGCAGGCTGCCGGCATAGGCGATAATCGCGTGGCCACCGTTGAGAATGCGGATCTTCATCGCTTCGAACGGCGCGACGTCGGCGACGAACTCGACGCCGACCCGTTCCAGCGCCGGCCGTCCGCTGCCGAACGAATCCTCGAGAACCCATTGCCGGAACGGCTCACAGAAGACCGGCCGTGTGTCTTCGATCCCGAACGTGTCGGCAAGAGCGGCAATGCGCTCAGGCGTCGTTGCCGGCGTGATGCGGTCGACCATGCCGTTCGGGAAACGCGCCTCCGACAGGATCCATGCGGCCAGCGTCCTGTCCTGCGCCTCGGCAATGCCGACGACGAGCTTGCGAGTGACGTCGCCATTGTGCGGAAGATTGTCGCAGCACATCACGGTGAAAGCCGGCAGGCTGGCGGCGCGGCGATGGCGCAGACCGGCGACGATGGCGCCGAAGGCGGTTGTCGGCGCGTTCGGATTGGCGATGTCCGCTTTGAGAGCCGGATGGTCCAGGTCGGGGTTCCCGGCCGTATCGAGAAAGTAGCCGCCCTCCGTAACGGTCAGCGAGACGATGCGGATCCCCGGGTCGGCCATGGCTGTGCGCAGCGGCCCGTGATGCGGCGCGACGTCGACGAAGCCGGTCATCGCGCCGCAGATGCGGGCGCTTTCCGTATCCGCATCCTGTTCGACGACGGTAAACAGCCAGTCCTGGGCGCTCAGATCGGTCCGCATGGCGGCATCGGCGGGCAGCACGCCGGCGCCCAGAATGCCCCAGTCATGGCCTGAGCCCGTCGCCATCAGGTCATCGAGATAGACCGCCTGGTGGGCGCGGTGGAAGTTGCCGATACCGATATGCAGGATGCCCGCCGTCACGGTGCTGTGATCGTGGCGCGGAACGTGGATCCGCGCATCCAGGTTGCCCATGGTCTCCATCGACAGCCGCATCAGCTCATCCACTGTCCGCCATCGACATTAAAACATTGCGACACGATGTAGTCGGCCTCCTCCGTGGCGAGAAAGACCGCCATGCCGGTCAGGTCTTCGGCGCGGCCCATACGGCCATGGGGCACCGCGTCGCCGACTTCTTTTTTCTTCTGCCCGAGCGGCTTGTTTTCATATTTGGCGAAGAGGGCGTCGACGCCGTCCCAATGGGCGCCGTCGACGACGCCGGGCGCGATCGCATTGACGTTGATCCCATGCGCGATCAGGTTCAGCCCGGCAGACTGCGTGAGACTGATGACCGCCGCCTTCGAGGCGCAATAGACCGCGACGAGCGGCTCGCCGCGGCGGCCGGCCTGCGAGGCCAGGTTGATGATCGTGCCGCCGCCGCCACGGTCGATCATGTGTCGGGCCACCGCCTGCATGGTAAACAGCACGCCGGCAACATTGATGGCGAATACTCGCTCATAGTCGGCGCGTTCGATGTCCACGATCGGTGCGGCGGTGAAAATGGCGGCGTTGTTGATCAAGATGTCGATGCGGCCGAAGTGCGCGAGCGTTTCGGCGACGGCGGCATCGATGCTGTCCTGCCGGGTCACGTCCATCGCCACGGCGATGGCCGCACTCCCGATATCGCGCGCCGCGGCGCGTGCGCCATCGATATCGACATCGGCAATGGCGACCCGTGCGCCCTCCTTTACATAGGCCTTCGCGAAGGCCAGTCCGATGCCGCGCGCGGCGCCGGTGATAAGGGCGCATTTGTCGGCAAGCCGCGTCATGCGATGCGCTGCCCGTCCTGGCCGAAACGGTGGATCTGATCCTCCTTCGGCGTCATATAGATCGTGTCGCCATGGTGAAGATCGACGTCGCCGCCGGCGCGCACCGTGATCGGGTCGGCATGACCGTCGGTGTGGACGCGGAAGAACGTGTCCGATCCGAGATGTTCCGAGACCCCGACGGTTCCCTTCCATGTGCCTTCGGTGGCCGACGGCACGATGTGCTCGGGCCGGATGCCAATCGTGTGCGCATTGTGTTTCTGCGCCTCGGCACCGGTGAGGAAGTTCATTTTCGGACTGCCGATAAAGCCGGCGACGAACAGATTGCGTGGGGTCCGGTAAAGGTCGAGCGGCGCGCCGACCTGCTCGATGACGCCGGCCTGCAGCACGACGATCTTGTCGGCCATGGTCATCGCCTCGACCTGATCGTGCGTAACGTAGATCATGGTGGTGGCGAGGCGCTGGTGCAACTCGCTGATCTCAAGGCGCATGCCGACCCGCAACGCCGCGTCGAGATTCGACAGCGGCTCGTCGAACAGGAAGGCGGCCGGCTCGCGCACGATGGCGCGGCCGATGGCGACGCGCTGGCGCTGACCGCCGGAGAGCTGCCCCGGTCTGCGGTCGAGATAGTCCGTCAGGTTCAGCACTTTCGCGGCGTCTTCCACGCGCCTGTTCTGCTCGTCCGTTTCAAGGCCGGCCATGCGCAGCGGGAAGGCGATGTTCTTGCGCACGCTCATATGCGGATAGAGCGCATAGGACTGAAACACCATCGCCAGCCCACGCTTCGCAGGCGGCACGTCCGTGGCGTCCCGGCCGCCGATCGAAATCTGGCCGGACGTCACATCCTCCAACCCGGCGATCAATCTCAGAAGCGTGGATTTCCCGCAGCCCGACGGCCCGACGAAGACGACGAACTCGCCATTGACGATTTCCAGCCCGAGGGGCGGGATGACATTCACGTCGCCAAAACTCTTGGTGACGTTTTCCAGTACGATGTGTCCCATATCGATTCCTCACTTCACCGCGCCGAAGGTCAGGCCGCGGACCAGTTGTTTCTGGCTGAACCAGCCCAGGATCAGGATCGGCGCAATCGCCATGGTCGAGGCCGCGCTGAGCTTGGCGTAGAACAGGCCCTCGGGGCTCGAATAGCTGGCGACGAACGCCGTCAGCGGAGCCGCCTTTGCCGCCGTCAGGTTCAAGGTCCAGAACGCCTCGTTCCAGGCCAGGATGATGTTGAGAAGCAGCGTCGAGGCGATCCCGGGCACCGCCATCGGCGTCAGCACGTAGAGGATCTCCGCGCGCAGGCTGGCGCCGTCCATGCGGGCTGCCTCCAGGATATCACCCGGAATCTCGCGGAAATAGGTAAACAGCATCCAGATGATGATCGGCAGGTTGATCATGGTGAGCACGATCACCAAGCCGATCCCGGTATCCAGCAGGCCGAGGTCGCGGAAAATCAGGTAGATCGGCACCAGGACGCCCACTGCCGGAAGCATCTTGGTCGACAGCATCCACATCAGGATGTCCTTGGTGCGCTTGGCCGGGACGAACGCCATCGACCACGCCGCCGGGATGGCGATCACCAGGCCGATGACGGTGGACCCGACCGAAATCACCACCGAGTTCCAGAAGTGCAGAAAGTAATTGGAGCGCTCCTGAACGGTGACGTAGTTTTCCAGCGTCCAGTCGAAATTGAGGAACAGAGGCGGGTCGGCGATCGCCTGCGCCTCGGTCTTGAAACTGGTCAGGACGGTCCACAGGATTGGAAAGAAGATCAGCAGTCCGATCGCCCAGCCGGCGGCGGTGACAATGATCCTTTGGCGTGTCGTGGTTGCGCGAGCCATGTCGTCCCCCTCAAACGTCCAGGTTCCGGCCAATCATGCGCATCAGGAAGATCGCGACGATATTGGCCAGGATGATGGCGAAGACGCCGCCGGCCGAACCAAGCCCGACGTCGAATTGCAGCAGCGACTGCGCGTAGATCAGATAGGTCAGATTGGTCGATGCGGTTCCGGGGCCACCATGGGTTGTCACCAGGATTTCGGCGAAGATCGCCAGCAGGAAAATCGTCTGGATGAGGATGACGACGGTGATCGCCCGCGCCATGTGCGGCAGCATGATGAAAAAGAAACGGCTGAACGGGCCCGCGCCGTCCATCTCGGCGGCCTCCAACTGTTCGCTGTCAAGCGACTGCAGCGCGGTCAGCAAAATCAGGGTGGCGAAGGGCAGCCATTGCCAGGCCACGATCAGGATGATGGAGGCAAGCGGCGCGTGGGCGAGGAAGTCGAACGGTTCGAGCCCAAGCCCCTCGGCCAGATGGGCAAAGAGCCCGTTGACCGGATTCATGAACATATTCTTCCAGACCAGTGCGGACACCGTGGGCATCACGAAGAACGGCGCGATCACCAGGATGCGGACGATGCCCTGACCCCAGATCGGCTGGTCAAGAAGCAGCGCGAGAAGCGTGCCGCCGACAATCGTGATCACGAGAACGCCGACCACCAGCAGCAAGGTGTTGACGATCGCTGCGTTGAAGGCCGGATCGGTGAAGAAGAACATGTAGTTCTCCAGCCCGATGAACGGCGTCGGTCCCGGCATCAGCAGATTGTAGCGCAGAAGCGAGAAATAGATCGTCAGTCCAAGCGGGATGAGCATCCATCCCAGAAGCAGCAGCACCGCCGGAGAAATCATCAGCCGTGCCGCGGCGCGAGAGTGTTGCGTCGCCATTGCCCCGGTCTCTTGTTTGCGTCATTCGGGAAGGTACCGGCGCCCGCCAGCCGGGCGCCGGTCCTGGGAGGAGAGCCCGCTAGTCGATATAGCCGGCCCGCTTCATCTCGCGCTGGGCGAGGTTTTGCGCGTTCGCCAGCGCCTGCTCGGCCGAGATCTGCCCGGCGAGCGCCGCCGCGAATTGCTGACCCACGGCCGTCGCGATGCCCTGGAACTCGGGGATGGCCACGAACTGCACGCCGACATAGGGCACCGGATCGACCGTCGGGTTGGTCGGGTTGGCCGAATTGATGCTGTCAAGCGTCATCTTCGCGAACGGCACCTTCTGGTACTCCGGGTTCTCGTAGAGCGAGGTCCCGGTGCCGGGCGGTACGTTGGCCCAGCCTTCGTTCTCCGCGACGAGCGCCAGATAGTCCTTCGAAGTCGCCCATTCGACGAATTTCTTCGCCGCCTCTTCCTGCTGCGTTCCGGCCGGGATCGCCAGCGACCACGCCCACAGCCAGTTGCCGCGCTTGCCAAGGCCGTTATCCGGCGCGAGCGCGAAACCAACCTTGTCGGCGACGGTCGAGTTGTCGGCATCGGTCACGAAGGAGGCGGCGACGGTCGCATCGATCCACATCGCGCATCTGCCCTGCTGGAACAGCGCGAGGTTTTCGTTGAAACCGTTCGACGAGGCGCCGGGAGGACCGGCATCCGCCATCAGGTCGAGATAGAAATTGAGCGTGTCGGCCCAAGGCTGGGTGTCGAATTGCGGGTTCCAGTTCTCGTCGAACCAGCGCGCGCCGAAACTGTTCGAGGTGGCCGTCAGAAAGGCCATATTCTCGCCCCAACCCGGCTTGCCGCGCAGGCAGATGCCGTAGATCTCGCCGTCCTTGTCGGTGATTTTGCGCGCCGCGTCGGCGATGAACTCCCATGTGGGAGCGTCCGGCATGTCGAGCCCGGCATTTTCGAACAGGTCCGTACGGTACATCACCATCGAGCTTTCGCCGTAGAACGGCGCGGCATAGAGCGTGCCGTCGACGGTCAGGCCGCCGCGGATCGCCGGCAGGAGATCGTCGACATCATAGTCTTCCGACAGGTCGTTAAGCGACACCAGCCAGCCCTGCTTGCCCCAGATTGGGACCTCGTAGGTGCCGATGGTCATGACGTCGAACTGCCCGCCGCGGGTCGCGATGTCCTGAGTGACGCGCTGGCGCAGGACATTTTCCTCCAGCGTGACCCATTCCACGTCGATATCGGGATTTTTCGCTTTGAAATCGTCGGTCAGGCCCTGCATGCGGATCATGTCGCCATTGTTCACTGTGGCGACGGTGACCGTTGTCTGGGCGCTTGCTGTTGCGGTCAGCGCAAAGGCTGCGCACGCGCTCAAAAGCGCGCTCGAACGAATGCTCATGGACTCCTCCCTATTGTGAGCACTTGCTTATGCAATGAGCATTTACTCACATATCGGCATGGTTTGTCAACCCATCGCGTTCGTTTTCTGCTGGCAGGCGGTCAGGTGGCGTCGGGCAGCAGTGCTGTGGCCGTCGCTTCGTCGGTGATCAGGCTGTTGACGATCCGGCCTTGCAGTGCGGCGCGCAGGGCCGGGAGTTTCCTCTCCCCTGCTGCGATTGCGAAGGTCAGCCGTTGCTCCGACGGATCGATACGGACTCCCGCGGTGCGGCGGTTCGTTCCGACGGTCAGATACCGCCCAGCCGCGTCATAGGCCCAGCCGGCGATCTCGCCCACCGCGCCGGCCCGCTGCAATTCGTACAACTCGTCGCGATTGGCGAAGCCGTCTTTGAGAAGCGGCGGCTCAGCCGAGAGTTCGCCCACGCCGACAAAAACGACGTCGGCGGTTTCGGCCAGTTGACGGGCCCGTTTGACGGGCGCCAGCGACAGGAACAGATCGCGTTCTTCGGGAGTTGACGCGATGACCGGCAGAGGCATGGGATAATGCGGCGCCTTGACCTTGTCGGCAATGCGCATAATCACGTCGAAAAACGACGCCGAACCGTCCGGCGCGATGTTTCCGTTGAGGGAGACGATCCGGTGTTGCGGGCAGTCCATGGCCGGCAACTCCTCGACGGTTGCGCGCAGCGTCCGTCCGGTTCCAAGCGCGATCACAAGAGGGTCATCGGCCATGAGCACGCGCTCCATCTCCGACGCGGCGATGGGCGCCAACGATCGCAGCGGGTCGGACCCTTGTCCCGGCCCGGGCGCGACCCGGCATTTTTTGAGACCGTATGTGCGGCGCAGAGCGGTCTCGAGTTCGAGACAATGGGAGACTCGGTGCTCGAGGCGGACCTGGACAAGCCCTTCCGCCATCGCCTTCGACACGAGCCTTTGGGCGCGCTGCCGGGAGATGCCGAGTTCGCGGGCGATCTGATCCTGCGTCTTGCCGCCGACATAATAGAGCCATGCCGCCCGGGCCGCCTCGTCCAGCGAGGCCGCATCGTTGCTTTGCGCTTTTTGTTCGTTCATATCGTCGGTCTTGGCTTCCTGAGTTCCGGTCTAAGGGTAAAGAAATCGTCGAAGGAGGCAAAGACCCGGTCCGCTTGTGCGCCTGACACAATCGCCGGCGAGAGCGTCTTGAGATGCGAGCCGCCGATGAAGTGCCAGACCTCCATGCCCGCCGCCCGCGCCGCAGCGACACCGTTGGCGCTGTCCTCGATAACGAGCGTGCGCTCCGGTTCGGCGCGCATCTTTTCGGCGGCGCGCAGGAACAGGTCGGGCGCCGGTTTGCCGCTGCGCACTTCCGATGCGGTCGTCGTCCGCCCCTCGAAAAGCCCGGTCAGCCCGACGATCTGCAGCGATTGGCGCAGGCGCGGCGCGCTGGAACTGGTCGCCAGGCAATAGGGCCGCTTCAGCGCGGCCAGCACCGGCCTGACACCGGGCATGATCACCAGTTCCCGTTCGAACGCGTCAAGCAGGCGGGTGCGATAGTCGGCTTCGAAGGTCGCCGGCAGGTCGACGCCGAATTGCCGTTGGATCGTTTCCAGAACAACCGGATAGCTGCGCCCGAGGAAATGGCGGGCGACATAGTCGAGATCGATATCGATCCCGCGCGCCGTCATCTCCCGGACAAGCATGCGCGCGCTGATGACTTCGCTGTCGATCAGCACGCCGTCGCAGTCAAAGATGACCAGGTCGATGTCGCGCATATCCGTTCCCGAGGGAGAACCCGTGTAGCGGATCGCGGCCGGGCTGTCGATTGCAAATGCGGGGCGCAGGAGGTGGCGTTTGCGATAGCGATGTCGCGCATGTCGTGCTTTGCGGGGCCGCGGGGTGACCACGCGCTGGACGCAACGGAATGATCTGTAAACATCCACTCCCCGCATCAGCCGGTCGATGACGGCAATGCCATCTGGGCCGCGGTCGATATAGTCGCCGACATGGACGATCGTCGCCGGTTCGTTGCCGTGCCGTGCGCGATGATCGGCGATGATGCG
>Ga0209785_1000181_pt1 | contig 24241 bp, 25 predicted proteins | sample WorMetG1BERMUDA2_FD_187403 | JGI IMG/M metagenome (GOLD analysis project Ga0209785, IMG submission 187403) | Marine gutless worms symbiont microbial communities from Max Planck institute for Marine Microbiology, Germany - Inanidrilus... ...
TGGTTTTTGTGATGACTCAGCTTAATTAAGAACGCCCCTAGCTATTGGCCGCCTGTCGTGGTAGGTCGAGTTAGGGGACACCGGCGAGGCCGCCCCGCTCGATCCGCCGGCGCACTCGCGCACCGAGATCATCACCGTGGGCACCGAGGAACCGGCCGAGAAGAAACCTGCCCGCAAAGGCTGGTGGAACCGGATCACCAGTTGATCGATTGATTGCCGGCGCGGCGCCTCAGGCGCCACGCCAGGCTTTCAGGCGGCGTACGGCCTCGGCCATTTCGTCCGTCGAGCCGGCGAAAGAAAACCGCAGGTAACGGTGTCCGCGATCGGGGTCGAAGTCGATCCCCGGCGTCGTCGCGACACCCGTCTCGGCCAGCATTTTTTTACAGAAGGCGTTGCTGTCGTTGGTCATGTGGCCGACATCGGCATAGATGTAGAACGCACCGTCGGCGTGCGACAGCTTGTCGAAGCCGGCCTCCGGCAGCTCGCGCAGCAGAAGCTCGCGGTTCGCAGCATAGCGGGCGAAGTTGACGTCCAGTTCGTCGACGCAGTCGAAAACGGCGGCGCCGGCGTGCTGTGACAGGGTCGGCGGCGAGATGAAGAAATTCTGCGCCAGGCACTCGACCGAGCGCAGCAGGTCCTCGGGCAGCACCATCCAGCCCAGCCGCCAGCCGGTCATCGAGAAGTATTTCGAGAAGCTGTTGATGACCACCGCATCGTCGGTGTGCGCGAGCACGGTCTCGGCCCGCTCGGCGTAGGTGATGCCGTGATAAATCTCGTCCGAGATCAGGCGGATGCCGCGCTCGCCGCAATAGTCGCACAACCGCTTCAGTTCATCGCCCGGGATCATCGTTCCCGTCGGGTTCGACGGACTGGCGATGATCAGGCCGTCGAGGTCCTGCTCGACCGCCTCGAGAATCTCGACGGTCGGCTGGAAGTTGGTTTCCGGACCGGTCGGAATGTTCACCGCTTCGACGTCCAGGGCCTGCAGGATGTTGCGGTAGGCCGGATATCCCGGGCTGGTCAGGGCGACCTTGCCACCGGCCTCGAACGACGACAGAAAGGCGAGCAGAAATCCGCCCGAGGATCCGGTGGTCACGGCGATCCGCTCGGTCGGCACCTCGGCGCCGTAGTAGTCGGCGTAGTAGCGCGACAGCCGCTGGCGCAGTTCGGGGATGCCGAACGCCACCGTATAGCCGATCTTGTCGCGCTGCAGCGCCGCCCGCGCCGCCTCGAGGGCGGCCTCGGGGGCCGCCGTGCTCGGCTGGCCGACTTCCATGTGCATCACGTCCTGGCCCGCGGCCTCGGCCGCGGCGGCGGCGTTCATCACGTCCATGACGATGAACGGCGGCACCGCTCCGCGCCTGGCGACCTTTAAAACCATCCGGAACTTTCCTTTCTGTGTGCCGTTGTGGGCCGTCAATCCGCGGTGGCGGCAAGTCCAGCCCCGCGTGGATCGGCCAGGGATTCGCATGTCTCCGGCTCTGGCGGGATTCCGTCCGGGCACGATATGACGTTGACGCGCCCCAGCGCGCGCACCGAGTCGACGCGGTGGCCGCGCGCCGACAGGCCGCCGTCCTGCTCGGCATAGGTCGTGTCGGGAGCGCCGCCGTTATGCGCTCGCGGTGCCTGCAGCGCGTCCATCGCCGGCTGCTCGGCCAGGGTCATCCGAGACAGGACCGAGACCATCGAGCTCACCCCTCCGGCACCTCCCGACGGCGCAACCGCGGCGAAGAACTCGTTGACGTTGCGATTGATCATCAGAGCCGGCGCCAGGGCAGCCGAGGAGACGGCGGTCGGCACCTCGGCCAGAATCAGGCCGGTGCCCTCGGCGATCAGGCCGGCACCGAACGGCTTGTTCATGCTGAGCGTGCAGGCGACCGCCGATCCGGCCTGGTCGGCAACCACGAAGCCGGTCGACGCGGCGGCCGCCGGAATCGCCGGCCCGCCGGCCGGGGCGGCAGTGTGGCGGTCGACGCGATAGCCGCGCATGGCCGAATTTGCCGCGGTCAGGTCGACCGGCCTGACTCCCTTCTTGATCTTGCCGCCGGCAGGAGCGCGGCCAGCCGGCCAGAGTCGCGCCCCGGTCTCCGCGACCAGGTGCGCGCGATCCGGTTCCGAGGCGTCCTCGAAGCGGTCATCGTCCTCGAAAAAGGCGAACATCTGCGCCGCCACGTTGCCTCCGAAGACAGGCGCGGACGGAAAGATCACCTCCTCGTTGCCGACTTCGACCATCAGCGGCTCGCGCCATTGTGGCGTGAAGGCGCTCAACTGGGCCATCTCCAGCGCCCCGCCGGCCCGGGTCATGCTGTCGACGATCTGCCGTCCCAGGCGGCCGGAATACAGATCGCCGGGTCCCTTGCTGCGCAACTGCCCCAGCGTGCCGGCGAGGTCGAGCTGGACCAGCAGATCCCGCTCACCGATCAGTTCGCGGCTGCCCTTTTGGGTGAACACGCCCCGCATACTCGCGGAACGGCCGACCTTACCCTTCGACGCCGCCAGATCGCGCGCCAGGGCGCGGCTCACCGGATCGCCGAAGCGGGCGATGTTCTCGGCCGGCGAGATCAACTGGCCCCAGCGCAGCCGGCCATACTTCGAATGCAGCGCAAACATGCCACGCGGCACGCCGGGAACCGCGACCGGACGGCCGCGCGACGATTCGGCCGCCGCCGGGGAGGAGCTGAAATCCAGCGACCAGACTTCGTTGGTGCCGACATGATAGGTGACGCAAGCGCCACCGCCGCCCAGTCCGCCCGACGACGGCAGGGTGACCGACAGGGCGAAGGCGACCGCCACCGCGGCGTCGGCGACGGAACCACCGGCCGAAAGGACGTCGCGCCCGATCAGCGCCGCGCGCGGCTCGTCGGCGACCACACCGCCGAGAAAGCCCTCGACGTAGCCGATCTTGCCGCGCTGATCATCGCCGCCCGAACACGCCGCGACGGCCAGGGTGAGCAATGCCACTGTCAATTGACGGGACCGGTGACCATATCTACCCTTGGCCAAGCCCAATTTCCGCGGTGTTCTCATGAAACGTTTTCTCGCCCTGTCTCAATTGTTTTTTCTGACCGTGTTCGCCTTCGGTGCGGTGGGGTCATCTTCGGCCGAGGCCGCTAAGATCTCCTTTATTCGCGACACGGAAATCGAAAACACGATCCGCGTATGGGCTAAACCGATCGTAGAAGCCGCCGGTCTGGAACCCGATGCGATCCAGATTTATATCGTCAATGACAGAAGTCTCAATGCTTTCGTTGCCGGCGGGCAGAAGCTGTTCCTCAATACCGGCCTGTTGATGGCCAGCGAGAACGCCGGACAGGTGATCGGCGTGATCGCCCACGAGACCGGCCACATCGCCGGCGGACACCTGGCCCGCACCCACGACGCCCTGCGCAACGCCTCGGCCACCAGCATTCTGGCCATGGTCCTGGGCGGCCTGGCCGCGGTCGCGGCGCAACGACCGGACATCGGCGCCGCGGTGGTCGCCGGCGGCCAGGGGGTCGGCCTGCGCAGCTTCCTGCAGTACACACGATCCCAGGAGTCCGCCGCAGACCAGGTGGCGATGAGTTACCTGGAAGCGACCGGCACCTCGGCCCGGGGCCTGCTCGAATTCATGCACACGCTCAGTGGTCAGGATTTGCTCAGCGCCTCGCGCCAGGACCCCTATATGCGCACCCACCCGCTGACCCGCGACCGCATCTCGGCGCTGCAGGCGCATGTCGACGGTTCGCGTTTTTCCGACAATCCCCTGCCCACTGCCTACGACAAGATGCACCGGATCATGAAGGCCAAACTGTTCGCCTTCCTGGAACCGGCAGTGACCGCGCTGCGCCGCTATCCCGAATCCGATGTTTCGGAGGAAGCCCGCATGGCCCGCGCCATCGCCTACTACCGGCGGCCAGACCTGGAGCGGGCCCTGCCGCTGGTCGACGACCTGCTCGCGGAGTTTCCGGAAAATCCGTTCTACCACGAGCTACGCGGCCAGATGCTGTTCGAAAGTGGCCGGGTCAAGGAGGCATTGCCGTCCTACCGCGAGGCCGTGCGCCTGCTCCCAACCTCGCCCCTGTTGCGCCGCGCCTATGGTCATGTGCAGCTCGAAATGAACGATCCGGCGTTGCTGCCGGCGGCAATCAAGAACCTGCGCGCGGCGGTGGCCCACGACAGCACCGATTCCTTTTCCTGGCGCCAGTTGGCGATCGCCTACGGGCGGGACGGTCAGATCGGGCTGAGCGCCCTGGCCCTGGCCGAAGAAGCCATGCTGCAGAGACGGCACCGGGACGCCATCTATCACGCCGGCAAGGCGGAGAAGAACCTGCCTCGTGGCTCGGCCGGATGGCTGCACGCGCAGGACATCCTGACCTACGCGGAGCAGGCGAAGAAAAAGTCCAAGTCGCGCAAGGAAAGAAACTTCGGCGGCTCGGCATCGGCCGACTGACGTCCAAGTGGCCGCGATGCCGCTCGCCGCGAAACGTCCCTTTCTCGCTGTCGTCCTTGGCATCGCCGCGGTGTCGGCCTGCGCCCCAGCGCCGCAACCGCCCGATCACACGGCCCGATTCAAGGTCCTCGGCGCGGTCGCGTCCTACGACCGCGAGGGATGGAGCATCGCCGGCAGCGACGCCGCGGTCGCCGCGCGCACCATGGCCCTTCCGTTCGAAGGCGTACCGGCCCTTCGCCTGCGCGCCGGCAGTCCCGGTTTCGCCATCGTCCGGCGCACCCACACCAAGCTCCTCGTAACGCCGTTCCTCAGCTGGTCCTGGTTCCTCGACTATCAGGCGACGGTCGAGCCGCCGCTGCGCCTGATCGTCGGATTTCGCGGCGGCCGGCGGCAGGACGGCCCGCCGGCCCCGGCCCCAACCGAGGTCGGTCTCCCGGAGCACGACCGCCGGCTGGAACTGGTGTGGACGGAGTCGGCGCTGCAACGCGGCAGTCTGGTCGACTCCGTTGCCGCGACACCGGTCGACGCGCGGGACCGCGCTGTTCGCCGCTATGCGGTGCGCGGTGGCCGCGAAAACGCGATCACCTGGTGGCTGGAGACGATCGACCTCGCCACCCTGTACGCGAAGGCCTGGCCGAGCGACGACCAGCGCGCCGCGCAGATCGCCTTTTACGGCCTTTGGAGCCCCGATACGCCCGGCCGCCAAGGAGACGGGAATGCGCCGCCGGCGACCGCTTTTCTGTCCGGATTCGCCCTGTCGCGGTGAATTCAAATCATTGTGAAAGTCCTGGAAATCACGGGCTTTGCCTTGAGAAGCAATCGGATTTGGCGCATCATGCCGCGCCCGTTGGAGAACCCGCCGCGCGTCCCGGGCACCGCGCAACAACAGAAAGGAATGCGGATGCTTCGCTCCCTCGCCCTCAAGGCCGGTCTTGTCGCGGCCCTGATTTTCACCGCCATGACTCTGCAGCCGACGACGGCCGTCGCCGGCATGAACGAAACCGAGCGGCAGGCGGTCGAAGAGGTGGTGCGCGAATACCTGCGCAAGAATCCGGAAGTCCTGGTCGAGGCCATCCGCGCGCTGCAGGAAAAGGAAGAAGCCGCCGAGCGCGAAAAGGCGAAGCGCGCGATTCTCGAAAAGCGCGACGCCCTGATCAACGACGGCTACTCGCCGGAAGGCGGCAATCCGAACGGCGACGTGGTCATCGTCGAGTTCTTCGACTACCGCTGCGGCTACTGCAAGCGCGTCTTCCCCTCGATCCAGCGGCTGCTCAAGGAGGACGGCAACATCCGCTACGTGTTCAAGGAACTGCCGATCCTGGGACCGCAATCGGTCACCGCGGCGCGCGCGGCAATGGCGGTCTGGAAGCTGGACAAGAGCAAATACATGGCCTTCCATTCGGCGGCGATGAAGTCCCGCGGCGCTCTGACCGAAGCGAAGGTGCTGCGCTTGGCCGAGGAAGCCGGCATGGACTCCGACGCGGTGGCCAAAGCGATGAAGGACGCGTCGATCGAGAAGTCGTTCCGCGACAACCGCCGCCTGGCCGCGTCGCTCGGCATCACCGGAACGCCGGCCTTCGTGATCGGCGACACCCTGGTTCCCGGCGCCGTCGGAATCGACGCCCTGAAGCGTTACGTCGCCGACGCCCGCAAGGGTTGACGGCCCGGACGGTCATCATCGGCGGGCGCGTCGGCTCCGCGTCGCCATTCAGAAACCACATTTTAAATGTGGTTTTTCCTTAGCGATCGGGATTTCGTGTATGGTATAGTCGCGGCGGCGTTGTTGCCGCCGCCCCACCGCGCTCTGAACAGAGTGGGGGCCCTGGAACGGGTGGGGAAGCCAAAATTTCGAGTGCTCGGCATGAGCCCTTCGGCATGGCGTTGATATCGCTTTGACGTTTTCGGCATTTCGACGCGTTTCGCAGGACCGATTGGCAAGAAGGAGAAAAGAATTGAGCCAACAAACCGCACAGACCCCCCTTCCCAATGTTGCAATGGAGTCGGTCGAGGAATTCCTCGCCCATGCCTGCACCATGGAAACCGAAGTCGCCGAACGCTACGGCGAAATGGCCGACAGCATGGAAGTGCACAACAACCTCGAGGTCGCCGAGCTGCTGCGCCGGCTTTCCCAGGAAGGTCAGAAGCACGCGTCGCAGATCATGGAGCGCGCCGCCGGCAAGGAGTTGCCGAAAATCGCCCCCTGGGACTTCAAGTGGGGCGACGGCGAGCCGCCGGAGACCCCCAGCATGGAAAGCGTGCACTACCTGATGACGCCGTACCACGTGCTCGACATGGCGCGCAATTTCGAGACCGCGGCACGCGATTTCTATGCCGCCGTCGCCGAGCAGTCGCAGGACAAGGAAATCTGCGACATGGCCAGCGAGTTCGCGGCCGAGGAAGCCGAGCACGTCGAATTGCTGAACGAGTGGATTTCGCGTTATCCCGAGCCCGACGAGGGCTGGGACTACGACCCCGACCCGCCGACCATGCCCGAGTAGGCGTCCCTACTCCTTCTCCGGTTCCTGGCCTTTTTCCGACTCCGGTTCCGGCTCCAACACCGGCGCCGGCGGCGCCATGTGCACGACCCGCTGCGGGAACGGGATCTCGATCCCCTCCTCGCGGAACCGGCGGTCGATTTCGAAGCGCATCTCGCTGGAAATCAACAGCCGGCTCATCACGTCGTTGGTGAAGCAACGAATCTCGAAATTCAGCGAGCTGTCGCCGAATTCCAGGAACAGCACGAACGGCGCCGGATACAGGATCACCTTCGGCTGCTTGCGCGCGACATCGAGCAGGATCTCACGGACTTTCTCGGTATCCGAGCCATACGCGACGCCGACCGCCACCTCGATGCGGCCGTAACGGTCCTTGTGGGTCCAGTTGGTCACGGTCCCGGACAACACCTCGGCATTGGGCACGATCAGCGAGGCGCGCTGCCAGGTTTCGACTTCGGTGGCACGCACGTTGACCCGCTTGACCAGGCCCTCCTTGTCGCCCAGCACGACCCAGTCGCCGACCTTGATCGGCCGTTCGATCAGCAGGATCAGGCCGGATACGAAGTTGTTGACCACGTTCTGCAGGCCGAAGCCGATACCCACGCTGAGGGCACCGGCGACCAGCGCGATGTTGGTCAGGTCGATGCCGACCGCGGCGATCGCCAGGGCGATGGCGATCATGATGCCGATGTAGCCGAGACCAGTGGACAGCGAATGCTGCACGCCGACGTCGATCCTGGTTTCCGGGAACACCCGCTCCTGCAGCATGTTCTGGATCAGCTTGGTCACCGCCATGGCGATGAAAAACACCAGGATGGCGACGCCGATGTCGATGATCGAGATCGTCACGTTGCCGACCGTGAAGCCGCGCAGGCCGTCCTGCAGCCAGCGCATCAGGTCGGCGCGCGGCAGTTCCCAATACGGGGAGACGATGTACAGGACCAGCAGCACCAGGACCGGATCCAGCGCCGAGCGGATCCAGAACCGGATCGATTTCAGGACCTCGACGTTAAAACCCATGCGCTGGCGCAGGAAGGCCGACTTGACCATCAGCCCGATTCCTTCGCGCAGCAGCCCGCGGGTCAGCAGGACGATACCGATGATCACGCCACTCTGGATTAACGGCTCGATCACGTAGCGTGCGAGAGCGGTATAACCCGCGAGCGCGGCGACGACGGCGACGATGGCGGATATGGCGATGGCGCGGCGCAACAGGTTCCACCCTTTGCGCCGACGCTCGGCCCGGCGCTGTGCGGCTTCATCGGGCTCACCGCCCTCCTCCGCGGCCGCCGCCATGGTTTCGACCCGCCAGTGACGGTCGCGCACCAACTGCACAAGGACAACCGCCTGCAGCACGGTCATCACCAGGAAGAAGGCGCTCTCCAAACTAGGCGATACTTCGATTCCCCGTGCCGCCCGCTGAAAGAAGTTGTTGATGGCGAAGACGACCGCCAACATGTTGATGTGGCGGCAGATCTCGCGTCCCTGTTCGGCCGAGAGCTCGGTCAGCCGCCAAGCCGGATAGTTCGGCGTCAGCAACGCCCGCGCCGGTGCCGACACCATGACCACGATCAGCGAGGCCAGCAGGAAAGCTTGGACGAGGTCGAAGAAGATTCCCGAGATCAATGCCTCCGGCCGGGAGATCCAGAACATGATGCCGATGATGACCGCCGCCGGGATTATGCCGCGCGCGACACCGCCGGCAACCCCGGCGATGAACCGTCGCGTGTAGCTGGGATTCTCGACCGCCGGATTGGGACCCAAGCGCGCCAACAAGTAGCGGCGCGCAAAATAGGCAACGAGGATCGCCAGCGCCGCGATCACCGGTGGAGGCCAATACCTGATGCTGTATTGCCGATCCGATTCGGGTACCGATTCACGCCACCGCACGGGTGATTCGGCCAGCGTTTTCAACAGACCGAAGAACTCCGGCAATGCCTTGCCCCAGGTCGAGGGCAGCACAGGGATAGGTCCCTGCCGGGTCAGGTCACGGTAGAACCGATCGAGTTGATCGGAGGAGACGGACTGCTCGAGCCCGCGTATACGTGTCAGCGCCAGTTCGGACTGCGCGATCTGAGCTTTCAGGACGGCAATGCCTTCCTCGTACTCCTTGCGCTGCTTGCGAATGCTGTCGGCTTCCTGAGGCTCGCCTTCCTTGGGCGGCTCGCCGAGCGCCTTGAGCAGGTCCTCGGTATCCTTGAGTTCCTTGCCGGCGCGGGCCTTGATGATGTCCGCCTGCTCGCCGACCGAGCGGATCAGGCGCCACTGGATCTCGCTGGTGCGCTCGTCCTGGTTCAGCCCCTTGAAGTAGGTCTCGGCGTCATCGAGCAGCCGATTCCACAGGGTCACGGTATAGGAGAACGACGACGAGACATCGGCATTCTGCGCCGGGGCCGCTGTCGGCAGGACCAGCAGCAGCACCATCACAAGCATCGCCAGGGAACGGGACCACGGCTTCCAGGCGTTCAACTCGGACTCCCCGTAACACGGAATTCGTCTGCGACCGCAACAGTGTAGCACCTGGGCGGCGTTCGCAAGCGGGACGTTTCGGGCGGTGATCAAGACCGCGCGGCGGCGGTTCGCGCCCGCTGGCGCACCACGTGCTCGCGGTAGGCGATGAAGGCGATGGCGGCGAAGATCATGGCGCCGCCGATCCAGACATAGACGTCCGGCACCTGGGCGAACAGCAGGTAACCGAGGATGGCGACGAAGATCAGGCGGCTGAAGTCGATCGGCGTGACCACGTGGGTGTCGGCCAGGCGCAGCGACTGGCTCATCGCCAGTTGCCCGACGCCGCCCAGGGCGCCGATCATCAGCAGCCAGGCGAGCTGCTCCCAGGTCGGCCAGACCCAGACGAACAGCGCCGGCACCAGCGACAGCGGCGCCATCACCAGCGACATGTAGGTGGTGATGGTCACCGCCGACTCGGTGCGCCCCAGGCTCTTGATGATGACCAGGCAGAGGCCCCAGCAGACCGCCGAGCCGAGCACCAGAACCTGGCCGAAATCGATCGCCTGAAAGCCCGGGCGCAGGACCACGAAGACACCGACGAAGCCGATGCCGATGGCGATCCAGCGGCGCGGCCCGACCACCTCGCGGAACACGAATACCGCCAGGATCGTGGCGAAGATCGGCGAGGTGAAGGTCAGCGCCACGGCCTCGGCCAGCGGCACGATCGCCAGGCCGGTGAAAAAGGCCAGCATGCAGGCGGTGTTCAGCACGCCGCGGGTCATCAGCATGCCGAGGCGCTTGGTGCGCAGCGGCGCCCAGCCGAGGCGGATGAACCACGGCAGCACCACGACCAGGCCGAACAGGTTGCGGAAGAAGGCGATCTCGAACGGATGCAGCCCCTCGGACACCCAGCGCACGCTGACATGCATGCCCGAGATCATCAGCGCATAGACCAGCATCCACAGGATGCCCATCATGCTGGCCCGGGCGGCGGCGTCCTCGAGGAAGTTCAAGGGCGCGTCGGTGCGCACGTCCTCGACCCGGCCCACCTTGGGCGCGTACTGCTGCGCCTCCAGCATGTTGCGCTCGCGGACCTCGCGGCCCCAGTCGCGGATGGTGTTGGAGATATCGCCCTCGCCGTAGCGCTGCTGGAACAGCTTGGTCAGCATCTCGGTGCCGGCGCCCATCGAGGCCTGCATCTGGTCGGTGCCGCTCAGCACGCCCTTCATGAACTCGCCGCGGACTTCGGCAGTCGGGTCCACTTCCGCGCCGGGGCCCAGGACAGACTCCACCGTTTCGACAGCAGCGATCGTCGAAGCCGGGCTGCTCGCCGGCGCCTCCTCGGGCGCACCCAGGACCTTTTCAGCCGCTTCGAACGTCAGCGTTGTCATCCACTGCTCCAATAAAAAAAGGCGGCCCGAAGACCGCCCAAATGAAAGGGGCCGCCCCGAAGGCGCGGCCCCTGATATCTCTACCCTCTGTGTGCGCTAACTGCGCGCGTCGTCCTCCTTGCTCACCCTACCCGCAAGCAGCGTAACGGCAAGCATGTTCAGGCTGACTCCTTCCCGCTTCGCCCTCTCTGCCAACTGCATATGCAGAGACTTAGGCATACGGACAACCCATCGTCCGCTGAAGCTCATCAACTCCCCTGGGGCAGGAACATCCCGCCCCATTTCCTTTGCGGTTTCGATCCACTCCTGAATGGCATCTTCGGCTCGTTCCAGCGCTTCGACCGCCGTCTCCCCGTCTGTCACGCATCCGGGCAAATCCGGCACTTCTGCCAGATATCCCCCACCCTCTTCGTCAGAGAGACGCCTCACTTGCACGGGATATTCTTGTGCCATGCTGTTCCTCTCCTTTCGGGGTTAGTGGCATTTCTCTCCTATGATGTCGGTTACGGTATCAATGAAGTCAACGAGCATCTTGATGTAGACCGGCTTGATCGGCCGGTCCGCTGGGATCGTCAAAATGCCCTCGATCGCCGGATGCGCCACCTTGTAGTGACTTCCCCTTTTCGGTGGCCGGCAAATGACTCCACACGCTTCATAAGCCTGGCAAAGCGAAATCACTTGGTCGAGGCGCCAACCCTGCGGGTTGTTGCGCATCTTGGCCAACGTTTTCGCTGCCCTGCTCATGAAAAAAATGATATCAGAGGTGATATCACGAAACAAGACTGGAAAATCGCTGTCAAAAACCCACCAGTTTATGTAGTGCTGCCGTTCACGTCCAGGTGGTAGCCTTCATTTCCTGAGATTCGAGCCAACCATCAGTGGCTTCACATGACCAAAGCGATGCAAACTGCAGCAACGAGGCCTACCGCGACGGCCTTCAATCCGGGGTGCTTTGCCCGAGGTCTGTCTGGGTTAGCCCGCTCCATTGAAAGGATGCCTGCATACACGGCAAGCGCCGTGGTGATAAACACGATCAGCGGCAGCATGCCTCTTCCCCCTTTGATTGAGGGTGGATCGTGACCCGATTCCTTTCGCTTGTCATCCTTTCCATCATTTTGGTCGCGCCGGCGAAAAGCGCCGACCTGACTGGAACCGCGTTGCTGGCGCTCTGTGTTTCCAAGGACCCGGGCCAGGTCGAGACGTGTGCGGCTTATATCAGGTCCACGTTAGATCGGGCGGGGTGGCCGAAGCGTGCCGTCATGAAATGGAAGAACTACCCTCAACTCGAATGGAGTTGGTGCCCAAACAACGCCCAGATATTCGACGATGCTGAAGTTGCCCGCTGGTACCGCAAGCGCTGGGTGGATGATCCCTCTGAGGCGGCTGAATTTGCTGGCAAAGACGCTGTCTTAGAGTCCTTCAAAGGCTATTTTCGCGCTTGTGCTGAAGCTGCCGGCAGTTCCTAGTCCAACCCCTGCCATCCATTGCCGCGCCATATCTCCACCCCGCGCTCCGTCTGATAAATGAACCCTTCCTGACGCTGCGCCGGATCGGTTGGCGCTGTCGGCACTTCGTACCCTTCAGCGGTCTTGCGCAACGTCTGCCCACTTTTGAATCGGACCATCTGGCCGTCACCCTGTTTCGGCTGCCCGCCCTGCGCCGGCGTCCGGCCCTGCCCCGTCTTGCCACGCATGGCTTTGGCCAGCGACGACTCGGGGAACAGTTCGGCGGCCTGGCGCTTGGCCTCGTCCATATCGAAGGGTTGCCCGCTCAACGGATCATGGGCCTTGGCCAAGTTGGCGATGTAGTCCGAGGCGGCGTTGTCGATGTCGATCTGGGTCTTGCCGCCCTTGCCCTGCTGGTTCATCGAAGCGATCAGGCGCCGGGTCTCGTTCGTGTCACGGGCCTGCTGCGCCCGGGCTTCCCGATCCAGCCGCTTCTGCTCGGCGGCCTGGGTCAGCTTGGCCTCGGTGCCCTGCAGCGTCGCCGCCAGGTTGGCCATCTTGTAGCGCTGGTCGAACCGCTTGTCGGCCTGCGCCGTGTCCGCCGCCTTGAACTGCTGCAGCGCGTTCAGCGCCGTCGAGCCGCCGTGACCCAGCGAGGAGACGAAGGTGCTGCCCGGCTGATTGCTGTGCGCGAGGGCCTGCAATCCACCCATCAACAGGGCCTGGCCCAACCGCTGCTTGTCGGTCGACGCCATGCCGCCGCCGGACGGCCCGGGTTCAGAAAACACCAGCGACTTGACCCGCTGCCACAGGTCGCTGGACGACTGCGGCGAGCCCAGCGCGGTCAGCGCGCTGCCTTCACCGCCCTGCCCGGCTTTCCACGGCAGCGGTTTGTGCGGCGGCGCCTCGGGGCTGAACTGGGCACTGGGGGCGGGCCGCGTGGTCACCGCAGTGGGGATGGCTTGGGGTCGGCCTGTGGACACGGCGGGCGTCGCGGCCATCCGGCGGAACGGACAACGCGAGCCGATCACGCTGCACCCGGACGGTACGATTCTTGATGGGCGCAATCGCTACCCGTCACAGTAGTCGTCACACTTGAGCGGCTGCCCCGGCACATCGTCAGCCCCTACGTTTTCTGGATTGGTGACGGCGGCCCGTTCAAGGAATTCGCCTCCCGTTTCACCCAGGTCCGCGGGCGGATCAATCGGCAGAGGCGTGAGAAACGCCTGCCTCAGATCCGCTGGCGCTGCCACGACTTGCGACACAAGTTCGCCGTCGAATGGCTGAAGGATACCGGCGACATCTACCGCCTGCAGCGGATTCTCGGCCACTCCTCGATCAAAACGACCGAGATTTATCTGGACCATGTCGACACGAAAGTCGTCACAGATATGGAATCGCTGGCACAGAAAAAGGGGTCAGCCGATGATAGCTAACCCCTTGAAACTGGCGGAAGGGGAGGGATTCGAACCCTCGGTAGGGGTTTACCCCCTACGGCGGATTAGCAATCCACTGGTTTAAGCCACTCACCCACCCTTCCGAGGTGGGCCGCGATGCGACCGAGAGGAGCATATCTAATGGCGTGCTCGGGCCCTGTCAACGACGACACGGACCCGATCCGTCGATTCATTCGGCGGGGCCGCCGAGATGGTGTGCGAGAAAGGCCGAGGCGGCTGATATTGCGCGTTTTCTCGCCGCTTCGTGGGTGCCGACGTGGACCGTCCGCGTGCCCGAGGCGGACTTGGAACTGCGCGCCGTGACCGCACGCAGCGGCAGGTTCGGATGGTCGAAGGAATGGTGCGCGCCGTCATAGACTTGGACGCGGATCGAAGCCCCCTGCCCGCGCGCCATGTTCGCCAGCCTGACGCAGTGTCTCGCCGGGGTCCATTCGTCGGCGCCGCCCAGCAACATCAGCAGCGGTACCGCCGAGGTATAGGCCGCGCCGCTCAGCCTGCGGCATCCAGGATAGAAGGCGACGGCGGCGCGAAAATCCGTCGGCGGCGGCCGGAACGACGCGCGCCCCTGGACCCGGATCGCGTTCAGCGCGCTCATCGCCCCATGCGACCATCCCATCAGGGCGACACGCGCGGCGTCGACCTGATCCAGCGCCTGCAGATAGCGCAGGCCCGAGATGGCATCGTAGGGTCGGTCGTCCTCGGGGGTCACCGGCCGGTCCAGCATCTGGCAGACGTGGCGCACGCCGCGCGGGTTGAAGCTGTCGAGCACCAGCACGACGTAGCCGCACCGCGACAGGTGCTCGGCCCAGAAGCGCGGCCGCGCCTTCAGCTTTCCCGACTTCGAAAAGGCGCCGGCGCAGCCGTGCATCATCAGGACCGCCGGGCCTTTCGCGCTGCCGGCGGTCCGGAACAGCAAGCCCGACAATTCCTTACCGTCCGGATGCAGGGTTGGCACGGTGACGATCTCGGCGCCGTGGTACGGCTTGATCGCAACCGCCGGATGAAAGCCGCTGACACAGGCGCCCAGCAGCAGGCAGATCAAGGCGGAAAGGCGGCTCACGGCTCGACCGCGATCTCCGCCGCCACGACCCCGTCGGTCAGGGAGACCAGTTCGGCGAAGCTCGCCGGGAAGACGCAGTGCGGATGGCCGCCGGCGGCGTAGACCGTGGCGAAGCGCTCGAGGCTGGCATCGATCACCACCGGCAATTCTGCCGGCAGGGCCACCGGCGAGACGCCGCCGATGGCGTAGCCGGTGGCGGCGCGGACCATGTCGGCGTCGGCGCGGCGCACCTTGCCGGGCAGCTCGAGCACCTGTTTCAGCGCCTTCTCGCGGCACTTGCGGTCGCCCGCGACCAGCGCCATGACCGGTTGCTCGCCGACGCGGAACACCAGCGACTTGACGATCGAGCCCAGTTCGGTGCCGACCGAGCGGGCGGCATCCTCGGCGCTGCGCGCGGTGTCGGCCAGTTCCATCACCCGGTCGTCGAGCCCGGCCGCCTGAAGGCCGGCGCGGACCCGCTGCACCGATGCGTTCTCCAAGGCACTCATGCGTCTGCTCCCCTATCCTGCGGCTGCACGAACGGCGCCAGCGCCTCGCCGAGCAGCCGGTAGTCCTGCGCCCGCACCGCCTGGCGCCGCCATGCCAGGGCGATCTGGCGGGCCATCGGGTTGCCGGCCAGCGGGACGAAGGACAACCCGTCGCTGCGCGCCCGTTCGTAGGGTTCCGCGATTCCCGGCAGCAGCGTCACGCCCATGCCGGCGGCGACCATCTGCAGCAGCGTATTCATGCCGGTGGCCTGGAACACCTCGTTGCCCCGGCCGCCGCCCAGCCGGCAGGTGGTCAGTGCATGATCGCGCAGGCAATGGCCGTCTTCCAGCATCAGCAGATCGGCATCGCCCAGGTCGTCCTCCTCGACCGCCGGGTGGCCGGTGTCGAACGGCAGTGCGATCAGCGCGACGTCGAGGTCGCCGCCGCGCAGCTGTGCCAGCAGCCGCGCCGTCTGGTCCTCGCGCAGGAACAGCTGCAGGTCCGGGTAGCGCCGGCGCAGCGCCGGCAGCGCCCGCGGCAGGACGTAGGGACCGATGGTCGGGATCGCGCCCAGCGACAGGCGGCCGCTGAGCGGCGGCTGGCGCGCCTTGGCCACCACTTCCTCGCCCAGGGGCGTCATCAGCACCCGACGTTTGGTCCGCTCGACCAGGGTGACGCCGAGCACCGCTTCGAGCTCCTGGATGCCGGCGCTGAGGGTCGATTGGGTGACCAGGCAGTCCTCGGCGGCGCGGCCGAAGTGCCGCCACGCGTCGAGCGCGATCAGGTAGCGCAACTGACGCAGCTTGGGCAGCGGCCGGATGCGCGGCCGGGCGGGCGACGAATCGGTCATGCCAGATTTATAACGGAAATCTCGATCAGATCTTAGCCACTAAATCGCCTGATCGATCAATGGCGAGCGGCTCAGATCAACCCCGAGAGCGCCAGATTGTTGTAGATGACGAAGGTATTGATGCCGATCACCGGCGTCACCGAGGCCAGCACCAGGCGGTGCGGATACCACAGGATCATCGCCGCGACGGCCGCATGCATCAGCATCTTGGGCAGCAGCCAGTATTCACCGACCGACTGTTGCAGCCAAGCCATCACGACGTTCGCCTCCTCGACCAGCCCGGTGGCCAGTCCAAGATTTGTCGAAACCGCGTCGAAAAAGCCGACCAGCATGACAAGCGCGCCGAACAGCCAGGCCGTCGCCATCAGCCGCCGGCTGGCGCGGCACCGGGCGGCGAGTTGGGCCGTCGCGGTAAATCGTTGCTGCATCAAAATCGTCATCTCCCGATGATCAAACCTGTTGCCCTGTCCGGCTCCTGGCGTTTTTATGTCTTGGAGCCTGCCCTGACTTCGCAAGAACCACGCCAAAACTCCGAGTTCATGTATTTTCAGGCCTTTAGCCGGACCTTACAAGTCTCGATTCGGCCGAATCGTAAAATCCGCCGACACTCTGCCTCATTCGCCGAGTCGACCGTCTTTGCCACCAGGCGCCCGCGAAAAAGCCTTTCGTTGCCAGTGGTTGGGGGTTAGGACCGGGGTATAGGAATTAGGACCGATCCGGACCTTTCTGGCCTTCCGACGGCCGGTCTGGTATGCTGAAACCGAGCACAAGGGCGAAACCTGGGCGCCCGCCGCAACGGGAGCGCGTCACATGTTCAGAGGGCAGCAGCCGGTCACGCCGGGCCAATTGGGCCTGGCGCTGGAATGGCTTCACGTCGAACCCCCGCTCGAGGAAATGCTCGCCGACCCGATCGTCCGCGCCATGATGAAGCGCGACGGCGTCGGGCGCGAGGACGTCAACCGGTTGATGACCGCCGTGCGGCGGCATCGAACCGAGCGGGCAGCCAAGAAAAAAGCCAAATCCGCGGCCTGAAACCGGTCAGTTCGCCGCGGCGATTCCCTTGACGATTTCCGTGCGCGCCTGGCGCTGCAACCCCAATGCCTTCTTGCGATGTCCCTTGAAGATGTGCCGCGCCGTCTGCAGGTGCTGGATGGCGTTGTCGACATCGCGCAGCGCCAGCTTCATCTTCTTGTACTTGCCCTTGACCTTGGCCACCTGGACGGCCTCCGCCGCTTGCGTCGCGTCATCCGCCACGACCGGCGCGCTCACGGTCACCATTCCCACGACGGCGATCGCCGCCATACCCGTCTTGATGATTCCACGCATTCTTCGATCCTCCCTATCCCAAATGGAATACAAACCCACGGCAACGTCTTCTGCATGAAAAACGAACGCCGGGCGTTGGCGCGAAACGAGGTGTCGGACTTCAGGTCTCGGCGCGCCCGCGGACGTGACGTGGCAGGGTTCCCGCCGATGCTGTCCAGGCGCGCTGCTAACCGGTCCACAGTTCGTCCTCGGGCGGAAAGGCGTCACCGTCATCAAAGGCGACCGCGGCCAGGTCGACATCGCCACCGCCACGGTAGCGGAACGTCAAGGTGGCGCCGCAGGACGGACAGAATCCGCGCTCGCCCTGATCGCTGGAGCGGTACCATGTCGGTTCGTCGGCGAGCCAGGCGACCTGCCCCCGTGGGAACTCGGCTCAGGTGACATAGGCCGCCCCGCCCTGCTGCTGGCAGGTGCGGCAATGGCAGTTGGTGACGTTGTTGGGCGGCCCGTCGGCGCGGAACCGCACCCGGCCGCACAGGCAGCCGCCTTCCTGGATGTCGCTCATGTGTCGCCGTCCTTCCGTTTGTTCGACATGTCATGCCAACCAATGCGACAAGTCCCGGTCCAGGATCTCCTCGAGCCGGTGAATCTCGTCGCCAAACCCGAGGCTCAGTTCCCGGCGCAATTCGGCGTCGAGTTTGGGCGCCGGCCGCAGGTTGGCCTCGATGAGTTTCCGGCTCGCCCGCTTGCGCATGCCTGCGGGAATGATCTTGCGCGCCAGAGTCCGGATCGGGTTGTCCTTGTGCGTGATCGAACGCAGGGCCGAACTGCGCAGCACGCGGCCCGGGTTGAGTTGCTGCGACATGTCGACCCGGAATCCCTCGTCGACCTCGAGGAAACCGAATAGATCGCTGACATAGGCCTGCGGGTCGGCGTTGAAATCATCGTACAGGCCGAGGCGGATCCGGCCGCGGTCGAAGGCCTTCAGGTACAGTTCGATCCGGCTGGCATAGCTGCGCGCGTAGTAGGTTTCGTCCAGACCCCACCTGACTCCCAGCGGATCGGCGCGGTCGAAATCCCGGCGCAGGACGGCGGCGAAATCGTCGGTCGACACGACCCGGCCGCGCGAACGCATCACGTAATAGGAAAAGGCGTGATCCACGGGATGGCGAAAATTGGCGATCAGCCGGACGTCGGGGACGTAGCGCCGCATCCGCTCGATGACCGCCGGGGTCACCAGTTCGATATAGGCCGCGGTGGATTCGCCGATCGCCTTTTCACCACGCACGTCCGCGAACAGCGCGTGGTAGGCGTCGATGTCGTGGATGTAGGGCTTCCAGCCTTCGCGGTCGTCGTTGATGTCCGCCTGACCCTCGAAGACGAAAAAGCCCGGCTCCTTCAGCTCGGTTGTGAAGATCTCCGGGTGCTGGCCGAGGTATTCGTGCAGTGACGTGGTGCCGGTCTTGGCCATGCCGATCTGCAGGAAGTTGGGCCAAGTCGCCATCGGGTTCGCGTCCGCCTATCGCTCCATGAAGGCGAGCCGGAGCCCCAATGCCGCGAACAGGGCTGCGAAGGACCGTCCGCACCAGCGCATCACGCTGGGCGAGGACACCACACGATCGCGCAACAGCGCCGCGAACAGGCCGTAGACCACGAACACGACGAAGGTCATCAGCATGAACACGGCGCTCAACCCGCTCATGACCAGCAGCGGATTGGCGGCGTCGGCCGGCGTGAACTGCGGCAGGAAGGCGAGGAAGAAGATCGACAGCTTCGGGTTGAGGATGTTGATCAGGAAGCCGCGGCGGACGATGCGCCAGCCTTCGCCGCTGCCGGCCGGTTCCCCCAGCTTCAACGTGCCGGTTTCGCGCCACATGCCCCAGGCGAGGTACAGCAGGTAGGCGACGCCGGCGAACTTGACCACCTGGAAGGCGACCGCGCTGGCGTGCAGCAGCGCCGCCAGGCCGAGAATGCTGGCCGCCATGTGCGGCAGGATGCCGAGGGTGCAGCCGAAAGCGGCGAAAACGCTGGGCAGCCGGCCGCGAAACAGGCCGGTCGACAGCGTGTAGATCACGCCGGTGCCGGGCATCAACACGACGATCAGCGAGGTGAGAAGGAATTCGGGGGTCATGCCTCGTCCCTTGCCAGCGAGCGGATGCGGGCATGTTACGGGTTGCCCCGGCCCGCGTCCAGGCGGCGCCCCCCCGGGTCAGGCGACCTCTTCCGCCTCCCCCTCGACGACACGACGGGCCAGCGGGTAGAGCTGCTCGCTCTCGGCCTGGATGCGATCCCAAACCAGCCGGAACATGTCTTCGGTATCGCCCATGAAGGCGCCGTGGTCGTAGATGTGCAGGCCGTGCTTGCACCATTTCTCGGTGTAGTCGCGGAACACCCGCTTGACCTCTTTCTCGCCTTCGATGAACCGGTGCGCGGTCTTCGCCCCGTCGCTGCCGCCATCGGACAGCAGCAGCGAATAGATGCGCTTGTTGCGCTTGACGTGGCGGTCGAACTTGTCGCGGTAGCGGTCGAACAGCTCGCAGGCGATGTCGGTGTCGCACATCTCGCGGTCGCTGAACAGATGCGTCAGGACCTTGGCCAGTTCGCCGATCTCGTGGTTCTGCTTGTGCAGTTCGTCGATCGAGACCATGACTTTCCCCCCTCGTACGATGGCGTCGAGCAGGTCCCAATAAAGCGAAAGCGTTCCGGCGTGTCAAACGCCGCGCCGCGGCGGCGCGTTATTCGGCATATCATAATTTAGTTATGTCTTATCAAGCCGCTATACCTTCGGGTGGTATCGCGGCATTTCCCGCCCGAACGGGCGGGGCCGAATCAACCCTTAAGCTTCTCGCGCAGGATCTGGTTGACCATGCCCGGGTTGGCCTTGCCCTGGGTCGCCTTCATCACCTGGCCGACGAACCAGCCGATGATCTTCTCGTTGCCCGAGCGGAACTGTTCGACCTGGTTCGGATTGCCGGCGATGATGTCGTCGATCGCGCCCTCGATGGCGCCGGTGTCGGTGACCTGTTTCAGGCCCTTCTCCTCGACGATGGCTTCCGGATCGCCGCCGGTCTCGACCATGATCTCGAACACGTCCTTGGCGATGCGCGAGGAGATGGTGGCGTTGCCGATCAGGTCGATCAGCTTACCGAGGTTGCCGGCACTGACCGGGCTGTCGGTGATTTCACGGCCGGCCTTCTTGAGTGCCCCGAATAGGTTGCTGGTGACCCAGTTGGCCGCTTGCTTCGGATCGCGTGCCCCCTTGTTCCCCCCGGCGGCCACTGCCTCGAAGTACTCGGCCGTCTCGCGCTCGGCGACCAGCACGCCGGCGTCGTAGGCCGACAGGCCGAAATCGGCGATGAAGCGCTGCTTCTTGGCGTCCGGCAGTTCCGGCAGGCTGGCGCGGATCGCTTCGACGAACTCTTCGCTCAACTCGATCGGCAGCAGGTCCGGGTCGGGGAAATAACGGTAGTCGTGGGCGAATTCCTTCGAGCGCATCGGCCGTGTCTCGCCCCGTTCGGCGTCGAACAGGCGGGTTTCCTGCACCACCTCGCCGCCGGACTCGTAGACGTCGATCTGGCGCTCGGCCTCGATCTCGACCGCCTGCATGGCGAAGCGAACCGAGTTGACGTTCTTGGTCTCGGTGCGGGTGCGCATCTCGCGCTCGCCGACACGGCGCACCGAGACGTTGACGTCGCAACGCAGCGAGCCCTCTTCCATGTTGCCGTCACACGTGCCCAGATAGCGCACGATCGAGCGCAGCTTGCGCAGATAGGCGCCGACCTCCTCGGGGCTGCGCAGGTCGGGCTTGGAGACGATCTCCATCAGGCCCACGCCCGTCCGGTTCAGGTCGATGAAGGTGCGCCGGGGATCCTGGTCGTGCAGCGACTTGCCGGCATCCTGCTCCAGATGCAGGCGCTCGATGCCGACGTCGCGTGTGCGGCCGTCCTCCAGATCGAGCGTCACCGTGCCCTCGCCAACGATCGGGTGGTAGAGCTGCGAGATCTGGTAGCCCTGCGGCAGATCGGCGTAGAAATAGTTCTTGCGGTCGAACAGGCTGCGCCGGTTGATCTGCGCGTTCAGGCCCAGCCCGGTGCGCACCGCCTGGGCCAGGATCTCCTCGTTGACCACCGGCAGCATGCCGGGCATGGCCGAGTCGACCAAGCTGACCTGGCTGTTCGGCGCGGCGCCGAAATCGGTGGCGGCGCCGGAGAACAGCTTGGCCCGCGAAATCACCTGCGCGTGCACCTCGAGCCCGATGATGACTTCCCAGTCGCCGGTTTCGCCCTGGATGATGTAGGTCATGTCGTTGTCCTCACCTCGCCCTGCATGCCGGCTTCGAGACGGCGCTGACGCGCCTCCTCAGCCTGAGGACGGAGTTTTTCAATCCAATCTCCTCGCCCTGAGGTGCCGGCCGCAGGCCGGCCTCGAAGGGCTCTATCCGCGCGTTCCAATTCAATTCCCGCCTGGTCGTTTCGCGAGCGTTCGAAGGCCATCGTAGTCTCCGCGAATCAGAGCTTCCTTTTTTGCCCTGCTCCAACCTTTCAGCCTGCGTTCCATCTCGATGGCATCCGTAAGGCGATCGAACTCTTGATGAAACACCAAGACCACCGGCCTTCGATTCAACGTGTATCCACCGTAGGTTCCATCGTTGTGCTCAGCGAGCCGTTTCTCCAATGTTCCGCGTGTCAAACCGACGTAATAGTGACCGTCCGCGCAGCGCAGGATGTATACATCCGCCACGATTGCTCAACCGTCGACGCCTTGAGGCACCGCATCGAACCCGGCCGCCCGTTCCAGCACTTCGGCCGCGCGCAACATGGTTTCCTCGTTGAAGGCGCGGCCGACTATCTGCAGGCCCAAAGGCAGGCCGCCGCTGTCCAGTCCGGCCGGCACCGAGATGCCGGGCAGGCCGGCGAGGCTGGTCGGCACGGTGAACACGTCGTTCAGGTACATGGCGATCGGATCGTCCATCTTCTCGCCGATGGCGAAGGCGGCGCTGGGCGCGGTCGGGGTCAGGATCACGTCGCAGCTCTCGAAGGCCTGGCGGAAGTCCTCGGCGATCAGTTTGCGCACCCGCTGCGCCTTCAGGTAGTAGGCGTCGTAATAGCCGGCGGACAGCGCGTAGGTGCCGATCAGGACCCGCCGCTTGACTTCGGCGCCGAAGCCGGCGCCACGCGTGTTCTCGTACATCTCATCCAGGCTGTCGCCGGGCACCCGCAGGCCGTAGCGCACGCCGTCATAGCGCGCCAGGTTCGACGACGCCTCGGCCGGGGCGATGATGTAGTAGGTCGGCAGCGCGTACTTGGTGTAGGGCAGCGACACGTCGACGATCTCGGCGCCCTCGGCCTTCAGCCACTCGGCGCCCTGCTGCCAGATGGCCTCGATCTCGGGCGGCGTGCCGTCGAGCCGGTACTCTTTCGGGATGCCCACCCTCAGACCACGTATGTCGCCAGTCAGCGCCGCCTCGAAGTCGGGCACCTCGATCGGGGTCGAGGTCGAGTCCTTGGGGTCGTGCCCGACCATGGCGCCGAGCATGATCGCCGAATCGCGCACGGTGCGGGTCATCGGACCGGCCTGATCCAGGCTGGAGGCGAAGGCGACGATGCCCCAGCGCGAGCAGCGGCCATACGTCGGCTTCAGCCCGACGATGCCGCAGAAGGCGGCCGGCTGGCGAATGGATCCCCCCGTGTCGGTGCCGGTGGCGCCGAGGCACAGACGCGCCGCGACCGAGGTCGCCGAGCCGCCCGACGAGCCCCCCGGCACCAGGTCCTTGCCGTCCGCGGTCGGCCCCCACGGATTCTTTGCCGGACCGTAATAGCTGGTGATGTTGGCCGAGCCCATGGCGAACTCGTCCAGGTTGGTCTTGCCCAGCATCACCGCGCCGGCGTCGCGCAGGTCTTGCGACACGGTTGATTCATAGGTCGGGGTAAATCCGTCGAGGATGTGGCTGCCGGCGGTGGTCAGCACACCCTCGGTGCAGAACAGGTCCTTGACGGCGACCGGGATGCCGTCCATCGGGCCGGCCACATTGCCGGCGGTGCGGCGGGCATCGGAGGCTTCCGCACGCTCGAGCGCGATTTCCGGCGTCTCGGTGATGAAGGCATTGAGGTCGTGCGCCGCGGCGATCGCGTCGACATGCGCCTGGGTCAGCTCTACGGAGGTGAAGTCGCCGGCGGCGAGGCCGTCGCGAGCGGCGGCGAGGGTGAGGTCGGTCAGCTTGCCCATCGCCCTACTCCACCACCTTGGGCACGGCGTAGAAGCCGTCCTCGGGGTCCGGCGCGTTGGCCAGCACGCGGTCCGGGTAGCCGCCGTCGTTGACGGTGTCGTCGCGGCGCGGCCAGTCCATCTCGACGACGCTGGCCATCGGCACCACGCCGTCGGTGTCGACCTCGTTCAGCTGCTCGATCCAGTCCAGGATGTTGGACAGCTCGCCGGCGAGGCCGTCGAGGTCCTCGTCCGGCACCTTGATGCGGGCCAGGTAGGCGATCTTGCGGACGGTATCTCTGTCCAGGGACATGCGCGTGACTCTCTTGACTGAAATGGCGCCGCCTCCGGGCCCCGTGGAGTTCAGGTCGGAAACGGCGCGCGGAAAGTATCACCGCGCCCGAGGCGGTGCAAGGAGTCAGGCCCGAAATCGGCGCCTCTACGCGCCCTAGCGCGGATTCGATTTAATCCTGGTCGTATCCTGCGGCAGCGAAGAAGTTCTCGCATTCGGTGGGCGTGACTTTCTCGATCCCTTCGGCGATGGCGCTCCACAGTTCCTCAATGGTTCTCGCGGCGGCCTTTCGCAGCCACGCCTTGAACTTGGCGAAGGCCATTTCGATGGGATTGAAGTCGGGAGAATAAGGCGGCAGGTAGAGCAGGCTTGCGCCGGCGCCTTCGATCGCGGCTTTCACGCCACTCACCTTGTGGGCGGGCAGGTTGTCCAT
>Ga0209785_1000182_pt1 | contig 24159 bp, 22 predicted proteins | sample WorMetG1BERMUDA2_FD_187403 | JGI IMG/M metagenome (GOLD analysis project Ga0209785, IMG submission 187403) | Marine gutless worms symbiont microbial communities from Max Planck institute for Marine Microbiology, Germany - Inanidrilus... ...
CGCAGACGAAGTTGGGAAGGGAGCCGAACGGATAATGTAGCCAGCCGGTCGATCCGGAGATTGGGACACCCCACCCTAGCCAGTGCAGCATTGCGACTGCGTGGTTTTGACCGGGACCCGATCTGCGCAGAGCATTATGGCCAGCGGCCATCTCGGAGCGCCGCAGCAACAGGCCGAACAGATGGCAGCACCGACCAGCCCTGCATCAACGTTCAAAAAATCCCTTGCCAAATGGGAGTCGTCCACAGATGGCTGATGACCCATTCCAGCCACATCCGGCTGATGACGCCGCCGCAGATGCACAACAAGGGCAACTACATCATCAGCCTGGGCAACCTGTGCCGCTGGCTCGCCGAGCAGGCCGAGGAACTGGGCGCCGAGATCTACCCCGGCTTCGCCGCCGCCGAGGTGCTGTACAACGACGACGGCTCGGTTCGTGGCATCGCCACCGGCGACATGGGGCTGAACACCGACGGCACGCCGGGGCCGAACCACGAGCCCGGGGTCGAGCTGCACGCCAAATACACGCTGTTCGCCGAGGGCTGCCACGGCTCGCTGACCAAGACCCTGTTCGAGCAGTTCAACCTGCGCGACGGCGTCGAGCCGCAGACCTACGCCATCGGCATCAAGGAGATGTGGGAGGTGCAGCCCGAAAAGCACCACCAGAGCCTGATCATCCACTCGGTCGGCTGGCCGCTCGATCGCAACACCTACGGCGGCTCGTTCATCTATCACCTGGAGGACAACCAGGTCGCCGTCGGCTTCGTCGTCGGGCTCGACTACCAGAACCCGCACCTCAGCCCGTTCGACGAGTTCCAGCGCTTCAAGACCCACCTCAGCGTGCGCGACACCTTCGAGGGCGGGCGGCGCATCGCCTACGGCGCGCGGGCGCTGAGCGAGGGCGGCCTGCAGGCGATCCCGAAGCTGACCTTCCCCGGCGGCGCCCTGATCGGCGATACCGCCGGCTTCCTCAACGTGCCGCGGATCAAGGGTTCGCACACGGCGATGAAGACCGGCATGCTGGCGGCCGAGACCGCCTACGCCGCGCTCGGCGCCGAGACCCCGCCCGCGGAGCTGAGCGACTATCCCGACGCGGTGAAAAACTCCTTCGTCTGGGGCGAGCTCAAGGGCGCGCGCAACATCCGCCCGTCCTTCGCCAAGTGGGGCCTCTATGGCGGCATCGTCTATTCGGCGCTGGAGACCTACCTGTTCAAGGGCCGCATGCCCTGGACCTTCAAGCACCACGAGGATCACGCGCAGCTGAAAAAGGCGTCCGAGTGCAAGCCGATCGAGTACCCGAAGCCGGACGGCAAGATCTCGTTCGACAAGCTGAGCTCGGTGTTCATCTCCAACACCAACCACGAGGAGAACCAGCCCTGCCACCTGACCCTGCGCGACGACGGCGTGCCGATGGCGGTCAACTGGGCCGAGTACGCCGGGCCCGAGCAGCGCTTCTGCCCGGCCGGCGTCTACGAATACCTGGAGGAGGACGGCGAGGTCACGTTCCAGATCAACTCGCAGAACTGTGTTCACTGCAAGACTTGCGATATCAAGGACGTGACGCAAAAAATCAATTGGGTGGTGCCCGAGGGTGGCGGCGGCCCCAACTATCCCAATATGTAGGCCAACTACGGTATAAACAGAGGCGCGCCGACAAGCCGGCGCCTCACGGTGGAAGCAACAACATGCAAGCAAACCCGCTGATCCGGACCCTGCGTTCCCACATGCGGGCGCCATTGCGAGCCCTCGCGTTGACGGGGGCGCTGCTGTCCGCGGCGGCCTGCGTGACCGCGACCGAACCGGCCGGCGAGTCCCCGGCGGCGCAGCCGCGGACCGGGCAGACCCTGGCCGGCAACTTCCTCGCCGGCCGCCACGCCCAGGCGCAGCGCGACATGGACGCGGCCGCCGAATTCATCTCGGCGGCGCTGGCCAAGGATCCGGAAAAGCCCGACCTGATCCGCCGCGCCTTCATCCTGCACGCCGCCGCCGGGCACATGGACGAGGCGGTGGCCCTGTCCCGCCGCCTGACCGCGATCAAACCCGACGCGCCGATCGCCAACATCATGCTCGCCGTCGACGACGTGCGCACCGGCAACTACGCCGCCGTGCGCGAACGCATCGGCCGCCTGCCCGACCGCGGCATCAACGCCTTCCTGTCGCCGATGCTGCGGGCCTGGACCCACGTCGGCGAACAGGACCTCGACGCCGGGCTGACCGCGCTGACGCCGCTGCGCGACCGCGACGGCACGCGGGCGCTGTATTCGATCCAGGCGGCGCTGCTCAACGACGTCGCCGGGCAGGCCCACGCAGCCGAGGTCGCCTACCGCCGCGCCGAGAAGGGCCCGGTCGGGCTGTCGTACCGGCTGGTGACGCTGCTCGGCAACCTGCTGGAACGCGGCGGCACCCCCGAGGTGGCCCGCGCGATCTACACCAAGTACCTGCAGGAGCATGCCGATTCGACCCTGCTGGCATCGGCGATGCGGCGCATCGACGCCGGCCAGACGCCGGCGCCGCTGGTCGACAACCCGGCCGGCGGCCTGGCCGAGGGTCTGTTCGACATCGCCGGCTCGCTGCGCCAGCAGCGGGCCCGCGAATCCGCCTTGGTGTTCGGCCGCATGGCGCTGCACCTGCGGCCCGACTACCCGACCATGCAGATGATGGTCGGCGAGCTGCTGGAGGCGGACCGCCGCCTGGTCGCCGCCAACGAGGTGCTGGAAGATATCAGCCCGATGTCGCCGTTCTCGTGGTCGGCGCGCATGCGCGTGGCGCGCAACCTGGATTCGCTGGAGCGCACCGACGAGGCCATCGCCATGCTCGAGGAGATGGCCGCCGAGCGCGCGGACACCGCCGAACCGCTGATCGAGATGGGCGACCTGCTGCGCGGCCACGACCGCTGGGAAGAGGCGGTCAGCGCCTACGACCGCGCCTTTAAGCGCATCGGCGAGCCGCGCAAGCGGCACTGGAGCCTGCTGTACGCGCGCGGCATGTCGCTGGAGCGCTCGAAGCAGTGGCCGCGCGCCGAGAAGGACTTCCTCAAGGCGCTCGAATTCCAGCCCGAGCAGCCCTACGTGCTCAACTACCTCGGCTATTCCTGGATCGAGAAGGGCCTGCACCTGGAGCTCGCCCAGAGCATGATCCGCAAGGCGGTCAGCCTGCGCCCGAACGACGGCTACATCGTCGACAGCCTGGGTTGGGTGCTGTACCAGCTCGGCGACTGGAAGGGCGCCGTGCGCGAGCTCGAGCGCGCCGTCGAGCTGCGCCCCGAGGACCCGATCATCAACGACCATCTGGGCGACGCCTACTGGCGGGTCGGCCGGCGCAATGAGGCCAGGTTCCAGTGGCGCCGGGTGCTGACGCTCGAACCGGAGCCGGACCTGCTGGCCAAGGTCGAGGAAAAGATCGTGCAGGGGCTCGGCGCCGCCGACGTCAAGAAACCCGGCAGCGCCGGGAGCTGAGCGGGCGATGACCGCGAACGGTGCCGGCGTGAGGGTCATCGCGCCGGCCAAGATCAACCTGTATCTGCACGTGCTCGGCCGGCGCACCGACGGCTATCACCTGCTCGACAGCCTGGCCGCCTTCGCCGGCATCCACGACGAGATCACCGCCCGGCCGGCCGCGGACCTGAGCCTGCGCGTCGAGGGCGAGCACGCCGGCGCCGCCCCCGTGGATGACACGAATTTGGTCCTGCGCGCCGCCCGCGCCCTGGCCGAGGCCGCCGGGGTGGCGCCGCGCGCGGCGATCACCCTGAGCAAGCGGCTGCCGGTGGCGTCCGGCATGGGCGGCGGCTCGGCCGACGCGGCGGCGGCGCTGAAGGCGCTCGACCGGCTGTGGGACCTGCGCACGCCGGCCGAGGATCTTTTGCGCCTGGGCCTGGCGCTGGGCGCCGACGTGCCGGTCTGCCTGGCCGGGCGCGCCGCCTTCATGGGCGGCATCGGCGAGGACCTGACGCCGGCGCCGGCGCTGCCGAAAGCCTCGCTGCTGCTGGTCAATCCCGGCGTCGCGGTGCTGACCCCGGCGGTGTTCCGCGCCCGCAAGGGGCCGTTCACCCAAGCCGGCCGGTTCGAGGACACCCCGGCCGACGCCGGCGCGCTGGCGGCGCTGCTGCAGGCCCGCAGCAACAACCTGACCGAGGCGGCGATCGCGCTCCAGCCGGTCATCGAGACCGTGCTGGCGGCGCTGGAAGCCTGCCCCGGCGTGCTGCTGGCGCGCATGACCGGCAGCGGCGCCACCTGCTTCGGCCTGTTCGCCGACGCCGACGAAGCCGCCAACGCCGCCCTCACCCTCGGCCCGGCCAACTCGGACTGGTGGGTCAGGCCGGCCCCGCTGGTCGGCGACGCGGCCCGCCTGGAGCTCTGAATTAGGCGATCAGACCGCTGTTTTTGGGGGCCTTGCCGAAAAGCGGCGAAGGTCTTATACAGGCGCTGCGCATGGGGCGTGGCCAAGCGGTTAAGGCACCGGTTTTTGGTACCGGCATTCGGAGGTTCGAATCCTCCCGCCCCAGCCATCTTCCCCCAAAGCCATCTCCCCCGACAATCCGTTCACCCTACTTCCTGTTCGGACTCAGCAGCACCGTCTGCAGCACCGAGGCGACCGGGCCCTGCTCGTCGAGGATCTCGGCCCGGGCCAGGCCCAGGCCGGTATCGTGCCAGTGCGAGATGGCGCGCGACGCGAGCCAGTCGGACATGGTCCGGCGGTGCGCGACGATGGTGATGTCGGCGTTCATGAAGCCGACGTCGGTCAGTTCCTCGTTGCGCGAGATGCCGTTGCCGCAGTCGGCCAGGGGACACAGCCGCTGGAACGAGGACGGCGTTTCGCCGGGCAGCAGCGGCGGGGTCTTCATCCAGATCGTCGTCGGACCGGGTTCGCGGGTCTTGTCGGGTGGATAGGCGACGTCGATGAAGTGGCCGATCATCGGCTGGTCGTGCGCCACCTCGCGGGCCGGGAAGCGGCCCGGCGTCGCCTCGGCGTGGACCAGCGGCGGCGGCGGCACCGGCGCCGTCGCCACCGGGCCGACGTCGCCCTCGGCAATGTGCATGCTGGTGGCGCTGGCGCAGATACGTCCCTCCAGGTCGGTCACCTCGGCGCGGGCGGTAGCGACCTTGCGGCCATCGCGGACCATTTCGGCCGTCACCCGCAGTCCGGCCACCGGCTGCGGCCGCAGCAGGTCGACGGTCAGCCGGGTCAACATCTTGTCACCGCCGATCACCGCCTCGACGGCGCGCGCGATCAGTCCGGTCACCGGCCCGGCGTGGCAGTGATCGACCGACCAGGGGCCGCGCGCCGCGTCCTGGCCGATGAATACGCCCTGCTGTTCGATGAAAAAGGAGTCCGCTTCGAGTTTCTCCAAGTATCCCTCCCGAGTATCGCGTTGTGGCCAACGTCCGGCCAGGCTATTGAATCCTCGATCCACATTCTCGCTTCAACTGCAAAAAGTGAAGCGGTGTGCGAGACCGTCGTGGCGATCGCCGCCAAGATGAAAGAGGCACGGGACCTTCCCGGGCCGGGTTTCCGCTTGACGCTCGTGCGCTCGCGGCCTATCTGCGAAGGATAGGCGTTCGCGCCGCTCCGCGCACGCCCCGACAACCGAGGCCTTCATATATTTCGACCAGCGCCTGTGGGCGTTCACCGCCGGCATCCGTCACCGCATCGCGGCCGGCTTCGGCATCGCCCGCCTGGCCCTGCTCGGCTGGCTGCTCGGTGAGGTCATCGCCGGCCGCCCGGTCGGCGAGCTGGTCGTGCCGGCGGTGCTGGTGGCGGCGGTGATGCTGGGCCGCGGCGGGCTCGAATTCTGGCGCGCGATGATCGCGCACGAGACCGGCTTCGCCGTTCAACGTAAATTGAGCATGGCGATCTACCGCCGCATCGTCGCGCTCGGCCCGGCCCACTTCAACTCGGCCCGCTCGGGCGCGGTGATCACCTCGATGGTCGACGGCGTGCGCCAGTTGGAGACCTATTTCGGCCAGTACCTGCCGCAGCTGCTCGTCGCCGCGCTGACGCCGCTGATGATCTTCGCCCTCGCCGCCTGGTTCGACCTGACCGTGGCCCTGGTGCTGCTGCTCGCGGCGGTCTCGACGCTGCTGCTGCCGATGGCCTTTCACCGCCTCGACCGCGACAACGCGCTGGCGCGCTCGAAAACCTACAAGGCTTTTGCCGCCGACTTCCTCGACTCGATCCAGGGCCTGGGCACCTTGAAGGCTTTCGGCCAGAGCGGCCTGCGCATCCGCTTGCTGGCCGAACGGGCGCACGACCTGTTCCGCTCGACCATGTGGGTTCTGATGACCAACGCCTTGGGACGCGGGGTCACCGACCTGGGTATCACGGTGGGCACCGCCACCGCGCTGGCCATCGGCGCGCACCGGGTCACCGATGGCGCCATGGAGCTCTCGACCCTGCTGATCCTGCTTTTGATGGGCACCGAGGTGTTCCGGCCGCTGCGCGACCTGCGCGCGCTGCTGCACAACGGCATGGTCGGGCAGTCCGCGGCCATGGGCATCTTCGAGATCCTCGAGGCCGAGCCGCTGGTCAACGACAGGACCGTGCCCTGGGACGGCCCCGCGCCGGCATCGCCGCGCCTCGAGTTCGACGCCGTCGGCTTCAGCTACCCGGGCGGCGAGCGGCGGGCGCATGATGGTCTGAGCTTCACCGTCGAGCCGGGCGAGCGGGTCGGTATCGTCGGCGCCAGCGGCGCCGGCAAGTCGACGATCATGAAGCTGCTGCTGCGCCTGTACGACCCCGACGTGGGCACGATCCGCATCGGCGGCAGCGACATACGACGGCTCGACACGACGACGATCCGCGAGAGCCTCGCCGTGGTCGGCCAGGACACCTACCTGTTCCATGGCACGGTCGAGGACAACCTGCGCCTGGGCAAGCCGGACGCCGGCTGGGACGAACTGGAAGCCGCCGCCGAGGCCGCCAACGCCACCGAGTTCATCGCCCGCCTGCCGCAGGGCTACAAGACGGTGATCGGCGAGCGCGGCCTCAAGCTGTCGGGCGGGCAACGGCAGCGCATCGCCATCGTCCGGGCGCTGCTGCGCGACGCCGAGATCCTGGTCCTGGACGAGGCGCTCTCAGCCGTCGACGCCGAGAACGAGGCGGTGATCCAGCAGGCGCTCGACCGCCTGATGGCCGGGCGCACGACCCTGATCTTCGCGCATCGCCTGTCCAGCGTGATCGACGCCGACCGCATCCTGGTGCTGGACCAGGGCCGGCTGGTCGAACAGGGCAGCCACGCCGAGCTGATGGCCCGGGGCGGCACCTACCACGGCCTGATGGCGGCGCAGGCGCGCGAGGCCGAGGCGGCGCCGGCCCGCCAGCTCGCCGCCGCGGCACCGGTGACCGCCACGGCCACGGTGGAACCGGACGAACCCGAGGACGCGATCCTGCGCGCCGCCGGGCTGACCTGGTCGCAGGCCTTCTCTTTGCTGATGGCCGAGGTCAAACCCTGGATGGGCAAGTTCACGGTCACGCTCGGCTTCGGCATCGGCCGCGTCGCCGCCTATATCGGCGTCGGCGCGATGAGCGCGCTGGCCGTCGCCGCCGTGAAGCATGGAGAGCCCTTCACGCCCTACCTGTGGTGGCTGGCGCTGCTGGCGCCGATCGCCGGCATCCTGCACTGGACCGAGAGCTGGATCGCCCACGACATGGCGTTCCGCATGCTCGCCGAGATGCGCATTGCCCTCTTCCGCAAGCTCGACGCCCTGGCGCCGGCCTACCTGGTGCGCCGACGCAGCGGCGACCTGGTCGCGGCGGCGACCCAGGACGTCGAGACGGTCGAGTATTTCTTCGCCCATACCGTGGCGCCGGCCTTCGTCGCCGTGCTGGTGCCCTCGGTGGTGCTTGGTGTGCTGGTCGCGCACGGCTGGCCGATCGCGCTGGCCCTGCTGCCGTTCCTGCTGTTCGTCGCGCTCAGCCCGTTCGCGCAGCGCCACCGGGTCGACCGGCTCGGCTCGGTCGCCGGCGAGGCGCTCGGCGAACTCAACGCCCACGCGGTGGACACCGTCCAGGGACTGGCCGAGGTCGTCGCCTTCGGCCAGTCCGAGCCGCGCGGCGCCGTGTTCGATAAGCTGCTCGAGCGCTACCACGATGCCCGCCGTGGCTTCTTCCGCGACCTCGCCTTCCAGACCGCGGCGCTCGACACCATGATCGGCTTCGGCGGCCTGGCGGTGGTGGTCACCGGCATGACCCTGGTGCAGGCCGGCACGCTGGACGGCGCCCTGCTGCCGCTGCTGACCCTGCTCGCCATGGCCGCCTTCCTGCCGGTCTCTGAGATCGCCCACGTCGGCCGCCAGCTCGCCGACACTCTGGCGACCACCCGGCGCCTGCATGGCGTGCACGGCGAGCCGGTGCCGGTGCGCGACGGGCCCGGCGCCAAGGAGGCCGGCGGTGGGCGGGGTCTGGTCTTGCAGGGCATCAGCTTCACCTACGCCGGGCAAACGCATCCGGCGCTCGACGCCGTCGACCTGGACATTCCCGACGGCAAGACGGTAGCCCTGGTCGGCCCCTCGGGCGCCGGCAAGACCACGCTGGCGCATCTGCTGATGCGGTTCTGGGACCCGGATACGGGTGAGATCACGCTGGACGGAAATAGCCTGACCGCCTTCGAGCTCGACGGCCTGCGCGGCCGCATCGCGCTCGTCGCCCAGGACACCTACCTGTTCAACGATACCCTGCGCGCCAACATCGCCCTGGCCCGCCCCGGCGCCGAGGAGGCCGACATCGAGGCCGCCGTCGAGCACGCCGCCCTGGCCGACTTCGTCGCCGGCCTGCCGGACGGGCTCGACACCCGGGTCGGCGAAAGAGGCATGAGATTGTCGGGCGGGCAGCGGCAAAGGATCGCCATCGCCCGGGCCTTCCTCAAGGACGCGCCGGTGCTGATCCTCGACGAGGCGACCTCGCACCTGGACGCGATCAGCGAGCGCGCCGTGCACGACGCGCTCAGGGACCTGATGCACGACCGCACCACGGTAGTTATCGCGCATCGCCTCTCGACCGTGCGCGAGGCCGACCTGATCGCGGTGATGGAGCGGGGCCGCGTGGTCGAGACCGGCGATCACGAAACCCTGCTGGCCAAGGGCGGGCTTTACGCGCATCTTGTCGGCAGACAACTCGCCAGCGCGGCGGCGGAATAGGTCAGGGAGGGACTTCCGTGAGCGACAGACTGATCGACTTCTACAGCGACACCACGACCCGGCCCTCGCGGGCCATGCGCGAGGCGGTACTCGACGCCGAGGTCGGCGACGAGCAGCGCGGGCTGGATCCCAGCACCAACGCGCTGCAGGAACGGGTCGCGGCGCTGCTCGGGCACGAGGCCGGGCTGTTCCTGCCGTCCGGCACCATGTGCAACGAGATCGCCCTGCGCGTGCACTGCCAGTCCGGCGACGAGGCGATCTGCGAGGCGAGCAGCCACATCATCAACTTCGAAACCGGCGGCCCGGCGGCGCTATCCGGCATCATGATCCGCGCCATCGACGGCGATCAGGGCCGCTTCACCGCCGCGCAGGCGCGCGCCGTGGTGCGCGCGCCGTCGCGCTATTTCCCGGAAAGCAGGCTGATCTGCGTCGAGCAGACCGCCAACCTGGGCGGCGGCGCGGTATGGCCGCTGGAGCAGTTGCAGGAGGTCGCCGAGGTGGCCAGGGAGGCGGGGCTGATCAGCCACATGGACGGCGCCCGCCTGCTCAACGCCTGCGCCGCCACCGGCATCGCGGCGCAGGACTACGCCGGCCCGTTCGACAGCGCCTGGATCGACTTCTCCAAGGGCCTCGGCGCGCCCGTGGGCGCCGTGCTCGCCGGGCCGGCCGACTTCATCGAGCGCTGCTGGCGCATCAAGCAGCAGTGGGGCGGCGCCATGCGCCAGTCGGGCGTGCTCGCGGCGATGTGCCTCTACGCCCTCGATCACAACGTCGAGCGCCTGGCCGACGACAACGCGCTCGCCGCGCGCATCGGCGAAACCCTGGCCGAGCTGCCGCTGGTCGAGGCGGTGCTGCCGGTCGAGAGCAACATCGTCATCTTCGACATCGCCGAGGAGGGCCCGACCACCGCCGAGCTGGTCGAGGCGTGCAAGGAAGAGAACGTGCTGATCTGCCCGTTCGGCGAACGCCGCGTGCGCGTGGTCACCCACCTCGACGTGACCGAGGCCGACGGCGACGCTCTGGTCGACCTGCTGTCCGGCCACCTGGGCACGCCCTGGCCCTGATACCGGTTGCCCGAGGCAGCGGAATCGCCCTAACCTTTGCCTATTCGATTCCCTCAGAAGGAGACGTGGAAATGGTGAGAAAGATCCTGACGAGCCTCGTCCTGGTGGCGGCGATGGGCCTGCTGATGGCGCCGCTGACCGCCTGCTCGCCCGAGGTGGGCAGCAAGGAATGGTGCGAGGACATGAAGAAGAAGGACAAAGGCGACTGGTCCGCGAACGAGGCCAAGGACTTCGCCAAGCACTGCGTGCTCTGAGTTAAAGCCTTACCAGACAACAAAAAAACGGCGGTCCCGCGGGGCCGCCGTTTTCTTTTCAATCGCTCTGGGGCGGGCTATCCGGCCAGCTTGTCGAGCTCCGAGATCAGCGCCTCGCCCATCACCGTGGTCGAGACCTTGGCCATGCCCGGCTGCATGATGTCGCCGGTGCGCAGACCGCCGGCGAGCACGTTCTGCACCGCCTGCTCGACCATGTCGGCGTCCTCGCCCATGTCGAAGGAATAGCGCAGACACATGGCGTAGCTGAGCACGGTGGCGAGCGGGTTCGCCGCGCCGGTGCCGGCGATGTCCGGGGCCGAGCCGTGCACCGGCTCGTACAGCGCCCGGCGGCGGCCGCTCTCGTCGGTGGCGCCGAGGGTGGCGGACGGCAGCATGCCGAGCGAGCCGGTCAGCATCGCCGCCTCGTCCGACAGGATGTCGCCGAACAGGTTGTCGGTGACGATGACATCGAACTGCTTCGGATCGCGCAGCAACTGCATGGCGCAGTTGTCGGCGTACATGTGCTGCAGTTCGACGTCGGCGTAGCTTTCCTGGTGCAGCTCGGTGACCACGCCGCGCCAGAAGATGCCGGTCTCCATGACGTTGGCCTTCTCGACCGAGTGCAGGCGGTTGCCGCGCTTGCGCGCCAGCTCGAAGGCCAGCGACGCGACCCGGCGCACCTCGGCCTCGGTGTAGGCCTGGGTGTCGATGGCGCGGCGCGTGCCGTCCTCCAGCGTCTCCTCGCCACGCGGGGTGCCGAAGTAGACGCCGGCGGTCGACTCGCGCACGATCAGGATGTCGAGCCCCTTGACGATGTCGAGCTTCAGCGTCGAGGCCTCGGCGAGCGCGTCGAACACCAGCGCCGGGCGCAGGTTGGCGAACAGGTCGAGGTCCTTGCGCAGGCGCAAGAGGCCGGCCTCGGGGCGATGCTCGCGCGGCACGTCGTCCCACTTCGGGCCGCCGACGGCGCCGAGCAGCACGGCATCCGAGTTCATCGCGTCGGCCACCGTCTCGTCGCGCACGGCGCAGCCGTGGTGGTCAAAGCAGGTGCCGCCGACCAGGTCCTCGGTGATGTCGAAGGAGACCGTGCGCTTCTTGGCCATCCAGTCGATCACCTGGCGCACCTCGGTCATTACCTCGGGGCCGATGCCGTCGCCGGGCAGCATCAGCAGCTTCTTGTTTGCAGCCATTCCTTATCTCTTTCCCTTGCGATTGGAGCCCGAGCAGCCTTTACAGCCAGGGCTGGCTCAGGGCCCGCTTGCCCTCGAAATCGTCGATCTTGTCGCTCTTCTGCATGGTCAGGCCGATGTCGTCGAGACCATTGAGCAGGCAGTGCTTCTTGAACGCGTCGAGCTCGAACTTGATCTCGCCGCCGTCGGGACCGCGGATGGTCTGGCTCTCCAGGTCGACCGTGATGGTGGCGTTGGCGCCGCGCTCGGCGTCGTCCATCAGCCGATCCACGTCTTCCTGCGGCAGCTTGATCGGCAGGATGCCGTTCTTGAAGCAGTTGTTGTAGAAGATGTCGGCGAAGTTGGGCGCGATGACGCAGCGGATGCCGAAGTCCAAGAGCGCCCAGGGCGCGTGCTCGCGCGACGAGCCGCAGCCGAAGTTGTCGCCGGCGACCAGGATCTGAGCGTTGCGGTAGGCCGGCTGGTTGAGCACGAAGTCGGCGATCTCGTTGCCATCGTCGTCGTAGCGCATCTCGTCGAACAGGTTCTTGCCCAGGCCCGAGCGCTTGATGGTCTTCAGGAACTGCTTGGGGATGATCATGTCGGTGTCGACGTTGATCATCGGCATCGGCGCCGCGACGCCGGTCAGCTTGGTGAACTTTTCCATCGCTCCGTCTCCCTTCAGTCCAAGTCCCGCGCGTCGGTCAGGTGGCCGGTCACCGCCGCCGCCGCGGCCATCGCCGGGCTCACGAGATGCGTCCTACCGCCGCGGCCCTGGCGGCCCTCGAAGTTGCGGTTCGAGGTCGAGGCGCAGCGCTCGCCGGGCGCCAGCTTGTCGGCGTTCATCGCGAGGCACATCGAGCAGCCGGGATCGCGCCATTCGAAACCGGCGGCGGTGAAGATCTTGTCCAGGCCCTCTTCCTCGGCCTGCTCCTTCACGAGACCGGAGCCGGGTACGACCATCGCCGACACGCCGTCGGCCACACTGCGGCCCTCGGCGATCTTGGCGGCGGCGCGCAGGTCCTCGATGCGGCCGTTGGTGCAGGAGCCGATGAACACCCGGTCGATCGAAATCTCCTTCAGCGGCGTGCCCGCGGTCAGGCCCATGTAGTCGAGCGAGCGCTGCATCGCAGCCCCCTTGGCGGCGTCGCGGGCGCCGGCCGGGTCGGGCACCACGTTGGTGATCGGCAGCACGTCCTCGGGGCTGGTGCCCCAGGTCACCTGCGGGATCAGCGAGGCGGCGTCGAGGGTGATGGTGGTGTCATACTCGGCGCCCTCGTCGCTGGGCAGGGTCTTCCAGTAGCTGAGCGCCTGCTCCCAGGCGCCGGCCTTGGGTGCCATCGGGCGGCCCATCAGGTATTCGAAGGTGGTCTCGTCGGGCGCCACCAGGCCAGCCCGGGCGCCGGCCTCGATGGTCATGTTGCAGACCGTCATGCGCTCTTCCATCGAAAGCGCGCGGATCGCCTCGCCGGCGTATTCGATGACGTAGCCGGTGCCGCCGGCGGTGCCCAGCTCGCCGATGATGGCGAGCACCAGGTCCTTGGCGTCGACGCCGGCCGGCAGCGTGCCGTCGACCTGCACCAGCATGTTCTTGGCCGGCTTCTGCAGCAGCGTCTGGGTCGCCAGCACGTGTTCGACTTCCGACGTGCCGATGCCGAAGGCGAGCGCGCCGAAGGCGCCGTGGGTGGCGGTATGGCTATCACCACAGACGATGGTCATGCCGGGCAGGGTGAAGCCCTGCTCGGGGCCGATGATGTGCACGACGCCGCGGCGGATGTCGCCGGTGTCGAAGTAGGGCACGCCGAAGCCGGCGGTGTTCTGCTCCAGGGTCTCGACCTGGATGCGCGACTCCTCCTCGGTGATGCCGTTCTCCATGCCGGTGGTCGGCACGTTGTGGTCGGCGACGGCCAGCGTGGCCTCGGGGCGGCGCACCTGGCGGCCGTTGTCGCGCAGGCCCTCGAACGCCTGGGGGCTGGTCACCTCGTGCACCAGGTGGCGGTCGATGTACAGCAGGCAGGTGCCGTCGTCCTGGACGTCGACCAGATGATTGTCCCAGATCTTGTCGAACAGCGTGCGCGGTTTCGCCATGTCAGCCTCGATGTCTTCCCTTATGCGCCCCATCAAACAGGCAGCGGAACCGGCGGTCGTCCGCCGGTCCCCCGTACCCGAACCGTCAACCCAGCCAGATGTCCACCCGGCAGGTGACTACTCGGCCTTGGCCTTTCTGCCCTTCTTGGACTTGCGGCCGCCGCCGGCGGCGCGAACCTCGGCCGCCGCGGCCTTGTCCTGGGCCGCCAGCTTGGCGGCGTAGCCGTCGGTCTTCTCGGCGATGCGCGCCGCCTTGCCGGTGCGGCCGCGCAGGTAGTAGAGCTTGGCCCGGCGCACGTCGCCGCGGCGCACCACCTCGATTTCCGCAATGGAGGGCGAGAACAGCGGGAACACGCGCTCGACGCCTTCGCCGTAGGAGATCTTGCGCACGGTGAACGACGAGTTGATGCCGGCGTTCTTGCGCGCGATGCACACGCCCTCGAAGGCCTGGGTCCGCTCGCGCGAGCCCTCGACCACGCGGACGCCGACGCGCAGGGTGTCGCCCGGGGCGAATTCCGGCATCTTCTTCTCGGCGGTCAGCTTGGCCAGCTGTTCCTGTTCGATCTTTTCGATCACGTTCATGGTTCGGTTCCTTCAATCCAACCTGGGGCTTGCCGGCCCCGGATTCCAGTCGTTAGTCCTGTGCGGCGTCCCGGTAGCGGGCCCAGAGGTCCGGCCGGCGCGCCTGCGTTACCTTCTCGGCCTGGTCACGTCGCCAGGCGCGAACTCTTTCGTGGTGCCCGGACAGCAGAACCTCCGGCACCGTGCGGCCCTGCCACTCCTGCGGCCGCGTGTAGTGGGGATATTCCAGCAATCCCCGCTCGAAACTCTCCTCGGCGTGCGACTCGGCGCTGCCCATGACCCCGGGCAGCAGCCTGGCGCAGGCATCGATCAGGACCAGGGCCGCGGGCTCGCCGCCCGACAGCACGTAGTCGCCGATGCTGACCTCCTCGACCGCGCGGGCCTCGAGCACCCGCTCGTCGATGCCCTCGTAGCGTCCGCACAGCAGGATCACGCCCGGTCCCGCCGCCAGTTCCTTGACCCGGTCCTGGGTCAGCGGCTTGCCGCGCGGCGACGGGTAGATCAGCGGCCGATCTCGCCCTTGTTCACCTTCGAGGGTCGCGGCGATGGCGTCGTCGACCACATCGGGCCGCATCACCATGCCGGCGCCGCCGCCGAAGGGGGCGTCGTCCACCGTGCGGTGTTTATCGCGCGCGTGATCGCGGATGTCTACCATTTCCAACGCCCACAGCCCCTTCTCCAGGGCCTGACCGGCAAGCGATATCCCCAGCGGTCCCGGGAACATGTCCGGGAACAGGGTCAGCACGGTCGCTGTCCAGGGTTTGGTCACGGTCTGCACTGTCGCGTCCTTCTCCTTCTTCCTCTCACTCGCCGCCGCCCTCGCGGGCGGTTTCCAACTCTTCCGCCGTCGGCGGCTCCAACAGCCCGGGTGGCGGATCGATGACCAACCGGCCACCTTCGATGTCCACCTCCGGCACCGCGGCACGGGTGAACGGCACCATCACCGTACCCTTGCCTCCACCGGCGACTTCCAGCACCACGCCGGCGCCGTAGTCGTCGACCCCGCGCACCGTGCCCAGGGCGGTGCCGTCGAGCAGGTCGGCGCGCAGGTCGATCAGGTCGACGTAGTAGAACTCGTCCTCCTCGGCCGCCGGCAGCGCCCGGCGTTCGAGGTAGAACCGCGTTCCCTTCAGGGCCTCGGCGGCGTCGCGGTCGCCGATGCCCTTGATGCGCGCCACCAGCACACCCTTGGCCTCGCCCACCACCTTCAGCTTGAAGCTGCGGGCGCCGTCTGCGTCGCGCAGCGGGCCATAGCCGGCGACATCGGCGGGATCGGCGGTGAAGCTCTTGATCCGCACCTCGCCGCGCAGGCCGCGGACACCGGTGATCACGCCCAGGCAGACCAGCCCGTCGGGATCAGATTCCGCGCCGCGCCGCCGCGCCGCCATCGTCCGTGACCGCCAGCACTCAGCCGGCGGCCTTCTCTTCCTCGCCCGACTCTTCGGCAGGAGCCTCTTCGGCCGGGGCCTCTTCGGCGGCGGCTTCCTCGGCGGGAGCCTCCTCCGCGGCGGCTTCCTCAGCCGGAGCCTCCTCAGCGGCGGCTTCCTCGGCGGGGGCTTCCTCCTCGGCCGGGGCTTCGGCTTCGGCAGGGGCTTCCTCGGACGCCTGCTTGGCCGCCTCGGCGGCCTCGGCGGCCTTCTCCTCGGCCTCGCGCTGGCGCTCCTGCGCCTTCGCCTTGGGCAGGTGCTGCTTGGTCTGCTCCGGCACCTTCGGCGCGTCGTACAGGCCGAACTGGGCCATGAACTTGGCGACCCGGTCGCTCGGCCGGGCGCCGACGCCGAGCCAGTGCTTGGCGCGCTCTTCCTTCAGGGTCAGCCGCTCCGGGTGGTCCTTGGCGACCATCGGGTTATAGGTGCCGATCCGCTCGATGAAGCGGCCGTCCCGCGGGCTGCGGGAATCGGCGACCACGATGCGGTAGTACGGGCGCTTCTTGGCGCCGCCGCGCGATAGGCGAATTCTCAGGGACATGTCGTTTCGGTTTCCTTCTCAGTTGGTCCGGCGTCGTCGCCGGGCCGGTTAAATCCGGGAGCCGGATGTCCAGCTCCAATTCCGTTCTATCTTCCTCCGGGCGGCATCATGCCGGGTGGCATCATGCCGGGCGGCATCCCGCGCATCAGGCCTTTCTTGCCGGCCTTGCCCATCTTCTTCATCATCTTGCTCATCTGCTGGAACTGCTTGAGCAGGCGGTTGACCTCCTGCACCGAGGTGCCCGACCCGGCGGCGATGCGCCGCCGGCGCGAACCGTTCAGCACCTTCGGATTACGCCGCTCCTTCGGCGTCATCGACTGTATGATCGCCTGCTGGCGGCCGACCATCTTGTTGTCGACGTTGGCCTGGGCCATCTGGTTCTTGATCTTGCCGATGCCGGGCAGCATGCCCAAAAGGCCGTCCAGGTCGCCCATCTTGCGGATCTGCGAGAGCTGCTCGTTCATGTCCTCGAGCGTGAACTGGCCCTTCATCATCTTCTTGGCCATGCGCTCGGCGTCTTCCTGCTCGACCACCTCGGCGGCCTTTTCGACCAGGCCGACGACGTCGCCCATGCCGAGGATGCGCCCAGCGATCCGGTCGGCCTGGAAGGCCTCGAGCTCGTCCAGCTTCTCGCCGACGCCCATCAGCTTGATCGGGCGGCCGGTGACCGCCTTCATCGACAGCGCGGCGCCGCCGCGGGCGTCACCGTCGACGCGGGTCAGGACGATGCCGGTGATGCCGACCTTGTCCTGGAATTCCTTGGCCACGTTGACCGAGTCCTGACCGGTCATGGCGTCGGTGACCAGCAGCGTCTCGGTCGGGTTGGCGATGTCGCGCACCTGGGCGACCTCGCTCATCAGTTCGCTGTCGATGTGCAGCCGTCCGGCGGTGTCCAGGATCAGCACGTCGAAGCCCTCGAGCCGGCCCTTCGCGAGCGCCCGCTTGGTGATCGCCAGCGGCTGCTCGCCCAACACCGAGGGCAGCACCGGCACCTCGGCCTGCTCGCCCAATACGGCCAGCTGCTGCTGCGCCGCCGGGCGGTAGACGTCGAGCGAGGCCATCAGGACCTTTTTCTTCTCGCGCTTGGCCAGCCGCATCGCCAGCTTGGCCGAGGTCGTGGTCTTGCCGGAACCCTGCAGGCCGACCATCAGCAGCACCACCGGCGGCGTGCCGGCCAGGTTGATCGCCGCGTCGTCGATCGGCAGGCCGCCCTCGTCGGCGTCCTTGCCCGGGGCCTGCAGCATCTCGACCAGGTTGTCGTGGACGATCTTGACCACCATCTGGCCGGGGGTGACGCTGCGCAGGACTTCCTGGCCGACGGCCTTCTCGCGCACGGTGTCGATGAAGTCCTTGACCACCGGCAGCGCGACGTCGGCCTCCAGCAGGGCGACGCGGATCTCGCGCATCGCCTCGCCGACATCGGCTTCCGACAGCGCGCCGCGCTTCTTCAGCTTGTCGAAGATGTCGCCTAGGCGATTACTCAGACTCTCGAACATGCCGGCCCCTATACCAAAGAAAGGCAATAATGGCCCTTGGTGATCGCTTCCGGGCCTTGTCGGGTAGGAGACGCGCCGCGGGCGATGCGGCGCATCGGCAAGGCGCGTCGACGCCCTCCAACATGGCCCGGAAGCGACCGAACGGCGGCCTTACAGAGCTTTCGGACCGCGTCGCCGGCCTCTTGTGATGCCCCGGCATCACGGCGATGCCGGCTCCTAACCGAAAGCTCTGTAAGGCCTTCACCAAGGGTCATTATTGTCTTCCTTTGGTATTTCCAATCCACAACGCAAATCGCGCCGGTGCGCGAAACTCGCGGACTGGCGGTGCCCCGCAAGGCGATGGTGTCCATCCCTACGGATTTGAGGCGCGCAATCTAGGCGCCGCGGCGGCGCAAGTCAAGCATGGCGGACGCGGCGCGATCGGCCTCGTCAGGGGTCGGTATCCGCCCCGTCGGGACCGGTCTATCGATTTCCAGTCGAAATGCAATTTATTAGGGTATTATGTCACGATTTCTCTAATATAGTGCGCTTTTTCCTTGGCGGCCGCGCGACCCGCCGTGTATACCATTAATCGTGCGGAAATGCGAAACGCCATCATTACTGGTAGAGATTTGATCGCGGGGGAACACAGCCTTGCGAGGGGAAAGGACAACGGTGACCGAGGGCACCATGCCTCAACAAACGGAGGCGGAGACGGTGGCTTCGGGCGGCCGTGACCCGGTCACGACCCACGTCGGGCGGCAGATCCGCAGCCGTCGCGAAGCACTTGGCCTGGACCGCCGCGCGCTGGCCCGGCGGATCGGCGTGGCGCCGCGCGCCATGGACGGGTTCGAAGCCGGGACCCGGCGGGTCGGCCCGGTTCATCTGATGGTGCTGTCGAACGCGCTGGAGGTCAGCGTCGACTATTTCTTCGAAGGCCTGCCCCAGGTCGACGCCGTCGCGTCGGTGGCCGAGACCCATGGCAACACCACCGAATACCAGGACTTCGTCGAGGCCTACTTCAACATCAGCGACCGGCACACGCGGCGCGACTTCTTCAAGCTGGTCCGCGCGGTGTCCGAGACTTACTAGCGCCGCGGCCCCGCACGGGCCCGAATTCTATGGACTTCTATGGCCCGCGCGCCATATTAAGCCCGTTATGAGTACCGTCACGTTCCGCAAGATGCATGGCCTGGGCAACAACTTCGTCGTGCTCGACGCGCGCAGCGCGCCGCTGCCGCTGTCGCGCGCGCAGGCCGCCGCGATCGCCGACCGCCACACCGGCGTCGGCTGCGACCAGCTGATCGTGATGGAACCGCCCGAGGACCGGCTCGCCGACGTGTTCATGCGCATCCGCAACACCGACGGCAGCGAGGCCGAGGCCTGCGGCAACGCCACCCGCTGCGTCGCCTCGCTGGTGATGGCCGAAAACGGCAACGGCCACGCCGTGGTGCAGACCGTCGCCGGCCTGCTCGACGCCGAGGCCCACGACGGCCAGGTCACCGTCGACATGGGCCCGGCCAACCTGGATTGGCGCGACATCCCCGTCTCCGACGCGATCGACACCCTGCACCTGGGTATCGAGCAGGGACTGCTGGTCGATCCGGTCGGGGTCAACATCGGCAACCCGCACGCCGTTTTCATGGTCGAGGACGCCGAGGCGATCCCGCTGCAACAGCTCGGGCCGCAGATCGAGAAGCACGCCATGTTCCCCGAATTCACCAACGTCGAGGCGGTTCAGGTGATCACCCGCGACAAGGTCCGCATGCGCGTCTGGGAGCGCGGCGTCGGCATCACCCGCGCCTGCGGCTCCGGCGCCTGCGCCGCCCTGGTGGCGACGGCGCGGCGCGGCCTGACCGAGCGCAAGGCGACCGTGGTGCTGGACGGCGGCCCGCTGGTCATCGAGTGGCTGCCCGACGGCCATGTCACCATGACCGGCCCGGTGGCGACCAGCTTCACCGGCACCCTCGACGACGCCCTGCTCGCGCAGGCCTAGAACGATGGCCGCCGAACCGCAGATCGTCACCCTGGGCTGCCGGCTCAACGCCTTCGAATCCGAGGTCATGCGCGAACAGGCGCAGGCCGCGGGCATGGCCGAGGCGGTGATCGTCAACACCTGCGCCGTCACCGCCGAAGCCGAACGCCAGGCGCGCCAGACCATCCGCCGGCTGCGCCGCGAAAACCCCGGCGCGCCGATCGTCGTCACCGGCTGCGCCGCGCAACTGCATCCCGAGAAGTTCGCCGACATGCCCGAGGTCGACCGGGTGCTCGGCAACAGCGAAAAGCTCGACGGCGCCCGCCTCGCCGATACCGACGGCGCGAAGGTACAGGTCGCCGACATCATGACCGCGCGCGAGACCGCGCACCACTTGATCGGCGGATTCGAAAGCCGCGCCCGCGCCTTCGTGCAGATCCAGCAGGGCTGCGACCACCGCTGCACCTTCTGCATCATCCCCTTCGCGCGCGGGCCCAACCGCTCGCTGCCGGCCGGCGCGATCGTCGAGCAGATCCGCCGCCTCAGCGATCAGGGCTATCGCGAGGCGGTGCTGACCGGGGTCGACATCTCGTCCTACGGGGTCGACACCGACGGCCGCTCGCGGCTCGGCGCGCTGGCCGCGCAAATTCTCGCCGAGGTCCCGGTGCTGGCGCGCCTGCGCCTCTCCTCGCTCGACCCGGCGGTGATCGACGACGACATCTTCCGCCTGCTCGCCGACGAACCGCGCTTCATGCCGCACCTGCACCTCAGCCTGCAGGCGATGGACGACATGATCCTCAAGCGCATGAAGCGCCGCCACGACCGGGCGCAGGCGCTGGCGGTGGCCAAGCGGGCGCGGCCGGACGTGGTGTTCGGCGCCGACCTGATCGCCGGCTTCCCGACCGAGAGCGAGGCGATGTTCGCGGCCACGCTGGCCGCGGTCGAGGAGATGGACCTGACCCACCTGCACGTCTTCCCGTACTCGACCCGTCCCGGCACCCCGGCGGCGCGCATGCCGGCGCCGCCCGGCGAGGTGCGCAAGGAACGCGCGGCACGCCTGCGCGCGGCCGGCGAGACGGCGCTGGCGCGCTACCTGCAAAATCAGGTCGGCCGCGAGGTGACGGTGCTGGTCGAACAGGACAACGCCGGGCACAGCGAACACTACGCGCCGGTGCGGCTCGACTTCACCGCCGAGCCGGGGACCCTGGTGTCCTCGCGGGTGGCGCGGGTCGAGGACGGCAGACTGATCGGAACACGGATCTCATGAGCGATACACGGGGGGAAGAGAAGCTCGGCTGGCTCGGGCGCCTGAAACGCGGGCTCAGCCGCTCGTCCTCGAAGCTGACCTCGGGAATCACGGATCTGTTCACCAAGCGCAAGCTCGACGACGCCGCGCTGGAGGACCTCGAGGACCTGCTGATTTCCGCCGACCTGGGCGTCACGACGGCGGCCAAGCTGGCGCAGAGCCTGGCCTCGACCCGCTTCAACAAGGAGGTCTCGCCCGACGAGGTGCGCACGGCACTCGCCGAGGAAGCCGCGCGCATGCTCGAACCGGTGGCCAAACCCTTGACCGTGGATCCGGCGCGCAAGCCGCACGTGATCCTAGTCTGCGGCGTCAACGGCAGCGGCAAGACCACCACCATCGGCAAGCTCGCCAAGCAGCTCAAGGAGCAGGGCCGTTCGGTGATCCTCGCCGCCGGCGACACCTTCCGCGCCGCCGCGGTCGAGCAGTTGCAGGTCTGGGGCCAGCGGTCGAATTGTCCGGTGGTGGCCAAGGACATCGGCGCCGACGCCGCCGGTTTGGCGTTCGACGCGCTGCAGCGGGCGCAGCAGGAGCAGGCCGACGTGCTGATCATCGACACCGCCGGGCGGCTGCAGAACAAGAAGAACCTGATGGCCGAGCTGGAGAAGGTGGTGCGCGTGATCAAGAAGCTCGACGAGGGCGCGCCGCACGATTGCCTGTTGGTGCTCGACGCCACCGTCGGGCAGAACGCGCACAGCCAGGTCGAGATCTTCCGCGACATGGTCAATGTGACGGGTCTGGTCATGACCAAGCTCGACGGCTCGGCCAAGGGCGGCGTCGTGGTCGCCCTGGCCGAGAAGTTCGGCCTGCCGGTGCACGCCGTCGGCGTCGGCGAATCCATCGACGACATGCGCCCGTTCAAGGCCGACGACTTCGCCCGTTCGCTGATGGGGTTGGACGGCTAGATCCAGCGATCTCCTTGAATTCACAACGAATTGAGCGCTCGTGACGGGGCCGTCGTGGCCGCCGCCCACGGCTCGTCGTATAGTTGCCACACCGATTCCCCGGCGTGGAGGCCGATGTGCCGAACAACATTCTTCGCTTCATCTTCGGCGAGCAGTTGCCCTGGCAGCCGCCCGAACGGGTCCGCGTGGCCATTTCCGAGCAGCAGGCGCAGAGCGAGATCCTGATCGGCTGGGTGCAGTTCTGCCTGGTCTGCTTCTTCCTGGTGCTCTACACCATCGCGCCGAAGACCTCGGCCGGCACCAGCTTCATGCCGGTGCCCTGGGTTCTCGGCACCTACCTGGTGTTCTCGGTGCTGCGCCTGGGGCTCAGCTACCGTCGCATCCTGCCACGCTGGTTCCTGGTCATCTCGGTGATCAGCGACATGGCGCTGCTGCTCGGCCTGATCTGGACCTTCCACCTGCAGTACGAGCAGCCGCCGTCGTTCTATCTGAAGGCGCCGACCATCCTCTACATCTTCATCTTCATCGCGCTCAGGGCCCTGAGATTCGAGCCCGGCTACATCCTGATCGCCGGCGTCGTCGGCGCCGGCGGCTGGCTGGCGCTGACGCTGTACGTGATCTTCTCCGATCCGTCGGATCCGATGATCACCCGCAACTACGTCGAATACCTGACCTCGAACAGCGTGCTGATCGGCGCCGAGGTCGACAAGATCCTGTCGATCCTGGTGGTCACCGGGGTGCTGGCGGTGGCCCTGGTGCGGGCGCGGCGCATGCTGACCGTGGCGGTGGCCGAGACCGAGGTCGCCGAGGACCTGTCGCGCTTCGTCTCGCCGGAGATCGCCGACCGCATCGCCACCAGCGAGCAGCGCATCCGCCCCGGCGACGGCGAGGTCAAGGAGGCGAGCGTGCTGTTCACCGACATCGAGGGCTTCTCGACGGTATCGGAGAACATGACCCCGGACGTGCTGGCACAGACCCTGAACGAGTATTTCGCCGCCGTCTCCGAGATCCTCGACCGCCACGGCGGCGTGATCAACCAGTTCCAGGGCGACGCCATGCTGATCACCTTCAACACCGTCAAGCCCGACCCGGACCACACCTGCAATGCCGTTGCCACCGCGCTGGAGATCGAGGCGCTGACGCAGGCCCGCGGCTTCGGCCCCGAGGACGCGCGCCTGCGCACCCGCTGCGGCATCAACACCGGGCACCTGATCTCGGGCGCGGTCGGCACCGAGACCATGATGCTGTACACGGTGCACGGCGACGAGGTCAACATCGCCGCCCGGCTGGAGCCGTTGAACAAGGATTTCGGCACCTACGTGCTGGTCTCGCAGCAGACCGTCGAGGCCTGCTCCGGCGCCTTCGAGTTCACCGCCAAGGGCGAGACCACGGTGCGCGGGCGCACCACGCCGACCGCGGTGCACGCGGTGTTGGGATCAAGCGCGTAGGTAGTCGGCCAGCTCCGGCGGGTCGAGATCGGCATCGGCCTCGAACAGTTCCAGCAGCACGCCGTCGGGCGCGGCGCACATGATGTAGCGCCAGCCCTCGAACTCGCGGATCTCGGAGCGGAAGGCGACCCCCTTGGCGCGCATCGCCGCGACCAGGTCGGCGAGGCCGTCGACCCTTACGCCCAGATGGTGCACGGCGCCGCGGCCGCTGTCGCGCGGCGCCTGGTCATACAGGTGCAGGCGGCCGTCGCCGATTTTCAGGAATACGTTGCGCGCCCCGGCCATGGCCCCGTTCCAGGCCGGCTCGGCGCCGAGCATGCCGGTCCACCAGGTGATGGTCGCGTCGATGTCGCTGCAGAAGAGATGCGTGTGATACAGGCTGGCACGCATCTGTTGTCCCTCACACGGATATATTCAGGTAGTAGCCGCGCGGCACGTTTTCATCCAGCGGCCGGCCGGAACCGAGGATCTGCCGTAGCCGATCCAGCGCGGCGCGGTTGCGCGGGTTGTCCTCGCCCTCGGTCACGGCGGCGCGGCGCTCGACCTCGCGCGCGGCCTGATAGGCGTGTGGCCGTCCGCCCGTGGTGGGCGCGACGTCGTTGATCAGCGCGGTCGGACTGAGATCGCTCATGCCCGGCAGGCTAGAGCATATTTGACGAACGTAGAATCCTTTTTAACCGATGTCTGATTCCCTGCCCTGTTGTTTTTAGCCAGGGAGGTTTTCATGGGCTGGGCGTACGGGATTGATCTTCGGCAGCGTGTGGTGGATGCGATTGAGGGTGGCTTGAGCCATCGCG
>Ga0209785_1000184_pt1 | contig 24061 bp, 21 predicted proteins | sample WorMetG1BERMUDA2_FD_187403 | JGI IMG/M metagenome (GOLD analysis project Ga0209785, IMG submission 187403) | Marine gutless worms symbiont microbial communities from Max Planck institute for Marine Microbiology, Germany - Inanidrilus... ...
GCCGGTGTGCGCTTCACCCTTTGCGTTCACCGCCAAATCACAGATCCATCATGGTTAAGCTATTGATTTGCCCATACTATCATGTGTGGCTATTGGTCTGAAGCGCCGTTCATCTGGGGAATGCGGGTTAAGGCTTCACGCGAAAAACTGCCTCAATCTCTACCGCTGCGTTTGCTGGAAGACTGCCGCTTCCAACAGCAAACCGTACGTGATTTGCGATTTCCGGTCCGAACACTTCCACCATCAAGTTGGAAGCTCCGTCCACAACTTTCGGATGATCCGAAAAGTCTGGTACGGCGTTCACGAATGCACCCAACTTGATAAGTTTTGCGATTCTGTCGAGGTCGCCAACGGCTGCTTGTGCACGGGCGAGGATGCCTATTCCACAGCAACGTGCGGCCTCAACTCCGGTATCTAAACCAATATCTTCGCCGAGTTTTCCGCGTATGACTTTGCCATTCTCATCAATTGATATTTGGCCCGAGATGTATAGGTAGCTTTCATCCAAAAGATAGGGTGCAAAATTTCCCAGCGGTTTTGACGCATCGGGAATGTTAAGGCCCAAAGCTTCAATTCGATTTTTAGTCGTTGTCATGCATCTTGACCTTTAAATTCCTACCCGAGCGCGGCCCGATCTTAGCCGGTCCTGCAATTTGACGAACAGAAGACATCAAAGCCAAGTTGATGAACGTCAGGTTTGTCCGCTTTGTGTGAGTTCATGTATGGTTCGCCGATCGGCGGTGAGGAGTCCTTTCTGCAAGATGCCGCGGAGGCTTCGAATGTCCGCTTACTCCAGGCGCTTCTCCATGAGGAAGTTGTGGATCGGGACACCGCGCAGCTCGAAATCTCGCCGCTTCAAATCGCGAAATCCCTTTTTGAGAAAGAAACGTCGAGCCGCTTCGCTGGCCTCCACATACAGCCGGGAAAGCCCGGCACTCAAGGCGGCCCTTTCGAGATGCATGTAGAGCTCTGCACCCACACCCGTTCCGGCCACCTGCGGGCTACAATAAAAGCAATCGATGTGTCCGTCGTCTTCCAGCTCGATGAAGCCTGACGGCGCGTCGTTGTCATCCACGGCCACGAAGACGGAACGACCGTCGGAGACGCGTTGAATGAACTGCTCCGCGGACGCTGGCTCAGGGCTCCACACTTCGATTTGGTTCTGGCTGTAATCGCGGCTCCCGACCAAACGCACGGCGTCATGATAGATTTGGGCGAGCCGTGAGGCATCTCCGACTTTGAAATCCCGGACTCTCATCAAAGCCGTCATCCCGCGCAGTTTTCATAGGTGTTGGCGACCGCTTCTGCGATCAGCTTAAGCCCGCCATATGTCACGCCGCCACCGATACTGGCAACAACGATCATGTCGATGAAAACAAGGCTGTGAGGTTGCCAGTCCTGCGACCAATGATGAACGATCAAATACCGCCTGTCACCAAAACCGGATCGCGGTCCCGCATTCGGGGCATTCCCAGTCTGGCGGCAGGTCCTCAAACGGCGTGCCGGGCGGAATGCCGTGTTCCGGATCGCCGACCACGGGATCGTAGCGGTAGCCGCACTCTTCCTCCGGGCAAAGGACACGCCGCATCGGATCGCGACCGGCAGAGAGCGCGGGCTGGTGCGCAGCAAGGATCAGCGCCGGCGCGGCAAGCAGGGTGGCGCTGGCGCTGCGGACCAGTTTGCGGCGTGACCAGAGGATGCGGCGGTGTGGGATGTGGACCATACGGGGCGTTCCTCTCAGATCAGCCGAGCAGTGGCGGCGGATCGTGCACGGCGATGGGCGGCGGCGGCGCCTCATACCGGCGCAGCGCGACCAGACAGGTCTGGGCCGCACATCCCTGACCGAGCCGCGACGTGCCCCGATCCTCGATCACCATATTCGGGTTGCCGTGCCGGTCGAGACCGAGGTCGGGATCATGATCGACCCAGGCGCCCTCATAGATGACGACCACGCCGGGGCGCACGCGGGTCGTGACATTGGCACCGGCCAGAAGCCGCCCGCGCGGGCTGGAAACCTCGACGACATCGCCGGCCGAAATCCCGCGTGCCGCGGCATCGTCGGGATTGATCATGATCGGCTCGCGCCCGGCGATCTTTGCGTCCTTGGCAAGCGGGGCATTGTCCATCTGGCTATGCAAGCGCCATTTGGGGTGACTGGAGACGAGATGGAGCGGCGCGTCGTCCGAGGCCGACCCCAGCCACTCGCGCGGTTCCAGCCAGACGGGGTGGCCGGGACAATCGTCATAGCCGAAGCCCGCGATGGTCTCCGAAAAGAGCTCAATGCGGCCCGAGGGTGTGCGCAGCGCGAACCCCTCGGGGTCGCGACGGAAATCGCCCAGAAAGACATAGCCTGCATCGCCGATCGGCATCTCGAAGGCGCCGCGTTCCCAGAAGGTGTCGAAATCGGGCAGGTCGATGCCGTCCGGGGCCATGCGCTCGCGCCCGACGCCCCAGAGATGGCGCAGCCATGCGGCCTCGTCCCGATCCTCGGTGAATTCCGCGCGCACGCCCATGCGGTCCGCCAGATCGGCAAGAATGTCGAAATCGTTGCGCGCAAGCCCCACCGGGGCGATCGCCTGTTTCATCGCGATAAGCCAGCGGTCCCGGGTGGAGGCGCCGATATCGTTGCGCTCCAGCGTGGTCGTCACCGGCAGCACAATGTCGGCGCGCCGGGCCGTGGGCGTCCACCACGGGTCCTGCACCACAATCGTCTCGGGCACGGCCCAGGCACGGGTGAGGCGCTCCAGATCCTGGTGATGGTGGAACGGGTTGCCGCCGGCCCAGTGGATATAGCGGATATCGGGATAGGTGTCGTCCTCGCCGTTGAACTGAAACGCTTCTCCGGGTGCGAGCAGCATGTCGGCGACGCGCGCCACCGGGATCGAGCGCCTGATCGGATTGCGTCCGCGGCGCGGACCCGGAATCGCGTGCCGGGTCGATTGTGTACCGACACCGTTCGTCGAGGTGTAGGAAAAGCCGAAGCCGCCGCCGGGCAGGCCGATCTGGCCCAGCACGCTGGCAAGCAGGATCGTGGCCCACCACGGTTGCTCGCCATGATCGGCGCGCTGCAGCGACCAGGACGTCATGATCATGGTCCGCTGCGCCGCCATCCGTTCGGCAAGTCCGCGAATCCGGTCGGCCGGAATGTCGGTGATGTCGGCGGCCCAGTCGGCTGTTTTGGGCACCCCGTCGCTGTGACCGGCAAGATAGTCGCGCACGCTCGGCCAGCCGACGGTATACTGCGCCAGAAACGCGTCGTCGGCGCGACCGGTCGCGACCAGTTCCTGGGCAAGCGCGAGCATCAATGCCGTATCGGTGTTCGGACGGATCCGGAGCCACTCCGCGCCCAGCGCCTCCGCGTCGTCTTCGAGCACCGGGTTGATGGCGACGAACGCGACACCGGCCTCGCGAGCCGCGCGCATGGCCGGTTCGGTCGTATGCGCCCCCGCGCCGCCCCAACTGATCTGTCCGTTCTTGAAGGCCGCCCCGCCAAACAGAAGCACGAGGTCGGTGTGTTCAGCGATCACCGACCAATTCGTCAGCGGACCGCTGATCGCCTGGTTGGAGCCGAGGATATGCGGCAGAAGCGTCATGCCCGCGCCGTAGGAGTAGTTGCCGACGCTGTCGATATAGCCTCCGGTCAGCCCGAAGAGCCGGTTGGTCAGATTGCCGGCGTTGTGGAACCGTCCGGCGCTGCCCCACCCATAGGACCCGGCGAAGATCGCCTCGGGGCCGGCGGTTTCGCGCACGCGCTGTTGCTCTTCGGCGACCAGATCGAGCGCGGTCTCCCAATCGACCGGCACGAAGGGCTCGCGCCCGCGCATCATCCCGTCGGCGCGCTCGCGGCTCTCAAGCCAGCCCTGACGGACCATGGGCCGGGCAATACGGGTCCGGTCATGCACCAGGGCGGGAAAGTTGGAAATCATCGGCGTTGGCGCGGGGTCGGCGGCAAACGGCGTCACGGAGACCACGCGGCCATTCTCCACGGACACCTCGAACGCGCCCCAATGCGAGTTCGTCAGCACCGTTTGAGATGAAGATGGTGCGCCGCGCGTGGCAACTGGTAGACAGGTGACCAAAGCAGTCGCCGCGGCGCCCTGCAAAAGCGTCCGCCGGGATAGTCTTGTACCCTTTTGAATTCGTGTCATAACACCCTCTGCAATTCGGCGCCGGCACAGATTTCGTGTGCGGTCCGGCCGGGTTCGTCGCGAGGTTCACTTCCCGAACACCGCGTGCATCTCGGTTAGGATCTGCGAGGCAGACAAAGCACTCATGTCAGAGGTAGCAGGCGCAATATCGGCGAAGCTGATCCAAATCAATCGCGCGCGCAACGCGTGATTTTTTCGCTTTTTTTGTCGCCCCAAATTATGCGGCTCGAGAATGCGCTCGACACGTCGCATGCGCGTAAACGGCCGGCACCCTATTTGAGAAAGGACACCTTCACGCCAATTCAGTGGTCGAAGAGTGAGAGATAACCCGGAGCGGTGGGCGGCTGCCTTATTCCGGTCGGCGTCGGCCTTGGTGTGTACCATCGCGACCGTGTTGCTGGCTCTCCGCCTCGGCTCTGGCGTGCAGAGAGGTATTTGATCGACAAGTCGGCACAGTCCGCTCAATGGCGCGCATGCTGAATTCGCCCGAAGTCCCAGATGGATCAGGGCATTGCTTGTGTAACACGTCCCTGAGGTGTGTTACTCCGTTGCAGAACTCCAAATCCAAACAAATTCTGCCTCTGGTCTGGTATGAGTGATACGAAGCTGAAAATCGCTCTAGGAGCGGCGGTGCTGCTGTTGGCGCCGCTGCTGTTCTGGGTCGCGCCCCAATATGTCCGGTCGCCTGACGCCGGCGCATACACCGCACCCGGGCTCGAACCGATAGGGCCGGAGGCGGCCGGGGACGAGCTCTTCACCCTTCTCCCGGCATTGCTCCTTGTGGTTTATGACGCCTTTGGGCGCACCGAAGAGGAGGAGGTCTACGACACACTGGCGGTCGTTGCTGCGGAGGCGGCGCTCGAGACCCTTTACCTCGAACGGGCCGGGGCCATGGTCGGCGGCGGTCTCACCGAAAGCGACCAGGTTATCCACGAAATGCGGCTGACCAGAGCATCCTCGCGCCAGTCCGGCGAGACATTCCGCCTCGACGCTCAGTGGGAGGTGATCGGAACGGTCGGGCACAGCGAGCATCTTCATGTCCGCGGCAACATATACGGTGCAAATCTGACGATTGCGCCTGTTGAGGGTGCCTGGAAAATAACCGATTTCGAGCTTACTGAAGTGAACAGGCAGACGGCCGGTGAATTCGTAGAGGTCGAGCGCTATTGGTGGAACTAGAGGATATCGAGTTTGCCTACCCAAGCGGTCGCTTCAGGCTTCAACTGCCGGAGCTACGCGTCGCGTCGGGTGAGCGGCTGGCCGTGGTCGGCCCAAGCGGCACAGGCAAGACGACCCTTCTCAATCTCGTTGCAGGCATACTAAGACCCGACCGTGGCACCGTCCGTGTCGCCGGCACAGACCTTGGATCGCTCACTGAAGATGGACGCCGACGTTTCCGGGCGGGTACTATTGGTTTCGTCTTTCAGGATTTCGCGCTGATCGACTACCTGACGGCACGAGACAACATTCTTTATCCCTACAGGATCACGCCGGCACTGACGCTTGACGCGGAGGTCCGGGCCCGGGCGGAAACGCTGGCCGGCGCTTGCGGGCTCGCCGACAAGCTCAACCGGCACCCGGGCGCGCTGAGCCAGGGAGAGCAGCAGCGTGTCGCCATCTGCCGTGCGCTGGTAACGTGTCCGAGGCTCGTGATATCCGATGAGGCGACGGGCAATCTCGATCCCGAGAACAAAACCCTCATTCTCGACCTGCTATTCGAACAAGCCCGCGCGGCCGAAGCGAGCGTTCTAGCGGTGACGCACGATCACGCGTTATTGCCTCGCTTCGATAGGGTCGTCGACTTCGCGTCGTTCCGAGCCGAGACCACAGCATGAACGCCGCGTTCCTCGCCTTCGCCTACCTTCGATATCATCGGGCGCGCGGCCTGATCCTCGTGCTGGTACTGGCGCTGATCCTCGCTGTGCCGATTGCGACGCGGATCCTTCTTGCCGAAAGCGAGGCGTCCCTGACCGCCCGCGCCGAAGCAACGCCGCTCCTGCTCGGACGACGGGGTAGCGCGCTCGATCTGACCATGGCGGCGCTGTACTTCTCGGACGAGCGGCCGGACGCGCTGCCGATGGGCGAAGTCGAAACCGTCTGGGACAGCGGCCTTGCGACGCCGATCCCGCTCAACACCGCGTTCGAGACCAACGGCTTCCGGATCGTCGGTACGTCGCTCGACTATTTCGACTTTCGGGGCCTGATGATGGCAGAGGGTCGCGGTCTGGCAATCCTGGGCGAGGCCGTGATCGGTGCGACCGTCGCCCGCAAATTGGATCTTGCGGTCGGCGATACGCTGGTTTCGGCGCCGCGGAACCTCTTCGACCTTGACGGCGTTTATCCGCTCGAAATGCCGGTCGTCGGCATCCTCGGGCCGGCTAACACACCCGACGACGACGCCGTTTTTGTCGACATCAAGACGACGTGGGTCATCTCGGGCATTGGCCACGGACATGAAGATGTGGTCACCGCGGCCGATATTGTGGACGGCGTGGATGTGACGGCCGCAGCCAGCATCGTCCAGTACCAGCGCATCACGCCCGAAAACATCGACAGCTTTCATTTTCACGGCAACATAGACGACTATCCGGTTTCCGCTGTCATTGTTGTGCCGCCGGACGCGCGATCAGCAACGATCCTGCGGGGACGCTACCTGGATCCCGATGGCACGTCTCAACTCATTCAGCCCGCGCAGGTCGTTCAGGGCCTTGTCGACCGGATATTCCGGATCCGCGCGGTGCTGGATGCGGTGACGGGAATCATCGCGCTTGCAGCGCTTGCAGCACTTGGCCTTGCGATCTTCCTGTCCTTCCGCCTGCGGGCGCGTGAGGTGGAAACCGCCGTGAAGCTCGGCGCGCGACGCGGCATGGTCCTTCAGCTCTTGGCGGCTGAGACTGTCATCATACTTTGTACGTCAACGGTCATTGCAGTTGCGGCTGCACTTGTCGTGCGGCACAACGCGCATGCGTGGGTCGGCTGGTTGCTGACCCTTGGAAGCTGAAAATACCCAACAGAACAGGGAATAGCATCATGTCTCGAAAAACCCTTACCGCTTTCCTGGCCTTGGCGGCTCTCGTCTCGCCCGCGGCCGCGCACTACGGGATGGTCATTCCGTCCGACCCAATGATCAGCCAGGAAGACGGGCGCAGCATCGCGCTGACGCTGTCGTTCTCGCATCCGTTCGAAGGGGACGGGATGGTGCTGGAGCGTCCAGTGGCCTTCTCGGTCACCCATGATGGAGAAACGACCGATCTTCTCGGCGTGTTGGAAACGGCGTCGGTCATGGAAGAGCCAGGCTTCACCCTCGATTATCGGCTGGAGCGCCCGGGCACCTACATCTTCGCTATGGAGCCGCAGCCCTATTGGGAGCCGGCCGAGGATGCCTTCATCGTCCACTACACCAAAACCTATGTGACCGCCTATGGCGATGACGAGGGGTGGGACAGCGAACTTGGTCTGAAAACCGAGATCGTGCCGCTGTCCAAACCGTTTGGCCTGTGGGAGCACAACGTCTTTCAGGGCATCGTCAAGCTCGATGGCGAGCCGGTGCCCTACGCCGAGGTCGAGGTTGAGTTCTATAACGACACCGCGGCAGCGACCGCACCTGATGAACTCATGATTACCCAAACCGTCAAGGCCGACGTGAACGGTGTGTTCACCTACGCCGCGCCGGCGGCGGGCTGGTGGGGCTTTGCCGCACTGAATACCGCCAACTATACGCTGCCGCAGGATGGCGAAGACAAGGCAGTGGAACTCGGCGCCGTAATCTGGGTGCATTTCGAGCCTTGGACGGGACGATGAAGCGGCGTGTCCTCAACCTAACAGCGACGGCTGTGCTGACCGTCAGCGCGGCCTCATCGGCGTTCGCACATCAGCTCAACGTCTTTGCGTCGACTGATTGCGACGTGGTTCTGGTCGAGACCAAGTTCTCGACCGGCCGGATCCCGGTAAAGGGCGAGGTGCGCGTTCTGGATGGAGAGAACACGCTCCTGCTGCACCTCGAACTGGGTGAGGACGGAACAGTGCGTGTCCCCCTTGCGGAGCTTGACTCCACGACTGGGCTCCTGATCGAAGTCGATACGGGCAACCATGACGACTACTGGATCCTGACCCCCGAAGACATTGCCAGGAAATGTCAGAGTTGACCCTGAAATCGCTTGTGTTTCTCCTGTTCGGTGCCTTGGCCGTGCTCCTTCCGGCCGCAAGCGCTGCTGCTCAGTCGCAGGAAAAGCCGACCGTCGTGACGGTGAACTACGCCCTCAGTTATTTTGCAGAGCGTTTGGGAGGGAGTGACATCGACGTCGTCTTTCCGGTGCCCGACGGAGTCGATCCGTCCTTCTGGCGTCCTGGCATTTCGGACATCAGCTCAATCCAAGGCGCCGACCTCATTGTTCTCAACGGCGCCGGCTTCGCGAACTGGACAGCGAGAGCGTCGTTGCCGCGTTCGCGCATTGTCGACACGTCGCGCGGCTTCGAGGATCGGTTTATCGCGACCGAGACCGTTACGCACAGTCATGGCCCGGACGGGGAACACTCGCACGCCGGGACAGCCTCTTTCACCTGGTTGGACCAGGAGCAGGCCATCCTTCAGGCCCGCGCCATCGCCGACGCCCTGTCGCAGCGCGGTTTGGTCGAGCCGGACATGATCGACTCGCGGTTGGCCGTGCTGGTCGAGGACCTTCTAACGATGGATGCCGCGGCCGAGCGGCTACGTCCGCTTGCTGAGGGCAAGGTGCTGGTCGCCACGCATCCAAGATATCAGTATCTCGCGCGCGCCTATGGTTTGGACATTCGGTCTCTAGAGTGGGAAGCAGGTGCGGCGCCTGACGCCGACCAACTCGCCGAACTCGAAACGCTTGTCGTTGAGACAAACGCACGGATTCTGCTTTGGGAAGCGCAACCGCCGGAGCCAGCCAGAGCCGCTATCCGCGGTCTGGGCCTTGCCGAAATTGTATTCCCCACCCTGGCTGCAGCGCCGGAAGGGTCGGAGTATACCCAGAGATTGAGGCTAGCCTTGGACGAGTTGTCGGCCGCCCTTAATGCTGTCGATGGTTAACACTGCTTTGACGTGACGCGCGCAGGCACAATTTGGCTTGGGGAGCCGCATGACCAACCCGGGTCCCGTTTGCCCTATCCGACCAAGGACGATCGTAGACGACGCGCGTGTGCGTACAACCACTCCGAGGAATGGCGGCTTTCTTGTTTGAAGGCGCCACGCAACCGGTTTCCGACGACGATGGCTTCGTCCGCTGAGCCCACCTCCGTGTACTCTGCGGCGACGGTCGGTTTCCCGCAGACCTATTCGGTTGATATTGTTGGAGTGAACCAGCGATTAGCACCAGAGGCCTCGTCTCGGGAACAGCGGCGATTGTCCGCTCAATCCCGACGTCGGACATAACCCGCAACGCTCACGCGCCGCCACTAGTCCACGGCGGGGTGTGCGCGCCTCCACATCCCGGCCTCACTCAGCCCCGTCACCCGTGTCCGTGCTCGCCAATTGTCGCCCGAAATCGGGCACGTCGACGTCCTGGCCGGCTTCGATGATCGAGCGCCTGATGTGGCGGGTGCGGCTGAACAGGGCGAACAGCTTGTCGCCGTCGCCCCAACGGATCGCCCGCTGCAGCGACGACAGATCCTCCGAAAAGCGCGCCAGCATCTCCAGGATCGCGTCCTTGTTGTTGAGGCACACGTCGCGCCACATGGTCGGATCGGAGGCGGCCAGCCGGGTGAAGTCGCGGAAGCCCGAGGCCGAATATTTGATCACCTCCGATTCGGTCACCGCTTCGAGATCGTCGGCGGTGCCGACGATGTTGTAGGCGATAAGCTGCGGCAGATGCGAGACGATCGCCAGTACCAGATCGTGATGGCCGGGTTCCATGCGGTCGACCATCGAACCGCAGGCCTGCCAGAACGCCGTCAGCCGGTCAAGGGCCGCCGCATCCGTGCCGGGCAGCGGCGTCAGAATGCACCAGCGCCCGTCGAACAGCGTCGCAAAACCCGCATCCGGACCCGAATGCTCGGTGCCCGCGATCGGATGGCCGGGGATGAAATGCACGCCCTCCGGCAGATGCGGCCGCATCTGCTCGACCACCGATGTCTTGGTCGAGCCGACGTCGGTGACGATGGCACCGGGCTTGAGATCGGCGGCGATGTCGCGCGCCACCCGGCCCGACGCGCCGACCGGCACGCTGACGACGACCAGATCGGCATCGCGTACGGCCTCCGCGTTCGAGGTGGTGTAGCTGTCGCCGAGGCCGAGTTCGTGCGCGCGCTCCAGGGTCTCCGGCGTCCTGCTGGCGATGGCGATCGTGCCGGCCAGGCCCCTTTCGCGGATCACCCGGGCGAGCGACGAGCCGATCAGACCGATGCCGATCAGCGCGACCCTGTCGAAGACCGGCGCGTTCATGGCCGCTCCAGGAACGTTTTCAAAGCGGCAAGCACGCCCTCATTGGCCTCCTCGCTGCCGACGCTCATGCGCAGCGCGTTGGGAAAGCCGTAGGCCGTGACCCGGCGCAAAAGGAAACCGCGTTCGGACAGATAGGCGTCGGCGTCGGCCGCCGTCTTGCCGGGCTCGGTGCCGAAATGGATCAGCAGGAAATTGGCGACCGAGGGCGTGACCGTCAGCCCCAGCGCCCGCAGCCCTTCGGTGAGCCGGTCCAGCCAGACCTGGTTGTAGTCGACCGCGCGCGCGATATGCTCACGGTCGCGCAGCGCCGCGACACCGGCGGCAATGGCCGCGGCATTGAGGTTGAACGGTCCGCGCACGCGGTTGAGCGCATCGGCGACGTGATGGGGGCCGTAGAGCCAGCCGACCCGCAGACCGGCCAGGCCGTAGATCTTGGAGAAGGTGCGGGTCATGACGACGTTGTCGTTGGACGACACCAGTTCGATGCCGGCTTCGTAATCGTTGCGCCGGACATATTCCGCATAGGCCGCGTCGAGCACCAGAAGCACGTGGCCCGGAAGGCCGGCCTGCAGCCGCCGCACCTCCTCGATCGGCAGATAGGTGCCGGTCGGGTTGTTCGGATTGGCGAGGAAGACGATTTTGGTGCGTTCGGAGACGGCCGCGAGGATGGCGTCGACATCGGCGCGGCAGTCGGTCTCCGGCGCGACCACCGGCGTCGCGCCGGCCGCCCGGATCTGGATCTCGTAGACCAGAAAGCCGTGTTCGGTAAACACGCCCTCGTCGCCCGGGCCTAGATAGGCCTGGCACAAAAGGCCGATCAGTTCGTCGGAACCGTTGCCGCAGACGATGTTCGCGGGGTTGAGGCCGTGCAGATCGGCGATGGCGTCGCGCAGGGCACGGGCACTGCCGTCCGGATAGGTCTGCAAACCGCCGAGCGCATCGGCGACCGCCTCGATCGCCTTCGGACTGCTGCCGAGCGGCGTCTCGTTGGAGGAGAGTTTGTGAACACGTTCGACGCCCGGCGCCTTTTCCTTGCCCGGCACATAGGCGGCAATGTCCATCACGCCCGCTTTGGGCGACGGGCTCTTTTGTGTCGTTTGGCTCATGGTTCGACTGGCTCGCGATTGGTCCGGCGGACAAAAGCACCGGCCAGCGGGGCATAGCCCTATGCGGACACGATGTCGAGTGTTTCCCGCCGCCGGCGTTTTTCCTTGCCGCCCCGGCGCGATGCCGCGAAGATGCGTTCACCGGAACCTTCTGCGATGGACGCCGCGATGTTCGACCTGCTGATCAAGAACGCCAACCTGCCCGACGGCCGAAGCGACGTGGATATCGCGATCGCCGACGGCGTGTTCAAGGGGGTGGAACCGGGCATCGACGCGCCGGCACATCAGGTGATCGAGGCCGCCGGCCGGCTGGTGTCGCCGCCCTTCGTCGACCCGCATTTCCACATGGACGCGACGCTGTCGCTCGGCCAGCCGCGGCTCAACCGCTCCGGCACGCTTCTGGAGGGCATCGCGCTGTGGGGAGAACTGAAACCGCTTCTGACCCATGAAGCGGTGGTCGAGCGGGCGCTGCGCTATTGCGACCTCGCCGTCTCGCAGGGGCTGCTGGCGATCCGCAGCCATGTCGATGTCTGCGACGACCGGCTGCTCGCCGTCGATGCGCTTCTCGAGGTGCGCGAGCGGGTCAAGCCGGTGATCGACCTGCAACTGGTCGCGTTCCCGCAGGACGGCCTGCTGCGCGCACTCAATGCGGAAGACAATCTGCTCCGGGCGCTCGACAGGGGCGTCGACATCGTCGGCGGCATTCCGCATTTCGAGCGCACCATGGAAGACGGCACCGAATCGGTGAAACGGCTTTGCGCCATCGCGGCGGCGCGGGATCTTGCCGTCGATTTTCACTGTGACGAGACCGACGACCCGATGTCGCGCCATATCGAGACCCTGGCGGCGGAGACCGTGCGGCTCGGGCTTCAGGGTCGGGTCGCCGGATCGCACCTCACCTCGATGCATTCGATGGACAATTATTACGTCTCCAAATTGCTGCCGCTGATCGCCGAGGCCGGGATCCACGCCATCCCCAACCCGCTGATCAACCTCACCCTGCAGGGCCGACACGACACCTATCCGAAGCGGCGCGGCATCACCCGCGTGCCGGAACTGATGCGGGCCGGCATCAACGTCGCCCTCGGCCAGGATTGCTGCATGGACCCGTGGTATGCGCTCGGCAATGCCGACATGCTGCAGGTCGCCCATATGGCGGTCCATGGCTGCCCGATGACCGCGCGCGCCGACATGGCCGCGCTGTTCGACGGCGTCACCGTGAATGCCGCCCGGGCGATGGGCCTCGACGCCTATGGAATCGCCAAGGGCAATCCCGCCGATTGCGTCGTGTTGCAGGCGCGCGACCCGATCGAGGCCATCCGGCTCAGCGCCACGCGGCTGACGGTGGTCCGCCGCGGCCGCATCGTCGCCGAGACAGCGCCGACCGTCTCCCGGCTGCATCTGCCCGGCCGGCCGGAAACGCTCGACCGCGCCGACTACGCGCCGGTGGAGGACGCGCGTTGACGCGGGCTGCCTATGGAGTTGACGCGGGCCACTTATTGACAAGCCCGTCCCGCGCGCCGCTAATCTGACGACGGGGACAACGGCGTCCGTGTCGGACGGTCCGGATCCGTCCCGGCACCGATGGGGATCACATCATGCGTTTCAGCCTGACCCGCCGCCTGTTCGTCGCGGCCATTGTCTGCCTCTTGCCGATGCTTGCTTCGCCGGCATCGAGCGCCGACACCATAAAGGTCGCCGGCATCCACGCCTCGCCCGTTGAAAACACCTGGAACGCGCGCGTCCACGCGGCGCTGCAGTCGGCGGCCGCCGACGGCGTGATCGACTACGTCTTTTCCGAGGGCGTTTCGGGCACCGACTACGCCCGCGCCATGCGCGAATATGCCGAACAGGGGGTCGACCTGATCTGGGGCGAAGCCTATGCCGTCGAAACCGAAGCGCGGCAGGTGGCGCGCGACTATCCGGACGTCGCCTTTCTGATGGGCTCCTCCGGCGGGCCGTCGGGCGACAATTTCGGCGTGTTCGGCACCCGCAACCACGAGGCCGCCTATCTCGCCGGCATGCTGGCCGGGACGATGAGCGAATCGAGCGTCTTCGGCTCCGTCGGCGGCTATCCGATCCCCGAGGTCAATCTGCTGATCAACGCTTTCCGCGACGGCGTGCGTGAGGTGAACCCGGACGCGACGTTCCTCAACGCCTTTATCGGCACCTGGTTCGATCCGCCCAAGGCCAAGGAGGCGGCCATCGCCCAGATCGACGCCGGCGCCGATATCATCTTCGGCGAGCGCATCGGAACCGCCGACGGCGCCGCGGAAGGCGGCGTGCTCGCGATCGGCTCGCTGACCGACTACACGCCGCGCTATCCGGGCACGGTGTTCGCCAACGCCGTGTGGAACTTCCGTCCAACCGTCGACGCGATCGTCGCCGACCTGCGCGCCGGCCGGCCGGTCGGGCGCGACTATACCGAGTATTCCTTCATGAAACATGGCGGCAATGCGCTGGTTTTCGTACCCGATTCGGTGCCGCCCCAGGCGATATCTGCGATGGAGCAGAAGCGGGACGCCATCGTCGACGGATCCTTCGACGTGCCGATCGACCCGAACGAGCCCTCCTAAGGGCCGGGCGATGACCGACGCCAGCGCCCTCGCGGAAGCCGTGCGGCACGGCGCCGTGAGCGCCGGCGCTCTGATGGAGGCGAGCATCGAAAGGGCCAGCGCCGACCCGCTGGGCGCGATCTGCCATCTCGATGCCGGGATGGGTCGCGCTGCCGCCGCCGCGTTCGACCGGCGTTTGGCGGAAGACGATATGACGGCTCATAAGATACCCTTTGCCGGCATCCCTTTCCTGGCAAAAGACCTTGGCAATGCCGCCGCAGGGCTGCCGGTCCATGCCGGGTCGAAAGCGCTGAAAACGCGGGTGCCGCCGACGAAACGGGACAGCCTGCTGTTTGCGCGCTTCCGCACGGCCGGCCTGGTTCCCTTCGGCGTCACCGCCACTCCGGAATTCGGCCTGACGCTGACTTGCGAGCCGGCCGACGGTCCGCCGGCGCGCAATCCCTGGAACCCGGCGCTGTCGCCCGGCGGCTCCTCCGGCGGCGCGGCCGCCGCCGTCGCCTCCGGCATCGTCGCGCTGGCGCATGCCACCGACGCGGCCGGATCGATCCGCGTGCCGGCGGCCTGTTGCGGGCTGGTCGGCCTGAAACCCTCGCGCGGCCTCACCTCGAACGCGCCGACCTTCGCCAATCATCTGATGGGCATCGTCGGCGAACTGGTGCTGGCGCGCTCGGTCCGCGACGTGCGCGCGGCGCTCCTCGCGGTTGCCGGCCACACGATGGGGCCGACCGGCGATCTGACGCTCGCCGGCGTCCCGGTCAAGGGCCTGCGCATTGCCGTGTTAGACAACGCGCCGACGCCGGTTGGCGCCGAGCAGGCGGATGCCGTGCGCGGCCTGGCACCGCTCCTGGAGGCGCACGGCCACACGCTTGTCGATCTCGATGCGCGCGCCCTCGATTGCCTGGCCGGACGGGCGCAGGCGGCCGCGCGCGCCGTGCTCGCCGTCTCGCTGGCGGACTGGCTCGATACGCTGGCGATTGCCGAGCACGAGGTCAGCCCGCTGGCGGCGGCGGCGGCCGACGAGGGGCGGCGGCTGAGCGCCAAGGCCCTGTTTGCCGCTGACTCCGACGCGGCGAGAATCGCCCATGGCTGCTGGCGGCTGTTCGAAACAGCCGATGTGATCGCCATGCCGATGCTCGGCGGACCGCCGCCGAAAGTTGGCGCGATGCCGACCGATCATCGCGACACCGATCTCCTGTGGGACTGGATGGGGCAGACCGCACCCCGCGCCGCGCTCGCCAATGCCGCCGGCCTTCCGGCGATCAGCGTGCCGCGCGGGCTGGACCGGAACGGCCTGCCGCTCGCCGCCCAGCTCATCGGTCCGATCGGCGCCGACCTGTTGTTGCTCGACGTGGCGCAGCAGATCGAGGCGGCCGCGCCCTGGTCCTATCCCGCGCCGATCGCCGGAGCGCCGGCGTGACGCCCGACACGGTCCTGCAGCTCGACGGCATCACCAAACGATTCGGCACGCTCATCGCCAATGACCAGATCACGCTCACCCTGAAGCAGGGCGAATTGCTGGCGTTGCTGGGCGAAAACGGCGCCGGCAAGACGACGCTGATGAACATCCTGTTCGGCCATTATGTCGCCGACTCCGGAACGATTCGCGTGTTCGGGCAACCCCTGCCGCCCGGCCGCCCGCGCGCAGCGATCGAGGCCGGCATCGGCATGGTGCATCAGCATTTCGCGCTCGCCGCCAATCTGACCGTGCTCGACAACATCGTCATCGGCACCGAAAAACTGACACGATGGCGCTCCAACCGACAGGCCGCCCGCGCCAGGCTGGCGCGGCTCGCCGAGCGGTTCGGGCTTGAGATCCGTCCGGACGCCCTGGTCTCGGTGCTGTCGGTCGGCGAAAAGCAACGGGTCGAGATCCTCAAAGCGCTCTATCGCGACGCCCGTGTCCTCATTCTCGACGAACCGACCGCGGTCCTGACCCAGGCCGAGGCGGTACGGCTGTTCGACACGCTGCGCGGCATGACGGCGCGCGGCTTGTCGGTGATCTTCATCAGCCACAAGCTCGCCGAGGTCATGGCGGTCTCCGACCGGGTGGCGGTGCTGCGCGGTGGCCGCTTGATCGCCGAGCGAAACACCGCGGACACCAGCCGGGCGGACCTCGCCGAGCTGATGGTCGGCCGCCGCGTCGTCCGTCCGGTGCGGCGGCAACAGACGCCCGGCGCGCCGGTGTTCGCCCTCGACCGCGTCGACGTGAGCGCCGATGGCCGCAAGCTGTTGGACGATGTGTCGCTCCACGTCCGATCCGGCGAGATCCTCGGCATTATCGGCGTTTCGGGCAACGGCCAGACGGCGCTGGCGCGCCTCGCCGACGGGCTTGCGCGGGCCGACAGCGGCACGATGACCTATGACGGCGTGACGGTCGACGGTTTGCCGCCGCGGCGTCTTGTCGACGCCGGCGTCGGGCGCATCCCGGAAGATCGGCTCGCCGAGGGTGTGGTCGGCGATATGAGCGTCTGGGAAAACGCCGTGCTCGAACGCATCGGTCAACGGCGTTTCTCGGCCAGGGGCATCGTCGACCGGGCGGGCTGCCGCGCCTTCGCCGCCGAACTGATCGCCCGTTTCGACATTCGCGGCGCCGGCCCGCGCACGCCGATCCGTCAATTGTCGGGCGGCAATATGCAGAAGCTGATTCTGGCCCGCAACCTGGCATTGACGCCGAAGCTGATCGTTGCCAACCAGCCGACGCGCGGGCTCGATGAGGGCGCCATCGCCGCCGTGCACGAAGAGCTGCTGGCGGCGCGCATGGCCGGCGCCGCGATCCTGCTGATCTCGGAGGACCTGGACGAGGTGATGGCGCTGTGCGACCGCATCCAGGCGATCTTCAAGGGCAGGCTGTCGCAGCCGCTTGCCGCTGCGGCGGCCGACGCCGAACGGGTGGGCCTGATGATGGGCGGCCATTGGGAGCGCGGCGATGCGGCTTGAACGGCGCGCCGCGCTGTCCCCGGCCGCGCTGCTGGCCGCACCGGTCGCCGCCATCGTCGTCGCGCTGGCGCTGTCGGGCGGGTTGATCGCGCTGGCCGGCGTCAATCCGCTCGCCGCCTACGGCGAAATGCTGCGCGGCGCTTTCGGCTCGCGCCTGTCGATCTCGGAAACGCTGACGCGCGCCACCCCGCTGATCCTGACCGGGCTTGCCGCCGCCGTGGCCTTTCGCGCCCGGCTTTGGAACATCGGCGCCGAGGGCCAGCTCTATGCTGGTGCGCTGGCGGCCGCCTGGTTCGGCCATGCGCTCGTCCCGGCGCTGCCACCGCCGCTCGCGCTCGTCGCGCTGATGGCCGCAGCCGCGGCGGCCGGCGCGCTGCTGCTTCTCGGCCCGGTGCTGATGCGGCTGCGCTTCGGCGTCGACGAGGTGGTCACGACACTGCTTCTCAATTTCATCGTGCTTCTGTTCGTGTCGATGATGATCGAAGGACCGATGAAAGACCCGCTCGCCTTTGGCTGGCCGCAATCGGTGCCAGTGGCCCCGGAGGTCATGCTGCCGAAGATCCTGGAGCGCAGCCGGTTGCATGCCGGGCTCGTGATCGCCATCGCCGCCGCGCTGCTCGTCTGGCTGATCCAGGCGCGCAGCGTCTTCGGCATGGAAACGCGGGCCGCCGGCCTCAACCCGGCCGCCGCCGCCTTCGCCGGCGTGCCGCTGGCGCGCACCCTGATCGCCGTCGGCTGCCTGTCCGGCGGGCTCGCCGGCCTCGCCGGCGCCGTCGAGGTCACCGGTCTGAGGGGCTATGTCACGCTGGATCTGTCGCCCGGCTACGGCTATTCGGGCATCGTGATCGCCATGCTGGCCGGCCTCAACCCGATCGGCGCCGTTTTCGCGGCGCTGTTCGTCGCGGTCGTGTTCGTCGGCGCCGACGGCATGAGTCGGGCGCTGGGCGTGCCGAGCTTCATCGCCGACGTCATCGTCTCGATTTCGCTGTTGACGACCCTCGTCGCACTGCTGTTCACGACCTATCGGATCCGGCGATGACCGAGGCGTTCGACATTCTTCTGTCGGCGAGCCTGTGGGGCGCGGTGCTGCGCATTGCCACGCCGCTGATCTTCGGCACGCTCGGCGCGCTGATCTGCGAACGCTCCGGCGTGCTCAATCTCGGCATCGAGGGCATCATGACAATGGGCGCGATGGTCGGCTGGATGACCGTGTATCAGGGCGCCGATCTGTGGACCGGCCTCCTGGCGGCGGCGCTGTGCGGCGCCCTGTTCGGCCTGCTTCACGCGGTTCTCACGGTGCCGCTCGGGCTGTCGCAGCACGTGACCGGGCTCGGTATCACGCTGTTTGCGGCATCGCTGAGCTATTACATCTACCGCCTGTCGCTGCCGGTCTCCGCCTCGCCGCCGACGATCGAACCGTTCCAGCCGCTGGCGATCCCGGTTCTGTCGGACCTGCCCTTTGTCGGCGCGGTGCTGTTCTCGCAGACCGCGCCGACCTATCTGGCGATTTTCGCCGTTGCGGCGACGGCTTACGTGCTGGCCCGCACGCCGCTTGGTCTCGCCCTGCGCATGACCGGCGAGAATCCGCAAGCGGTGGAGGCGCAGGGGCTTGATCCGATCCGCATCCGCATCGGCGCGGTCGTCGCCGGCAGCGCATTGATGGCGCTGGGCGGCGCGTTTTTGACGATGGCGACGTTCAACAGCTTCTTTCCGACCATGGTGCAGGGTCGCGGCTGGGTCTGCATCGCGCTGGTGGTGTTCGCGTCCTGGCGCCCGGGCAAGGCGCTGCTGGGCGCCCTGCTGTTCGCCCTGTTCGACGCCTATCAGCAGCGGCTGCAGCATGTCGTCGAGGGCGATGTGCCCTATCAGCTGTTCCTGATGGTGCCCTATGTCCTGTCGATCGCGGCACTGATCGCCATGACGCGCCGGGCCCGCGTGCCGCAGGCGCTGATGATGCCCTACCGCAAGGGCGAGCGCTGACGCGGGGTATTCAGGTGCGCCAGGCGAGCAGGCGCCGTTCCGCGAAACCGATCAGCGCGCTGACCACGATGCCCAGAACCGACAGGATGGCGACGCCGGTGAACAACCGTTCCAGATCGTAGAGCGAACCGGCCTCGAGCACATAGGCGCCGATGCCGTATTCGGCGCCTAGCATTTCGGCGGCGACCAGCAGGATGATGGCGATGGCCAGGCTGACCCGGAGCCCCGAGAGAATGCCGGGCATCGCTCCCGGCAGGACGATCTTGCCGACGATCGACTGCCAGGAGAGACCGAAACTCTGCGCCATGCGGATCAGCGTGCGGTCGACATTGTCGACGGCGCCATAGGTCGCGACCACGGTGGGCGTGAAGGTGCCGAGGGCGATCAGCGCGTATTTCGAGCCCTCGTCGATGCCGAACCAGATGACGAAGAGCGGCAGCAGAGCGATCTTCGGGATCGGGAAGATGGCCGCCACCAGCGGCACCAGGCCGGCGCGAACATAGGAAAACAGGCCGATCGCAATGCCGAGCGCGATGCCCACCGCGACGCCGAGCGCCGCGCCGACGGCAAGCCGCGTCAGCGACGGGACGAGATGTTTCCACAACAGCCCGCTTTCCCACAGCGCCACGAAAGTGCGCAGCACATCGCTCGGGCGCGGCAGGGTGAGCGCCGAGATCACCCCGGCCCGCACGCCCCACTCGATCAGTGCGATGAGCACCACAAACACGGCAAGGCCGACCCAGCGCCGATTGACCGGCAGGAAGCCGCCGCCGCGAAACGGAACGGCGCGCTCGGCCGGCGGCACCGCGCCCGGCAACGGTCGACGGCCCGCGTCAGACATCGACCAGTTCCCGGTCGGCGGCGCGCGCCTCGTCCCGTATCAGCGCCCACAGGCGCTTCTGGTCCTTCTCCAGCGCCGGATCGCCGATGCCCCGTTCGGCCAGCGGCGTGTCGATCTCGACGATCTCGCGGATCGTGCCGGGGCGGCGCGACAGCACGACGATGCGATGGCCCAGACGCACGGCCTCTTGCAAATTGTGCGTGACATAGACCGCGGTGAAAGACCGCCGGGTCCACAGATCGACGAGATCGTCCATCAGCAATTCGCGCGTCTGCGCATCGAGCGCCGACAGCGGCTCGTCGAGCAGCATCACCGCCGGATCGACAGCCAGCGCGCGGGCGATCGCGACCCTTTGTTTCATGCCGCCGGAGAGCTGTTTGGGCAACGCCCGGCGAAAATCCGAGAGCTTGGTGCGGGCCAGCACGTCGTCGACGATCGCCCGTGACCGCGACCGGCCGAGGCGATGGTCCTCCAGCACCAGGCTGACATTGCCCTCCACCGTGCGCCAGGGCAGCAGGGCGAAATCCTGAAACACATAGGTGAGCGGATTGAGGCTGCCGGTCGGCGGGCTGCCGATCTCGACGACGCGCCCGCGCGTCGGCCGTTCAAGCCCGCCGAGCAGGCGCAAAAGCGTCGACTTGCCGCAGCCCGACGGCCCGATGATGCAGACGATCCGGCCGGCCGGAATGTCGAGATCGATATCCCGCAGGACCTCCAGATCGTCATAGGCGTGGCTGATCTTTTCCAGCCGCAGATCCATGCGTGTCAGTAGCTTTTCACGTAGGACGGATCGACCAGCGTCCCCAGGGTCACCGTGTCCTTGACCAGCCCTTGCTGCTTGAACCAGTCGAGTTGGTCGATCACCGAGGCGGCATTCAGCGCCGCATCCGGGCTGATGCGCATGGCGCCGTTGACGATGCTCGGCTTGGCCTTCTCATAGGGCCTGTCGGTATAGACATATTTGTGGATGAGCCGCACCATCTCCTCGGCCGCAGCCTCGCCGGCGGTGCGATCTACAAGGGCCGCGTTGTAATCGGCGGCGCCGCGGGAGAAGCCTTCCAGGAAGGCCGCTGTCTTCGCCCGTTCGTCGGCGGCGTTGCGTGCCGAGGTAAAGATGGTCGTCACCTGATAATTCGGGATGTAGTCGGCGACATTGCCGACGATGTGTACCGCTCCCGACTGCGCCAGCGGTTTGGCGATATGCGGCACGATGGCCCAGGCGTCGACCTGCCCGGTTTTGATGGCGCCGATGATCGCGCCGACCTTGTGCAGCGGCCTGAAGGAGACCTCGACGCCCTCCGCCGTTGCGATCTTGGAGCCCATATAGTGAAAGGACGATCCGGCCTGGGTCATGGCAAAGGATTTGCCGTCGAGCAGTGCCGGCGCGACGGTGCCGGCCTGAAAGGCCGCATCGGAAACGAGGATCTTCTGGCCATCGACGCCCTGCTCTTCAAGCAGCGCGCCGCCAATCACCTTGGCCGCGCCCTTGTCGGCGAGCGAAACAAGGCCGCCTGAGATCGCCGTCACGCCGTAATCGGCATCGCCCGAGGCGATCGCCACGGCCATCGGCTGGGCCGCCTGGAAGAACTTCAGTGTGACATCGAGGCCCGCATCGGCGAAATAGCCGCGTTCCACGGCGACGAAGGTCGGCGCATGGCTGGTGAAGCGCAGCGCGCCGACAGTGATCGCGGTATTGGCAAAGGCCGGCCGGCCGATCAGCGGCGCCGCTGCGGCGGCGCCCAACAGGCCGAGTGTGTAGCGTCGAGAAAAGCGGTTCATGGCATCCTCCCATCGAAAACGAACGGCGCCGCAATCATTCGGCGCGGGCGCGACTATGGTGCAAATCGGCATGCGTTTCCATAGCGTCCGTCAAGTTTTGCCACGGTCAGAAAGTCTGTTCAGCAACGTCTCCGGAACCTGCGCCGGGGATCAATCCACGGCATCGTATTGGCCGTCGGCGGCGTCCCGACGCGCAATCGGCGCATTACCGTCCGCTGCCACTTGCCGGCGGCGACATGCCACCTTCGTTCATCGGTGCCGCTGCTTTTGTCCTACACTGTTCAAGGCTCAAAGATTTTCAGGTAGCGTTAAATTAATAAAAGGAAATTCAACGCTAATATAAATGTTAAATTCTGTTGTTTTCGATGTTATTCAAAAAACTCCACTTAACACAAATCATTAAGGCTTGCGGCCTCACTGATTGATCGGTATATTTCAATTGGAGGGGGCCGATATGCGCAATATTGTTGTTTTTCTTACGGCCGCGAATTTGCTTGGCGGCTGCGGTTCTTTATCTCCTTATGTAGAGAATTCTGTTCCAAGACCCGGCACCGCCAGGGACGCAAGCGGCGCGCCTGTGTTTCAAAGCGACAACAGCACGCTCGTCACCACTTATGTATCTGTACCTGCGGCACGAGAATACGGGCGATTTCTTCAGGACGCCTATCGGCAGAAAGCACGCACGGCCCTGCAGTTGAAAGCGACCTACGATATCGGTTTGTTGTCGATGGCCACAACCGGCATCGGACTTGCCGCGGTCGGCACCGCCAAAGAAGCCGCGGCCATTCTTGGGCTGTCGTCAGGCGCCGTGAGCATTTTCGGCAACCGATATCTTAACGTCTACCAGCGCCGCGCCTACTTCCAGGGCGCCCTCGCGATCGAGTGCATTATTGGGCAAACGGCCAATGCAACCACCATTGACGCGCCGGTGCTTCGCGTGCAGAGCGCCATAAACCAGACACGAACGGCGCTTTCTTTATACGCAGCCGCGCGAAATGGGGTTCTTGCCGCGCTCCAGAGCAGCCCCCCGGCTGACGTTTCCAGGATCGCGGCGGACACAAACCTGATTATGGAATCGGCGAAAGCCGACATCGCACTTGGCAACGAGTATCTTCAAACCGCAAGTCCCCTCGGACAATATACATTGTCGAAAATCGAGAGCATTCGACTTCTCGTCGATCAGACAGTTGCGGAGTCCGAACCCAACATTCTGCAACTCAATACCGACATTCGTACGACCTTGATCGGGACCAAAGACCTCGTGGTCACCATTCCCGACGAAAAACTGACTGCCCTGTCAGCGCCCACGGAATCAACTGCACCCGCCGGATCGGATGCGGTTGTATCGCGGGCGTTCAGCAATCTTTCGGTGGCCGAGCGCAGGTTGGCAGAGAGGCAAAACGCGCTGATAAACAGCCTGAACGATCTGGCTGGTCGCAAGGTGACAATCGAAAAGGACCGCTTCCAGGCATGCTATTTGGACGCCAACAGCCGGCAGTTGGCCGGATTTGAGCCGCCCCCTGATCCTGATGACGGCAGGCCAAGGGAGCCGGGCGACGATGGTGACGAACCCGCAAGGATTGTAAAAAACAGCGTCTATTTTGTTCAAAGGCATCTGAAGGCCGAGGCAGAGGCCGCCGGAAGACCGAAATATGATCCCGGCGCCTTGGATGGAGTAATGGGCGCCAAGACGCGAACTGCAATTATCAACTATGTTGTAGATAACTTTAACCAGGTTAGCGTGAGTGATGATCTGAGGGAAAATCTTGAACTAAATAGCGTCGATGACGTCAAAAATTACTATGCAGATTCATCTAACGATGATATTGTAAGGTATGATGCTAATATAATAAGTGCAATTATTGAAGATTTTGATATATCAACGAATTAGTTGATTGGGTTTTGACATGGCAAGGATCAAGAACCATCACAAGGACAAATACCAGAGGTTTGGAAACTACGTCGAAAATGTCTTGCCGCATGTATTTTCCGATGCTGCGAAACTGACCGCTTTTGTAGAGCACGCCGGCATCAGCGAAGCCCATGCCAGGAGAGCCGTATCCCATCCAGCGAACCCTTGGATTGAGCCTGGAGATGCCGGCTTGGACGCCTTGGGCCACTCGGCGCGCGGACGGTTCCGAACCACTCGCAGAAATACAATCCCGCATTCCCCAGATGAACGGCGCTTCAGACCAATAGCCACACATGATAGTATGGGCAAATCAATAGCTTAACCATGATGGATCTGTGATTTGGCGGTGAACGCAAAGGGTGAAGCGCACACCGGC
>Ga0209785_1000186_pt1 | contig 23854 bp, 24 predicted proteins | sample WorMetG1BERMUDA2_FD_187403 | JGI IMG/M metagenome (GOLD analysis project Ga0209785, IMG submission 187403) | Marine gutless worms symbiont microbial communities from Max Planck institute for Marine Microbiology, Germany - Inanidrilus... ...
CGCCTTATTCTCCCGACTTCAATCCCATCGAAATGGCCTTCGCCAAGCTCAAGGCGTGGCTGCGAAAGGCCGCCGCGAGAACCATTGAGGAACTGTGGAGCGCCATCGCCGAAGGGATCGAGAAAGCCACGCCCACCGAATGCGAGAACTTCTTCGCTGCCGCAGGATACGACCAGGATTAAATCGAATCCGCGCTAGGCCGCCAGAACCGCCTCGCCGAGCAGTTCGAACAGGCCGGCGGTGCGGCGCAGGTGAGCCGACATCAGGCTCTCCGCGCGGGCCACGTCGCGATCCAACGCCGCGCGCAGGATCGCCTCGTGCTCGGCCGACCCCAGTGCCTCGGCCAGCAGGCTGGCATGTTCGGCCAGGATTTCCGCCGCCAGGGAGTTCGTCGCTCCCGGGGTCTGGAACATCAACAGCCGGCGGTAGCGCTCCATCTGCGCGTCCAGTTGCTCACGCACCCGCAGCAGCCAGGGCGACCGGCCGGGGCCGATCAGGGCGGCGTGGAAGCGGTGGTGCGCGGCTTCCCAGTCGGCGGTCTCGGCGGCGCCGTCGCCGGCGCGCGGCACGCGGACCTTGGTCAGGGCGTGGAAGGCGGCGACCATCCCCTCCTCCCAGGCATCGTCCCCCTGTGCGATGGCGCGGGTCAGCGCCGTGGTCTCGAGTTGGCGGCGCAGCTCGATCAGGTCGCCGAGTTCGGCCACCGACACCGGCGCGACGGCGAACCCACGCTGCCCCTCGGCGGCCACCAGGTGTTCGGCGGCGAGCCGGGCGCAGGCCTCGCGGATCGGCGTCAGGCCGAGGCCGTAGGTCTCGTTCAGCACGCCGGCGCGCAGCCGGCTGCCGGGCGCCAGGCGGCCGCTGAGGATCTCGCCGCGAAGCCGCGCGTAGGCGGCTTCGGCGCGGGTTTTCGCCGGTTCGCTCATAGCGAGGTGCGCAGCTCCCAGAGCTCGGGGAAAAAGCAGTATTCAAGCGCCTTGGTCAGGTAGTCGATCCCGGACGTGCCGCCGGTGCCGCGCTTGGTGCCAATGATCCGCGCCACCGTCTTGAGGTGGCGGAAGCGCCACTGCTGGAAGGAGTCCTCCAAATCGACCAGCTTCTCGGCCAGTTCGTAGAGGTCCCAGAACTCCTCGGTGTTCTGATACACGCGCAGCCAGGCGTCGTGCACCGACGCATCATGGCGATGGCGCTGGCGCCAGTCCCGGTTGACCACCGTCGGGTCGATGGCGAAGCCGCGCCGGTGCAGCAGCAGGATCGCCTCGTCGTACAGGCTGGGCGCGTCGAGGGTCTCCTGCAGTACGGCCAGGATCTCGGGCCGGTGCGCGTGCGGCTTCAGGAAGGCCGGGTTCTTGTTGCCGAGGAAATATTCGATGCGCCGGTACTGGTGCGACTGGAAACCCGACGACTGGCCGAGCTGGTCGCGGAAGCGCAGGTAGTCGGCCGGGGTCATGGTGGAGAGAACGCTCTAGGACTGCAGCAGCTGGGTCTGGATCTGCGCCACCCGGGACAGCATCTTGAACGCCGGGCCGAGATGGTCGGCGCGGATCTGGTCGCGCGCCGCCACCAGCTCGTGGATCGCCAGCTTCATCCACAGCTCGCTGGCCTGATGGATGATGATGAACAGCGGTTCGTCGTGCTCCTGCGTGCGCGGGTGCTGGGCGTCGAGGATGGTGTCCAGGCTGAGGTAGTCGCCGTAGCTCATCGCCTGGTTGAAGTCGGTGTGGGCGCCCTCGGGCAGATCGTATTTTTCAGTCATCATATGTCTCCTAGGTCCCCAGGGCTAAGTCACGGCGGCGCGGCGGTGGAATTCGGGCCTGTCCCAGGCCCTGGTTTCCATAATCTGGCGCAGGACCGCCACCGCGTCCCAGATGTCGGCGTAGCCCAAATAGAGCGGCGTGAAGCCGAAGCGCATCATGTCCGGCGCGCGGAAATCACCGATCACGCCGCGCGCGATCAGCGCCGCCATCGCCGCGTAGCCGTGCTCGTGGCGGATCGACACCTGGCTGCCGCGGGCCTCGGCCTGGCGCGGCGAGTAGAGCGTGAAGCCGAACGCACCGCACTCCTGCTCGACCAGGTCGATGAACAGGTCGCCCAGGCGCATCGACTTGGCGCGCAGCTCGGCCATGTCGGCGGCGAGCATAACGTCGAGCGCGGCATCCAGCGCCGCCATGCCGAGCACCGGCGGCGTGCCGCACAGGTTACGCCCGATGCCGGCGGCCGGGCGGTAGTCGAGGTCGAAGGCGAACGGCGCCTCGTGCCCCATCCAGCCCGACAGCGGCGGTTTGACGGCGTCCTGCAGGCGCGGCGCCACGTACAGGAAGGCCGGCGCGCCGGGGCCGCCGTTGAGGTACTTGTAGCCGCAGCCGACGGCGAGATCGGCGTTCGCGCCTTCGAGGTCGACCGGAATCGCGCCGGCGCTGTGGCACAGGTCCCACAATGCGATGGCATCGGCGCCGTGGGCACGGCGGGTCAACTCGGCCATGTCGTGCACCCGGCCGCTGCGGTAGTCGACCTGGGTCAGCATTACCACCGCGACCCGCTCATCGATGGCGCCGGCGACGTCGTCGGGCTCGACCAGGCGCAGCTCGTGGCGGCCGCCGAGGGTCTGGATCAGCCCCTGGGCGACGTAGAGGTCGTTGGGGAAGTTGCCGGTGTCGGACAGGATCACGCTGCGCCCGGGCCGCAGCGCCAGCGCCGCCGCCAGCACCTTGAACAGGTTCACCGAAGTGCTGTCGGCGCTGACCACCGAACCGGGCGCGGCGCCGACCAATTGGGCGATCTTGTCGCCGACCCGCGCCGGCAGGCCGATCCAGTCGTGCACGTTCCAACTGGTGATCAGGTCGCGTCCCCACTCCTGCTCGATCAATCTGTCGAGCCGGGGCTTCACCGCCTTCGGCAGCCGGCCGAGCGAGTTGCCGTCCAGGTAGATGGCTCCGTCCGGCAGCTCGAACGCGTCGCGGAAGCGGGCCAGCGGATCGGCGGCGTCGAGCGCCAAACAATCGTCGCGCGTGATCATGGCAATTCCCGCAAGATGGCGCGCACCGGCGAGCCGTCCAGGTTGGCCAGCTTCAGCGGCAGCGCGATCAACTCGTATTCGCCGGGCGCGATGGCGTCGAGCACCACCCCCTCGAGGATCGCCATGCCGGCACGGCGCACGGTGTGGTGGGCGTCCAGCGTCTTCGACTCCTGCGGATCGATCGACGGCGTGTCGAGGCCGACCAGCACGCCGCCCTGCCCGGCCAGATGCTCGATCAGCGCCGGATCGAGCGCGGTGAAGTCGGGGTCCCAGGTCTCCTGGGGTGCAGTGTCGTAGGTGCGGAACAACACCCGCGGTGGCGCTCCGTCGAGCGCGTCGGCGACGTCGGCCAGTGTCACCAGGCCGCCGCAACGCCGCGCGTCGACGATGCGGCAGGGCCCGAGGTACTTGTCCAGCGCCACGGCGCCGATCGCGATGCCGTCGGCGTCGTAGTGCGACGGCGCGTCGGCGTGGCTGCCGGTATGGGTCGAGAAGGTGACGCTGGAGACCCGCACCGGGCAGTCGCCCTCGATCTCCCAGGTCTGTTCCTCGCTGTAATCCGTGTCCCCCGGCCAGACCGGAATGCCCGGCTTGATTGGCGGGCTGATGTCCCAGATGCGCATGGGTCGCCTCGATTCGTTGAGATTTATGAAATTTAATGAAATCTATAAATTTTGTCGAGGCGGATATGTACCCCGTCAGCCATTACCGTCATCCCCGGGCCTGACCCGGGGATCCACACCTTTTTTCGTGGAAGGCCGGGTCAAGCCCGGCCATGACGATGAGCAACGGGGCGGGCGGCCTACATCGCTTCCAGGAACTTGATCGAACCGCCGGCGGGATCGCCGATCAGCTGTCCCTCGCGCATCACCACCTCGCCGCGCAGCACCGTCGCCACCGGCCAGCCGGTGACCTGCATGCCGTCGAACGGGGTCCAGCCGCAGCGGCTGGCGATCCACTGGTTGGTGATGCGGCGCTTGGCCTTCAGGTCGACGATGGTCAGGTGCGCCTCGTAGCCGAGCGCGATGCGGCCGCGGTCCTGCACGCCGAAGATGCGCTGGGCGCCGGCGCTGGTCAGGTCGACGAAGCGCTCGAGGCTGAGCCGCCCTTCGTTGACGTGGTTCAGCATCAGCGGCACCAGGGTCTGCACACCGGGTATGCCCGACGGCGTCGCCGGGTAGTCGCCGTCCTTCTCCTCGCGGGTATGCGGCGCGTGGTCCGAGCCGATGACGTCGACTAGGCCCTGCTGCAGCGCCTGCCACAGCGCATCCCGGTGGCGCTCGTCGCGGATCGGCGGGTTCATCTGCGCGAAGGTGCCCAGGCGCTCGTAGGCCTCGGGCCCGGCCAGGGTCAGGTGTTGCGGTGTCGCCTCGACGGTGGCGAAATCGTGGTGGTCGCGCAGGAACTCCATCTCTTCCGCCGTCGACACGTGCAGCACGTGGACCCGGCGCTTGACCCCGCGGGCGAGTCTGATGAGACGTTCGGTGGCGCGCAGGGCGGTGCCGACGTCGCGCCACTCGGGATGGAACTTGGGATGGCCGCCGTTCTTGGCGACCTGCAGCCGCTCGCGCAGGCGCGGCTCGTCCTCGCAGTGGATGGCGCAGCGGCGCTTGCCGTGGGCCAATACCTGGGCCAGGGTGGCGTCGTCCTTGACCAGCAGGTTGCCGGTCGAGCTGCCCATGAAGATCTTGACCCCGGCGGCGCCGGGCAGCAATTCGAGCTCGTCCAAGTCGTCGACGTTCTCCGCCGCGGCGCCGACGTAGAAGGCCATGTCGACCCAGGCCCGGCCCTTGGCCCGGCGGCACTTGTCGGCGAGGTCGGCGGCGGTGGTGGTCGAGGGGTTGGTGTTGGGCATCTCGAAGACGGCGGTGACCCCGCCCAGCGCCGCCGCCGCGGTGCCGGTGGCGAAGTCCTCCTTGTGCTCGAGCCCCGGCTCGCGGAAATGCACCTGGCTGTCGACCACGCCCGGCAGCAGGTGCAGGCCGCTGGCGTCGAAGGTCTCCGCCGCCGTGGCGTTCGCAAGATCACCGATCGCGGCGATGCGCCCGCCGCGCACGCCGATGTCGGTCTCGACGATACCCGCCGGGGTGGCACAGGTGCCGCCGGTGAAAAGAATGTCGAAGGTTTCGCTCATGGCGCCGCCAGCTCCCAAATGGGGGTGATGTCACAGTCCCTCGGACATACACCACCCGGCGGCGGCGACACAGGATTTTTTGTCACCCGCCCGAGTTGCGCTGCTTGAACCACTCGCGGATGGTCGCGGTCTCGTAGCCACGGGTTTCGACGTAGACGAACACGTCCTTGAAGATCGGCGGGTCGGCATAGCCGGGTAGCAGGAAGGCCACCTCGCCGTCGGGCTTGAAGAACAGGGTCATCGGCGTGCCGGTGACGCGGTATTTGCTGGCCATGTCGGCCTGGGCCATCTTGCTGCCGTCCATGTCGATGACGTCGTGCTCGCCCCACAGGTTCATCTGCACGACGTGGAACTTGTCCTTGTAGTAGGCGACGTGCTCCTCGACCTGGAAATTGACCGAATGCATCATGCGGCAGTAACCGCAGCCCTTCTGCTCCCACAGCACGGCGAGAATCTTGCCCTCCGCCTGGGCCTGCTTCAGGTCCTGGCGCAGATCGCCGGTCGAGGCCTTGAACCAGGGCTGGGTGAACAGGCCCTCGGCGTTGGTGGTGAGCTCTGCGGCGGCAGCGGTGAACGGCGCGAGGCCGATGACGAAGACGAGCAGGGCGGCGAGACGGCGCGGCATGGCGAATTCCTCTGTGATGTCGACGGCCCGGATTATCGGCGCGCGGGATGCGCAAGGATAGCGAAAACGCCCGCGATCACAGGGATTTGAGCGGGCGGGAGCTCAGGCCAGCAGGTCCTCGACGGCCCCCGAAGCCGCACCGCCGGCGACGTGGCGGGCGTGCCACAGGGCGTAGAACAGCAGGGTCCAGGCGGCCTGTCCCTTCTGCCCGTTTGCGGCCAGCTCGGGCGATGCGAACAGCGCCGTGACGGCGTCACCGTGGCAGGCCTCGGCCACCCCCGGCTGCGCCGCCACCAGCGGGCCGAGGCTGGCGCCGCGCCGGGAGATCCACTCGCCGACGGGCACGGTGAAGCCCTGCTTGCGCGTGAACGGCCGCGCCTCGGACAGGCCGGTCTCGAGCCAGTGGCGCAGCAGCCACTTGCCGCGGCCGCGCTTGACCTTCAACCCGTCCGGCAGGGCGAAGGCGAGGCCGGCCAGTTCGGGATCGACGAAGGGCACCCGGCCCTCGACCCCGTGCGCCATCAAGCAGCGGTCGAGCTTGGTCAGCAGGTCATTGGGCAGCCAGTCGGCGCAGTCGGCGGCCTGCAGCCGCTGCAGCGCCGTTCGCCCGGGCTGCTCGGCGTCCCGCTCCGAGGCGGCGAAACCGGCGCGCCAGTCGGTTTCCGCGCGCAGCAGGCCGAGCCCGTCGAGCTGCCCCTTGGCCCGCATCGGCCGGCCGCCGAACAGGCGCAGCCGGCGGGCGCGGCGGTAGCGGCCGTAGCCGGCGAACATCTCGTCGCCGCCCTCGCCGCTGAGCACCACCTTCAGCCCGGCCGCGTGCACCGCCCCGGCGAGCTTGTAGGTCGGCAGGATGGCGTAGTCGGCGGCCGGGTCGTCCATCGCATCGGCGACCCGCGGCAGCAGGTCCCAGAAATCGTCCTCGGTGAAGGCGATCTCGACATGCTCGGCGCCGGTGGCGCGGGCGACGGCTTGGGCGTGCTGGCGCTCGTCGTGCACGCCGGTGCCCGGAAATCCAATCGTGAAGGCCTGCACCGGGGTCTCGTTCAGCCGGTCCATCATCGCCAGCAGCACCGAGGAATCGATGCCGCCGGAGAGGAACATGCCGTAGGGCACGTCGGAGCGCTGGTGCAGTCCGACCGAATCGTTCAGCGCGTCGTCCAGGTCGCGCAGCGCCGCCGCGCGCGACCAGGCAACGGGTCCGCCTACCGGCAGCGCCCCGCGCCGGTGGCGTTCGACGATCCTGCCCCGCCCGATTACCACGGTCTCGCCGGGCAGCACCCGCTCGACGCCGGCGAGCACGGTCTCGCGGCCGGTGGTGAACTGCAGTTGCAGCAGTTCATCACGCTTGTTCCCCGCGACCCGCGGCGCCACCAGCCCGGTCGCGGTCAGGGCGCGGATCTCGGAGGCGAAGGCCAGGCCGCCGTCGATCTCGGCCAGATACAGCGGCTTGATGCCGAACGGATCGCGCGCCAGCACCACCCGGTTCGCCACCGGATCGTGCAGCGCAATGGCGTACATGCCGCGCAGGTGCCCGGCGAAATCGAGGCCGTGGCGGGCGTAGAGATGCGCCGGCGGCTCACAGTCCGAGCGGGTGGCGAAGGTCCCCTCGCCCATCTCCTGGCGCAGCTCGGTGAAGTTGTAGATCTCGCCGTTGGCGACGAGGGCGACACGCTCGCCTTCCGGCCCGGGTCCATAGAGCGGCTGGTCGCCGCCGGCCAGGTCGATGATCGCCAGCCGCGTCTGCACCAGTCCGATACCCGGGGCCAGGTATTGCCCGCGCCCATCGGGACCGCGATGGTCGAGCGCGTCGGCCATGCGCGCCAACAGCGCGGGATCGACCGGGCCGCCGTCCTGCCTGACGATGCCGGCGATGCCGCACATCAGACCGAGATCTTGTCGAAGAAGGACAGGTACTGTCCGACCACCGCGGCCTCGGTGAACTCGTCGCGGTAGGCCTGCTCCCCGGCGGCGGCGATCTTGGCGCGGCGCTCGGGGTCGACCAGCAGCTCGTCCATCGCCAGGCCGAGCGACTTGGCGTCGTCGATCGGCGCGAGCAGGCCGTTGACGCCGTCCTCGATCAGCGCGCTGGGCCCCTGGCTGGCGGCGGCGACCACCGCCACCCCCTGGGCCCAGGCCTCGATCACCACGTTGCCCAGCGGCTCGTGGCGCGACGGGCAGACGAACAGGTTGCAGGTGCGCAACAGCTCGGGCGTGTCGTCGCGCCAGCCGAGGAAACGCACCCGCGGGCGGATGCCCAGGCGCTCGGCCAGGACCTCCAGGTTCTCCCGCTCGGGCCCGTCGCCGGCCAGCCACAGGTAGGCGTCCGGTGCCTTGATCAGGGCCTCGAACAGGGTGTCGAAGGCCTTGTTCTCGTGCAGCCGGCCCATTGCCAGGATCAGCGGCGCGTCGTCCGGCGTGTAGTACTGCGAGCGGTCGATCGGCTGCGCGCCCTCGTCGCTGACGAAGTTGGGCAGGTAGTGCGCCCGCTCCTTCGGCCAACCCTCCTTGACCATGTAGTTGACGATGTCCTCGGTGTTGCCGACCAGGTGATCGCAATGCTGGTAGTATTTGAGGTTGTAGTAGCCGCCCATGCGCGCGACCAGGGCATAGGGCCCGGGTTTCATCATCAGGGTGGCGCGGTTCATCCAGGTCATCACCACGTTCGGCTTGAACCGGATCGCTTCCGTGCGCAGCACCCTGGGCGTGTTGAAATCGAGTCGGCCGCCGAAACCGAGCTCGACCGGATCGACGCCGCCGGCGCGCAGCCGCTCGGCGCGCTCGTGGTTCTCGCGGATCAGCACGTGCTGGTGCAGCTTGGCCCGGCGCAGGGCCAGCACCAGACGCACGAAGAACACCTCCGCGCCGCCGTAGGCCGCCCCGGCCATGACCTGCATCACCCTCATCGCGGGATCCACCCTTCGAAAGCGGCGGCGGCCTCGGGCCAGCCCCAGCGGCGCTGCTCGATCAGCGCCGTGTCGTGCTGCCTTTTCCACAGCTCCTGATCGCCGAGCAGGCGGACCGCCGCCTCGGCGAAGTCGTTGTCGTTGTCGGCGTGGAACCCGGTCCCGCCGTCGATCACCCGCTCGACCACCGAGCCCAGCTTCTGCACCAACCCGGGCACGCCCATGGCCTGGGCCTCTCCGACGGCGAGGCAGAAGGTCTCGTTCAGGTCGCCGCGATAGAGCATGCAGCGGGCCTGGCGGAACTCCTCGACCAGCTGCGCCTTGGGCACCGGTCCGCGCAGCACCACGCCGCGGTCGGCCAGGGCCTCGGCACGGCCCAGCACCGCCGCCATCGCTTGCGCTTTCGCATCGCCGACCGAGCCGTGAGTGGCGGCGCCGGAGAACACGTGCAACTCGGCGTCGGGCACGGCGGGTTGGATATTGCTCTCCCACAGATCGAGCAGCCAGTCGAGCGAGCGCAGCGGATTGGAGGTGAACACCGCGCGCGGCGGCGGCACTTCCGATCCAGGCTCGGCGGCGCGGAACATGTCGGGAATGCCATACGGGATTACCTGCCGCCCGCCGTCCGGCACCCAGGCCGGCAGCGTGGTGCCGTGGTAGGTGCCGATGAAGATCACCGCCGGGCGGTGCCGCCACAGTTGTTTGAGATAACGCCACTTGAGCACGTAGCGGCAGGGATTGTGGGTCCAAAAGAGCGTCTTGCCGGCTTGCGGCATCAGCTTGTCGCCGCGGTTGGCGATGTAGAGGTCCGCTTTTTCGGGCAGTCCGTCGGCCAGCGGCCGCCAGCTGACGCCGCGGTGCTCGATCGCGGCGGCGCACATGTTGTGCACGCTGACCTCGTGGCCGCGCGCCGCCAGTTCCTGCACCAGGTTGACCACCGAGGACTCGACCCCGCCCAGCGGCCGCGCCTCGGGGGTGCGGCCGTCGAACTCGATGCCGTCGTCGGCGAGGACGATGCGGGCCATGTCAATCCTTCTCCAGGCGGGCCTTGAGGTGCGACAGCAGCGGATAAAGCCCGGCGAACAGCGCGATCAGGAAGCCATAGCCCCCCTCCCGGTACCCCTTGCGCATGACATAGCACTTGAAGAAGCGCGAGAACAGCCGGCGCAGGTTGTTGGCGAACGATCCGACCTGCCCCGAGTCGCGCAGATCCCGCGCCCGCGCCGTCGAATAGCTGTCCAGCCGCCGGATCATGTCCGAGATGTTGCAGTCGACATGATGCACCAGGCGGCCTTGCAGCATCGGCCCCTTGCTGCCCGACCACTGCAGCGACGGGTGCACCCGCTGCCGGCCCCAGGTCTTGACCCCGCGGCGGAACAGGCCGGGATAGGCCGCCTTGCCGTAGGACGCACCCCAGCCCCAGCGCACCAGCCGGCCGCCGATGTAGTTGTCGACCAGGATCTCGTGCCAGTCAAAGGTGGTGCTCTCGACGGTGCAGCGGATCTCGGCGCCCAGTTCTTCCGAGACCCGCTCGTCGGCATCGATCTCGAAAACCCAATCGCCGCTGCACTCGGCGATGGCGGCGTTGCGGCGGTCGCCCTCCAGGTCCCAGGCGCCCTCGAACACGTGATCGGCCATCTCCTCGGCGATGGCGCGCGAGCCGTCGCTGCACTTGTCCAGCCCGACCACCACCTCGTCGGCGAAACGCAGGCCGGCGAGGCACTCGGCGAGCTGGTGCTCCTCGTTGTGCACGGTGATGACCGCCGACAGCTTGACCGGGCGGCCCGTCATGCCGCCGCCTCGCGCACCCGGCCCCACAGATCGCGCGCCGCCGCCTCGACCGCGTCGACCGACAGGCTGTCCATCAGGGTGCCGGTGTTCTTCGGATCGAAGTTGGGCGGGAAGATCTCGGTATAGGGAATCTCGGTATGCACCGTCGCGGTGTTGCCGCCCCAGGGCGCGTACAGGTCGACCGGGCTGGGCCCGAACAGGCCAAGCGTGGGGATGCCGGCGGCGGCGGCCAGGTGCATCAGCCCGGAATCGTTGCCGAGATAGAAGGCGCAGCGGCGCAGGCAGGCGAACACCTCGACCAGATCAAGATGCCCGACCAGGTCGATGCGCCGCTCGGCCGCGATCGAATCGAGCAGGCCCAGCGCCATCGGTCGTTCGTCATCGCGGCCGAACACGGCGACCCGGCCGCCGGGCAGGATGCCTTCCGCTTCGGTCAGGCGGCCGATCACTTCGGTGAAGCGTTCGGGCCGCCAGGTCTTGGCGATCCAGTTGGCGGTCGGACCGACCGCCAGCACCGGCGCGCCATCGGGAATCAGATCGCGGGCCAGGTCATCGTGCTTTGCCCCTGTCCACAGCGTCGGCGCCGGCGGATCCTCCTGCAGCCCCATCGCCGCCGCCAGTTGCACTACCCGGAGCACGTTCTGCCGCCCGCGAGTCATGTGGTAGGCCTTGCGCGCCGCCAGCAGGCGCGCCAATGGCGCGTTGCGCAGGTCGACCACCACGTCCCACAGGCGCGGTGCGCAGGCCGTCCACATCTCCAGCCAGTGCAGCGAGAACTGCATCTTCTCCAGCACGATCAACCGCTCCAGCCCCGGCACCGCGTCGAACAGCGACGCCGCCGCCGGGCCGCAGACGACGGTGACCCGGGCATCGGGATGCCGCTCCAGCAGGTGCTGCAGCAGCCCGGTCGACAGAATCGCGTCGCCGACCCGGGTGGCGGTGATGAACAGCAGTCTCATGGCGCGTTTATACGACCGCCGAAGGCTCTTGCAAAGCCCGCATGCCCTGCGACAATGAGTCTCCGCTGCCGTGCCGGCGCGGGCTTGCGAAAGGCGGCCCGGCGGACCATCTCATCGGCACAGGCAACAACCGAACGGTGAGCACGGCCATGACCGAGAAACGCTATGCCCTCCTGCCCGACCGCGGCGTTCTGACCATCGCCGGCGAGGACCATCGCGAGTTCCTGCAGGGACTGATCTCCAACGACGTCAACAAGGTCGACGCAGCCCACGCCGGCTATGCCGCGTTCCTGACCCCGCAGGGCAAGTACCTGCACGACTTCTTCCTCGCCCAGCACGATGATTCCCTGCTGCTCGACGGCGAAGCCGAGCGCCTGCCCGACCTGCTGCGGCGGCTGAAGATGTACCGGCTGCGCGCCAAGGTCGACCTCGCCGACGTGTCCGACGGCTGGATCGTGGCGGCACTGTACGGCGATGGCTGCGCCGAGGCCCTGGGTCTCGACGGCGAAACCGCCTCGGCACCGTTGGACGGTGGGGTCGCCTACCTCGATCCGCGCCTCGCCGCCGCCGGGGCGCGCGCGGTGCTGCCGCGCGACACCGCCGAGGAAACCCTGGCCGGGGCCGGCTTCACCGCCGCCACGTCCGAGGACTACGACGCCCACCGGCTGTCGCTCGGCCTGCCCGACGGCAGCCGCGACCTGGCGCTGGAGAAGTCGATCCTGCTGGAAAGCGGTTTCGAGGAGCTGAACGGGGTCGACTGGGACAAGGGCTGCTACATGGGCCAGGAGCTGACCGCGCGGACCAAGTACCGCGGCCTGATCAAGAAGCGCCTGCTGCCGGTGCGCATCGACGGCCCGGCGCCGGCGCCGGGCACCCCGATCACCGCCGGCGAGCGCGACGCCGGCGAGATGCGCTCGTCGCGCGACGGCCGCGGGCTGGCCCTGCTGCGCCTCGAGTTCGCCGGCCTCAACGACGGCGACGGCACCGGCCTGCAGGCCGGCGACGCCACCCTGCAAGCATGGAAACCGGAATGGCTGGACCTGGCGACCGGACGGGAATCCCCAGGCTGATCGGCAACCTGGTCGGCCGCCGCGATCCGCGGATCGACCGCGCACCGCACCTGAACCACATCACCGCCGCGTACGGCCAGCGGGTGCGCCGGTTCGGCCCCAGCGCCCAGGGCGTCTGCTGGGCCGACCAGGACGGCCAGGCCCTGCGTTTCGAGCTGCTGCTGCGCATCGTCGCGCCCGAGGACGCGCGCGACGGCTTCACGCTCAACGACTACGGCTGCGGCTACGGCGCCTTTTTCGAATACCTGGACGCCGATCCGGGACTCAACCCGACCGCCTTCGTCGGCTACGACATGTGCCCGGAAATGGTCCACGCGGCGCGGGCGCGGGCGCAGGACCCGCGGGCCAGGTTCGTCTACGCCGACAAGATCTCGCGCACCGCCGACTACACCTTCGCCTCGGGCACCTTCAACCTGCTGCTCGGGTCCGATCCGCTGGGCTGGAACCATTACGTCAAGGCCGGCCTCGAGCACCTGTGGAGCCGTTCGGCCAAGGGCCTCGCCTTCAACATGCTCGATCACCAGACGCCGGACCAGATGGACGGACTGTACTACGCCGACCCGCAGGAGTTCGTCGACTTCTGCGCCGAGTACCTGTCGCCCGACGTCGAGCTGATCCCCGAAGACTCGATCCCCGACTGGACGATTTTGGTACGGCGTTAGCGACCTACTCGATCGCCGCTCGGATCCGCTCGGCGACCGCGGCGAGCTTCTCGTGGTCGCCCGGATTGTGCCCCCAGTTGAGCTTCAGGTCGCCGTCGCCCTGCCAGCGCGGCAGCACGTGGAAGTGGAAATGCAGCACCGACTGCACGGCGCCGGGGCCGTTGGCCTGGACCAGGTTCAGGCCGGTCGGCAACAGCGCCGCGTCGATGGCGCGGGCGACCCGCCAGGTGCTGGCGGCGGTTGCCGCCATCACGTCGTCGGGAATCTCGTAGAGGTTCGGCGCATGGTGCTTGGGAATGACCAGGCAATGCCCCTCGCTCGCCGGATTGACGTCCATGAAGGCTAGGGTCTTATCGTCCTCGAAGACCTTGTGGCACGGGATCTCGCCAGACACGATCTTGCAAAAAACGCAGTCGGGATCGCGGTTCATAGCCCTTCTCCTTCAAGCTGCTCAGGCGTTGGTTTCACCTTCGACGCCCAGCGCCGCCTGCGCCGCCGCCAGCCTTGCGATCGGCACCCGGTAGGGCGAGCAGGAGACGTAGTTCAGCCCGACATCATGGCAGAAGTGCACCGAGGCCGGGTCGCCGCCGTGCTCGCCGCAGATGCCCAGTTTCATGCCGGGACGGGCGGCGCGGCCGCGCTCGGCGGCGATGGCGACCAGTTCGCCGACGCCGTCGCGGTCCAGGCTGACGAAGGGGTCGACGTCGATCACGCCCTTTTCCTGGTAGATCTGCAGGAACGGGCCGGCGTCGTCGCGCGACAGGCCGTAGGCGGTCTGGGTCAGGTCGTTGGTACCGAAGCTGAAGAACTCGGCGCTTTCGGCGATGTCGCCGGCACGCAGAGCGGCCCGCGGCAGCTCGATCATGGTGCCGACCATGTATTCGAGCTGGACCCCTCGTTCGGCCATGACCACCTCGGCGACGCCGTCGATCACGGCTTTCAGCATTTCCAGTTCCTTGGTTAACGCGACCAGCGGCACCATCACCTCGGGCACCACCGGCTCGCCGCCCTCGGCGGTGACGTCGCAGGCGGCCTCGAAGATGGCGCGCGCCTGCATCTCGGTGATCTCGGGGTAGGTCACGGCCAGACGGCAACCGCGGTGGCCGAGCATCGGATTGGCCTCCTTGAGCAGCGCCGCGTGTTCTCTGACCGTCGCGACGTCGGTACCGGCGGCTGCGGCGACCTCGGCCATCTCCTCCTCGGTGTGCGGCAGGAACTCGTGCAGCGGCGGGTCCAGAAGACGGATGGTCACCGGCAGGCCGGCCATGATGCGGAACAGGTCGGCAAAATCCTGGCGCTGGTAGGGCAGCAGCTTGGCCAGTGCGGCGCGGCGGTCCTCCTCGCGCTCGGCGAGGATCATCTCGCGCATGTGGGTGATGCGTTCAGGTTCGAAGAACATGTGCTCGGTGCGGCACAGACCGATCCCCTCGGCGCCGAACTTGCGCGCGGTCTCGGCGTCGGCCGGGGTCTCGGCGTTGGTGCGCACGCCCAGCGCGCGGACCTCGTCGACCCAGACCATCAGCTTGCCGAATTCGCCGGTCAGCTCGGGCTGGATGGTGGCGACGGCGCCGGCCATCACTTCGCCGGTGGTGCCGTCCAGCGTGATCACATCGCCTTCCTTGATCACCCGGTCCATCACCGTGACCGTCTTGGCGGCGTAGTCGACACGCAGTTCGCCGGCGCCGGCGACGCAGGGCGTGCCCATGCCGCGGGCGACCACGGCGGCGTGGCTGGTCATGCCGCCGCGCGTGGTCAGGATGCCCTGGGCCACGTGCATGCCGCCGATATCCTCGGGCGAGGTCTCGATTCGCACCAGGATCACCTTCTTGCCGACGCTGGTCCAATGCTCGGCGTCCTCGGCACTGAACACCACCTGGCCGGAGGCGGCGCCGGGCGAGGCCGGCAGGCCGGCGGCCAGCAGGTCGCGCTCGGCGGTCGGGTCGAGCATCGGGTGCAGCAACTGGTCGAGCTGTGCCGGATCGATCCGCCGGATGCCTTCCTCCTTGGTGATCAGACCTTCCTCGACCATGTCGACGGCGATTTTCAACGACGCCTTCGAGGTGCGCTTGCCGGTACGGGTCTGGAGCATCCAGAGCTTGTCGCGCTCGATGGTGAACTCCATGTCCTGCATGTCCTTGTAGTGCTCCTCGAGCCGGTCGCGGTAGCCGACCAGTTCGCCGTAGAGATCGGTCATGACCTCTTCCATCGACGGCAGATCGGACTGGTTGACCTCCTTCTCGGCGATGGTCAGGGGCTGCGGCGTGCGGATGCCGGCGACCACGTCCTCGCCCTGGGCGTTGACCAGGTATTCGCCGTAGAACGCGTTGTCGCCGTTCGACGGATTGCGCGAGAAGCAGACGCCGGTGGCGCAGTCCTCGCCCATGTTGCCGAACACCATGGCCTGGACGTTGACCGCGGTGCCCCATTCGGCCGGGAGGTCGTGCAGCTTGCGATAGGTGATCGCGCGCTGGTTCATCCACGAGCCGAACACGGCGCCAATCGAGCCCCAGAGCTGTTCGCGCGGATCCTGCGGGAAGGGTTTGCCCAACGCCTCCTCGACCTTGGCGGCATAGGCCTTGGTCATCAGTTTCCAGTCCTCGGCGTCGAGGTCGGTATCCAGGTTGAGCGCCTTTTCCTCCTTGAAGTCCTCGAGGATGTCCTCGAAATGGTGGTGCTCGACGCCGAGCACCACGTCGCCGAACATCTGGATGAAGCGGCGGTAGCTGTCGTAGGCGAAGCGCTCGTCGCCGCTGTTCTTGGCCAGGGCCTGCACGGTCTGGTCGTTGAGGCCGAGGTTGAGCACGGTGTCCATCATACCGGGCATCGAGGCGCGGGCGCCGGAGCGGACCGAGACCAGCAGCGGATCGTCGCTGCTGCCGAATTTCTTGCCCATGATCGTTTCGATTTGCGCCAGCGCAGCGTCGACTTGGACCTCGATGTCGGCGGGATAGCTTTCACCGTTGTCGTAGTAGTGCGTGCAGACTTCGGTGGTGATGGTGAATCCGGGCGGCACGGGAACGCCGATGGCGCACATCTCGGCCAGGTTGGCGCCCTTGCCGCCGAGCAAGTTCTTCATTTCGCTGCGGCCCTCGGCCGCGCCGTCGCCGAAGCTGTAGACCCATTTGGTCATGTCACTTACCCCTTTATATCTGCTGTCCCTCAGCCTTCAATTTTGGAGAAATCCGCCACCCCCCCCAGGCCGGCGCGAATGCGCGACAGAAGCCGTAAACGGTTGGCGCGAAGGCCCGCGTCCTCGCAGTTCACCGTAACATGGTCGAAAAAGGAATCCACCGGCGCCCGCAGCAGCGCCAGCGCCGCCATGGCACCGGCGAAGTCCTCGCCGGTGAGCGCCGCCGCCGCCTTCTCGCCGGAGGCCGCCAGGGCCGCCGCCAGGGCGGTCTCTTCGTCCTGGCCGTAGAGCGCGTCGTCGGCATCGGAATCGTAGCTGGCGCCGTCTTTCTTTTCCTCGATACGCAGGATGTTGGCGGCCCGGCGGTAGGCGACCAGCAGGTTGGCGCCGTCGTCCGAGACCAGAAAATCCTCCAGCGCGTCAACCCGGGCGAGCAGCCGCACCAGGTCGTCCTCGCCGCCCAGCGCGAACACCGCGTCGATGCGGTCGTGACGTACGCCCTTCTCGCGCAGGTGCACCTTCAGGCGGTCGGCGAAGAAGGACACCGCGTCGGCGATCACCTCGTTCGGCTGGGTGTCGGTGTCGATCACCGACTCGAAGTCGGCGTGTGTATCGTCGTACAGCCAGTAGGCCCGCTCCAGCGCCTTCGACAGCGACAGGCGCAACCCGTTCTCGATGATCAGCCGGATCGCGCCCAGCGCCGCCCGGCGCAGCGCATAGGGGTCCTTCGAGCCGGTCGGCTTCTCGCCGATGGCCCAGAAACCGGCGATCGTGTCGAGCTTCTCGGCCAGCGCCACGACGACGCTGGTCGGCGCCGTCGGGCAGGCGTCGCCCGGACCCTGCGGCGCGTAGTGCTCGGCGATCGCCTGCGCCACCGCGTCCGGCTCGCCGTCGTTGGCGGCGTAGTAGCGGCCCATGATGCCCTGCAGCTCGGGGAACTCGCCGACCATCTCGGTGACCAGGTCGCACTTGGCCAGGCGCGCCGCCCGCTCCGCCGTGTCTGGATCGGCGCCGTCGACGTACTGGCACAGGTCGCGCGCCAGCGTCGCCATGCGCTCGGCCCGCTCGGCGACGGTGCCCAGCTTGGCGTGGAATGTGATCTCGGCCAGCTTGCCGGCGCGGCTCTCCAGGGTCTGTCTGCGGTCCTGGTCCCAGAAGAACTTGGCATCCGACAGCCGCGCCCGCAGCACCCGCTCGTTGCCGGCGACGACCTGGACGTTGCCGTCGCTGGTCTCGGTGTTGGCGACGACGATGAAGCGGGCGGCCAGTTTGCCGTCGGCGTCGTACAGCGGGAAATACTTCTGGTGCGACTTCATCGAGGTCACCAGCGCCTCCGCCGGCACGTCCATGAACGCCTCGTCGATGCGCCCGATCAGCGGCACCGGCCATTCCATCAGCCCGGCGACCTCGTTCAGCAGCGCCGGCTCGTCGGCCAAAACCAGACCCTCGGCCTCGGCCAGGCCGCGGGCCTGATCCTGGATCAGTGCCCTGCGCGCCTCGGCATCGAGGATGACCTTGGCGGCGGCCAGCTTGTCGGCGTAGTCGGCGAAGCCAGTGACCGGGATCTCGCCGATCGCCAGGAAGCGGTGGCCCAGGGTGGTATTGCCGCTGGCAACCCCGTTGAACTCGAAGCCGACGACGCCGCCGTCGAACAGGCAGACGATGCGGTGCAGCGGCCGCACCCAGCGCCCCGGCTTGTCGCTCCAGCGCATCGATTTCGGCCAGGGCAGCGCGGTCAGCGCCTTGGGCAGGATCTCGGCCAGCACGTCGGCGGTCTGACGGCCCTGCTTCTCGATCAGCGCGAACAGGAAGGTGCCCTTGGGCGTCTCGCGCTCGACCACCTGCTCGCGGGTGACGCCGTTGCCGCGCAGGAAACCCTCGACCGCCTTGTCCGGCGCGTCGACGCGCGGCCCGCGGCGCTCCTCGGAGATGTCCGGGGTCGCGCTCGGCAGGCCGTCGACCACCAGCGCCAGCCGCCGCGGCGTCGCATGAGAGTCGGCTTTTTCGAACTCGAGCCCGGCTTCCTCGAGGCCGTCGCAGACCAGGTGCTTGAGGTCCTCGGCGGCGCGCGCCTGCATGCGCGCCGGGATCTCCTCGGACAGCAGTTCGAGCAGCAGTTCGGCCATCACGCGGCCTCCCCGGTGCCGTCGTTCAGCCACATCTCGCAGCAGCCCTTGGCCAGGGCGCGGACGCGGCCGATATAGGCCTGTCGTTCGGTCACCGAGATCACGCCGCGGGCGTCGAGCAGGTTGAACAGGTGGCTCGCCTTCAGGCACTGGTCATAGGCCGGCAGGGCCAGGTTTTCCTTGAGCAGCGCGGCGCACTCGGCCTCGGCGTCCTTGAAGTGGCGGGTCAGCTTCTCGGTGTCGGCGTGCTCGAAGTTGTGCGCCGAATACTCCTGCTCGGCGCGCAGGAACACGTCGCCGTAGCTGACCCCGGCGCCGTTGAAGTCGAGGTCGTAGACGTTCTCGATCCCCTGGATGTACATCGCCAGTCGTTCGAGCCCATAGGTCAGCTCGACCGGCACGGGGTCGCACTCGATGCCGCCGACCTGCTGGAAATAGGTGAACTGGGTGACCTCCATACCGTCGCACCAGACCTCCCAGCCGAGGCCCCAGGCGCCCAGGGTCGGGCTTTCCCAGTCGTCCTCGACGAAGCGGATATCGTGCAGGCCGGGATCGATGCCCAGCGCATAGAGGCTTTCCAGGTAGAGCTGCTGCGGGTCCGCCGGCGACGGCTTCAGCAGCACCTGGTACTGGTAGTAGTGCTGCAGCCGGTTCGGGTTCTCGCCGTAGCGGCCGTCGGTGGGCCGGCGCGAGGGCTGCACGTAGGCGGCGTTCCACGGCTCCGGGCCCAGCGCGCGCAGGGTCGTCGCCGGGTGGAAGGTGCCGGCACCCACCTCCATGTCGTAGGGCTGCAGGATGACGCAGCCCTGCTCCGCCCAGAAGGTCTGCAGGCGCAGGATCAGGGACTGGAAGCTCGGCTTCGGCGAGTCGGTCGTCGGAGCGGCCACGGCCAGGGTCTCCAGCGTGTTAGCAGTTGCACAAAGGGGGGGAGCGAAAGATACCGGTCGCTTGGGAACCGGTCAAGGCGCGGTGCACAATTGGGGCGAGAAACCGGGCCCTCGCTCAGCCGGGATAGGGACAATCGCCGCGACCGCAGGAACGGGCGCCCCGGGCGGTGACAAAATCGCCGCAGGTCGGGCAGGCGATCATGTCCTCGACGCCGTCGCTGTCGGCCGCCGTCTCGCGGGGCTGGCGCGGCGCCGATCTTTTCTGCGGCCGCGCACTCCCACGCACACGGCCGCGCGGCGCGTCGCGGTTGTCCTGCATCCGGTTGAACCACTTGAAGCCGTACCAGATGGCCACGATCGCAGCGAGCGTGAACAGGATCTTGGTGATCGAAAACCCGAACATGCCCGTCTTTGTAGAGGTCGCGGGCGGGCCCGTAAAGCCCTACAAAAGGCCTACAGGCGCGACAGCCAGTCCTCGATCCGCGCCTGGTTGACGCCGAAGTCGCGGCGGCCGTAGACGGCGCGGCTGTAGATCGCCAGCGTGCTCTTGCCCTCGCCGGCCGGCAGCACCCGCACGGTGACCCAGTCGGGCCAGCGCAGCAGCGGCGTGCGGGCGACGAAATGCGTATTGCCGCCCTCCTCGCCGGCCTTGGTCACGCCGCCGCTGTTCAGCGCCACGGCCTCGACGGCGACGCGTAGGTCCTCGACGCCGCGGTCGAACACAGGGCTTTCCGCATGCGCCGACGCCTTGGCGCAGAGGTCAGGCGGACAGAGCAGGAACTCGTTTCCAGTCGCGCCCAGTTCCAGGGTCGCGAAGTCGACCGGACGCAGCGTCCCAGGAGACAGCATGCGATCCCACAGCGGCGTCAAGCGCAGCACGCCGAGCACGGCGACGGTCAGGACGAAGGTGGCGAACAGCATCCTAAGCAGTCGTTTCACCGGGGCGTCTCCCGCTCACAGCCCGAACCGCTGCCAGTGCAGGCGGTCCTCGACCGCCGCCAGCAGCGAATTGCCGAGATCGGCGGTCCAGTCGCCGCGGGAGCCGCCGCGCAGCATCGGCAGGCGCAGGAACGGCTTCTTCGGTCCGACCAGGCGCAGCCGCACGCGCTCGCCGAAGCGTTCGCGCAGCACCGTGCGGGCATCGCCGATACCGTCGATCAGGCCGCGCTCCAGGGCCCGCCGGCCGGTCCAGAACTCGCCGCTGAACAGGTCGTCCTCCTCGCCCTTGAGGCGGTTGCCGCGACGGTCGCGCACGACGTCCCGAAACGTATCGTGGATGTCGGTCTGGATCTCGCGCAGCCGCTTGACGTCCTCGGCCCGCTCGTCCTTGAACGGGTCGAGCATCATCTTGCGCTCGCCGGCGGTGTGCACCCGGCGCTCGACGCCGAGCCGCTTGATCAGGTCGACGAAGCCGAAGCCGGCGCTGACCACGCCGATCGAGCCGATGATCGAGCTATCGTCGGCGTAGATCTCGTCGGCGGCGCAGGCGATCCAGTAGCCGCCCGAGGCGGCGACGTCCTCGGTGAAGGCGAGCACCGGGATCTCGCGCTCCTCGGCCAGCGCGCGGATGCGCTTGCAGATCAGCGCCGACTGCACCGGCGAGCCGCCCGGCGAGTTGATTGCCAGGGCCACCGCCTTGAGGTGGCGCATCTTGAAGGCGCGCTCGATCGGGGCGGCCAGGGCGGCCATGCTGAGGCCGCGGCGCAGCCCGCCGGTGGTGCCGAGCACCCCGCGCAGCGGTACCACCGCGACCACCGGCGGCCGGTTGGTGAACCTGCTCAGTGAAAATGCCATCTCTGCCTATCCTTCGACCCAGGCCGTGCCATGATCCGGCATGCCGGACTAAAGGTCCAGTCCCGCGCCGTCGCGCAGCACGGCCTGGGCGGCTTCGGTATAGGCGCCGTCGGCCTGGTGCAGGACCAGCCCCGGGCTCAGCCGGAACGGCGCCGCGACCCGCTTGCGGGCGCTGACAAGGACCCGCTTGGCCGGTTTCGCCGCCGGCTCCGGGCCCGGCCACAGCGGGCAGGCGACAATGTCGCCGGCGCGCCCGTGCAGCGCCGCCAGCAGCGCGTCCAGCCGGTCGGCCCGGTGCACGATGGTCAGCCGGCCCTTGTGCCGCAGCATCATGAGCCCCGCTGCGACCCAGTCCGCCAGCGCCGCCTCACCCTCGACGTTGGCCGCCGCCCTGGCCGGGTCGGGCGGCGGGTTTCCGGCCTCGGCTGGCAGGTAGGGCGGATTGGCCATGACGTGGTCGAAGCTGTCGCGGACCAACTCGGCGGGCGGGCGAAGCAGGTCGCCGGCACGCACGCGGACCCGTTCCGCCATTCCGTTGAGCGCCGCGTTCTCGGCCGCCAGACGGGCGTAGTCGGGCTGGATCTCGAGACCCCAGATGCGGATATCAGGCACCCGCGCGGCCAGGCACAGCGCCGCCGTGCCGACCCCGGTGCCGAGGTCGAGCACCCGCTGCCCGGCCCGCGCCGGCACCGCGGCGGCCAGGAACACCGCGTCGATCGCGGCGCGAAAGCCGGCCGCCGGCTGGCGCAGCCGCACCCGGCCGTCGAGCAGCAGATCTTCGGAGGCGGGGCTGCTCGCCACCGCGGTCATGGCTGTTCGGGTTCCGCCGCCGGTTCGCGCAGGATCGCCCGCGCCCGCGCCGCGTCGTCCTCGTCGACCATGACCCGACACTGGATGAAACCGAGCGCGCCGCCATAGGCGCCGCTGGTATGGGCGTCGAACACAAGGGCCTCGATGCCCTCCTGTTCCAGCCGCGCCTTCAGCCACGACAGCTTCACCGGATCGTCCGTGCGCAGCAGTTCGATCATGCCCGTCCGCCATCCCTTGACCATGGTCATATCGGCAACGGCGGCATCTTGCTCCAATAGCGGCCCTCACCGCAAGGCCGCGCCGCAGCAGCGCCGGGCCGGGCTGTGGGGATGCACAGGCGGGTAATCCTGTGCTACACAAGGCCGTGAGAGGGGAAAATCAGGCACATACGGACTTGACCGGGCGGCTGGGCGCTCCATATGCTCCGTCGTCATGCGCCTGTAACCAAGTCAACGCGCCGCTGCCGCAGATCGGGCACCGGGCAAAAAGTGAGGGGAGTTTCGGCGTGGGTGTAGTCGTTACCCTGGACGGGGACCGCGAGAACAGAAAAAAACCGTCGCTGGACGCGCTGACCGCGCTGGTCGAGGACGATCTGAAGGCCGTCAACGAGCTGATCATCCGGCGCATGGCCAGTCCGGTGTCGCTGATCCCACAGTTGGCCGGACACATCGTCGCCGCCGGCGGCAAGCGGCTGCGGCCGATGCTGACCCTGGCGTCGTCGAAGCTGTGCGGCTATCAGGGCCGCCGCCACATCACCTTGGCGACCTGCATCGAGTTCATTCATACCGCCACCCTGCTGCACGACGACGTGGTCGACGAGAGCGAGCTGCGCCGCGGCCTGGCCTCGGCCAACGCGCTCTGGGGCAACAAGGCCAGCGTGCTGGTCGGCGACTTCCTGTTCAGCCGCTCGTTCGAGCTGATGGTCGAGGACGGCTCGCTCGAGGTCCTCGACGTGCTCAGCAGCACCTCTTCGACGATTGCGGAAGGTGAAGTGGCGCAGTTGATCACCGCGAACGACACCGAAACCGGCGAGACCGACTACCTGGACGTGATCATCGGCAAGACGGCGAAGCTGTTCGGCGCCGCATGCCGCCTCGGCGCCGTCGTCGCCGAACGGCCGCGGGTCGAAAAGGACGCGCTGGAGACCTACGGCGTCAACCTGGGCATCGCCTTCCAGCTGATCGACGACGTGCTCGACTACTCGGCCAAGCAGGCGACGCTGGGCAAGGCGATCGGCGACGACTTCCGCGAGGGCAAGATCACCCTGCCCGTGATCCTCGCCTTCCGCCGCGGCGATTCCGACGAGCGCACCTTCTGGCGCCGCACGCTGGAGGAGCTGAAGCAGGAGGACGGCGACCTGGAGCGGGCGCAGGAGCTGATGGAGTCGCACAACGCGCTGGCCGATTCGGTCGAGCGCGCCCGCCACTACGGCGCCATCGCCCGCGACGCGCTGGGCATCTTCGCCGACGGCGACGAGAAGGCGGCAATGATCGACCTGATCGATTTCTGCATCGAGCGGGCTTATTGATTTCTTCGGTTCCGGCCAGCACCCCCACCCGGCCACCCAATACCATTGTTCGCTGTGGGTGGTCGGGTGGGGGTGCGGGCCGGAACCGCGCAAAATAAACCGCATTTGCGCGCTTGCCCAATGGCCGCGACGGCGCTATAACGCGGCCTCCCGGCGATACAAGCCCGTATCGCAGCTGTCGGGGAGTAGCTCAGCCTGGTAGAGCACTGTCTTCGGGAGGCAGGGGCCGGAGGTTCAAATCCTCTCTCCCCGACCAAATAAATCAATCACTTAGAGCACATTTGACGAACGTTGAATCGTTTTTAACCGATGTCTGATTCCCTGCCCTGGTGTTTTTAGCCAGGGAGGTTTTCATGGGCTGGGCGTACGGGATTGATCTTCGGCAGCGTGTGGTGGATGCGATTGAGGGTGGCTTGAGC
>Ga0209785_1000188_pt1 | contig 23786 bp, 25 predicted proteins | sample WorMetG1BERMUDA2_FD_187403 | JGI IMG/M metagenome (GOLD analysis project Ga0209785, IMG submission 187403) | Marine gutless worms symbiont microbial communities from Max Planck institute for Marine Microbiology, Germany - Inanidrilus... ...
CGGCCTGCTTGGCCGCTCTTCGCGGCTGGCACGCAGCATCGCACGAGGACCGGAGGCAGAAATTTCTTGGAAAGTCGCCTTTCGTCGCCGTATGATCACGGGAGGCAAGTCAAATGGGGAATGCCCATTATAATATGTTGTCGTGGAGAGCACATATTCCGCTCGATGCGGCTTACCATTCACGTGAACGCTGCTGCGACACGGTAGAGGCCGGCATGGCGTTGCGCCAGCGTCTCGATGTCCTTCGAATAGCCGCCGCCGACGACGCAGGCGACGGGCAGACCGCAATCGCGGGCCGTGCCGATGACCCGGCGCTCCCGTTCGCGCAGACCGGCATCCGACAGGGCAAGCCGACCGAGATCGTCGTCGCGATGCGGATCGACGCCGGCATTGAAGAACAGGATATCGGGGCGGTGCCTGTCGATGACGGCAGGCAGCGTGGCGGCCAGAGTATCCAGATACGCCTCGTCCGCGGTGGCGTCCGGCAGTCCGATGTCGAGATCGGAGGCGACCTTGCGGACCGGATAATTCTTTTCAGCGTGGATCGAGAAGGTGAAGACGGCCGGATCGGAGGCAAACACGTCCGCCGTGCCGTCGCCCTGATGCACATCGCAGTCGACGATCAACGCGCGTTCGATGGCGTCGGCCGCCTGCAGCGCCAGGACAGCGATTGCGACATCGTTGAAAACGCAGAAGCCGGCGCCGTGGCGCCGGCGCGCGTGATGACCGCCGCCCGCCGTGTTGCAGGCGACACCATGTTTCAGCGCTAGGTGACCGGCAAGCAGCGTGCCGCCTGCAGCACAGCGGGCGCGGAACACCAGCCGGTCATGGATCGGAAAACCGATCTCCTTTTCAATTCGTTCCGGCACACGACAGGCCATGACCTGATCGACATAGGCGCGCTCATGGGCACGGGCGAGATTGTCCGGCGCGACCGGCGCTGGCGTCTGGAAGCCACCGGGGCCGGCAAGCCGTTCGGCTTCGACGATCTCCGCAAGTCGCCGAAACTTGCCGGAGGGAAAGCGTCGGTTTCTCGACAGTTCCACGTTGTATTGGGGATGATGCACGATCGGGAGCGCCATGGACGCCATATAGGGCATCGCGCCCGGAAGGTGAAAGGACTTTTGCCGCTACAACGCGGCGGCGACCCCATCCAGTGTTGTCAGCAGCGCCGTGCAAAGCGCTTCCTTCTGGCGATCGAAACGATGTGACGGCACCGGGATCGAGATCGCGTAGATCAGGCCGCCCGGATCGCGGAAGGCGGCGCCGACCGCCGAGATGCCGTCGGTGTGCTCGTTCAGATCGAAAGCCAGGCGATCGACCCGTATGCGCTCGATTTCCCGGATGATCTCCGACAGCGGACGCGCCGTCTCCGGCGCCTGCATTTGCTCGCGTGCGATCAGTGCGGCGGCGACATCGTCATCAAGCAGCGAGAGCGTCGCCTTGCCATTGGCGGTGTTGGAAAGTGGAAAAGCCTCGCCGACCGCCGATACAGCGCGCAGGCGATGTGTGCCGACCACCTGATCGACAAAGACCATATGATCCTGTCGATAGACGGCGAGGTCGACGGTCTCGCCCGTTTCCTTGGCCAGCGCCACCAGCAGCGGGCGGATCACATCGACGATATTGATGCGACCGGCTTCGGCCAGGGACTGGATTTCGGGACCGAGGCGAAAGCCGCCTTCGGCGGAAGAGGCCATGACGAAGCGCTCGGCCTGAAGCGCGTTTACGATGCGCTGTACCGTAGAGCGGGGCAGATCGACCCGTTCCGCTATTCGCCCGAGACTGAGACCCTGATGTTGGTTTTTCAGCGCGCGCAAAATCTCCGCCGCCCTGGAGATGACCTGAACGCCTTGATTTGATGATGTTTTTTCGATGGTTTCCACGCTCATGAGTGTCCCGATCATTGTCCCATGTGGTTGCAGGGCAATCGGAATCAGCCCCGCTGAGCCCTCATATCATCCGGTTGACGTTTTCGCACGAATTTAGATTGACCGCAATATGGTGCATCTGTATCATATAGTAATACAGATTGATTGGGAGGACGATCTATGACGGTGACCATTCGCGGTATTGATTTTCAGGACAACCTGAACAACGACATGGGCATCGAGTTTTACAACCTGTCGCACCGTTACGGGTTTCAATGCCCGAACTGGCCGTATTTTCGCGACGTACGTATCGAGCGCATGCATTACATGGCCAAGTCGGGCGTTCTGTCGCAAACGCTCACCACCACAATGCATGTGACCACCCATATCGACGCGCCGGCCCATGTGGTGCAGGGCACGCCCTTCATCGACGAGGTGCCGCTGCCGCATTTCTTCGGGTCGGGCCTTGTCGTCGCGGTGCCCAAGGAGAAATGGGAGCCGATCACCGGTGACGATCTGGAACAGGCCTGCGGTCACGCGATCCGCAAGGACGATGTGCTCATCATCAACACTGGCTGGCACAAGCACTACGAGGACGGCGATTATTTTCCTTATTGCCCGGGCCTCGTCCCATCCGCAGCGCAATGGATGCTGGACAAGGGGGTGAAAGTCGTCGGCCACGATACACAGGCCAACGACCATCCGCTGGCGACGGCCATTGGCCCGCAGCGCAACGGTCCGCTGTTGCCGCATTTGAAGGAAGAGTATCGCGAATGGTCCGGTGGCCGTGACTGGTCGGACGATTTTCCGGAATGGGAACCGGTGCACAATATGCTGTTCAAACACGGTGTGCTCGGCATCGAGAATGTCGGTGGCGATCTCGACGCGGTCACCGGCAAGCGCTGTACCTTTGCCTTCTTCCCATGGAACTGGGACCGGGGCGATGGCTGCATCATTCGACTGGTCGCAATGATCGATCGCAACCAGCAATACCGCATCGAGGCCGGAGAGGCGTTCTGATGCACATCAAGCGTTTTGCCGACGCCGAACCGTATCACGCGCCCAATCATCACGATTGCACGTCGCTCAGACTGGCCGGCTTTTCCGATAATGGCCCGACGCAGTTCTGGGTTGGCTGTTCGCATTTTCTCCCCGGCGGCGGCGCGGGCCCCGATGCCTCGCCACTCGAGAAGGTCTACCTTGTCTTGGCCGGCGAACTGACCGTCGTCGCCGGCGGCGAGACGGCGACCGCCGGGCCGATGGATACGGTCTTCATTCCCGGTGGCGAGGAACGCGAAATTCGCAACGACGGCAATGATGTGGTGACGATGGTGGTGGTCATGCCCTATCCGCCGGGTGCGGAACCGGGAGGAAAATCATGAGCTTCTACGAAAATCCCCATGCTCTGTTTGATTTGCGCGACAAAGTTGCGCTGGTTACTGGCGCCTCCGGCGCCTTCGGTTCGGTTGCCGCCAAAACCTTCGCCGGTGCCGGTTGCCGTCTGGTTCTGGCTGCCGGCAACCGCGATGCACTGCAGTCGGTCAAGGCGGACTGCGAGGCGCTTGGCGCGGATGTCGTCACAATCAACCAACGGCCGCACAATGAGAGCGCCTGCCAGGCGAAAGTGGATGCGGCCGTGGAGGCCTTCGGCCGCCTCGACATTCTTCTCGCTGCCTCCGGGTTGAACAAGGTGGCGAAAATCGAAGAGATGCCGCCTGAGCATTTCGCCGAAATCATGGAAGCCAATGTGACCCATAGCTGGATGCTGGCGCGGGCCGCGACGGCGCAGATGAAGGCGCAAGGCCACGGCGGAAAAATCATCTTGATGTCGTCGGCGCGCGGCCGGCTTGGGCATCCAAACGGTTATACGGCTTATTGCGCCTCTAAGGCCGCCGTCGACGGTATCACGCGGGCGCTCGGATGCGAATTGGGTCCAACCGGCATCACGGTGAACGCGATCGCGCCGACGGTTTTTCGCTCCCCGCTGACGGAGTGGATGTTCGATGATACCGACCATGCTTCCACGGTGCGGGAAGGGTTCTTAACCCGCGTCCCGAAGGGCCGGCTTGGAGAGCCGGAGGATCTGGTGGGACCGCTGCTGTTCCTTGCCTCTTCGGCTTCGGATTTCTACACCGGGCATGTTCTCTACACCGACGGCGGATACACGGCGGGCTGATGCGATGGAGAACCGGCGCGCAATCACCGTCATCGGCGCAGGTCTGATGGGACACGGCATCGCGGTGGTTTTTGCCCATGCTGGCCACCGTGTCACGGTCACCGATCCCGACGCGGCGAGCCGCGAATCGCTTTTTGCCCGCGCCGCCACCGCTCTTCAGGCAATGGGGGCCGACGAAGCCGCGCAGGAGGCGGCTTTGGCGCGCATCGCGGTGGCCGACACATTGGAAAAAAGCGTCGCCGAGGCGGACGTGGTGATCGAGGCGGCGCCTGAGAATCTTGCCTTGAAACAGCGGATCTTTGCCGATCTTGAAGCGGCGGCGCCGTCAACATGTCTTTTGGCGTCAAACACTTCCGTCATTCCGATCACCCAGATCGTCATTAACCTGAAGACTCGGGAGAGGGCGCTGGGGACCCATTGGTGGAATCCGCCATATATGATCCCGCTGGTCGAGGTTATCCGCACCGAGTGGACCGACGAGCAGGCCATGGACGCGATGACGGACTTGCTGCGGCTGGTCGGCAAGACGCCGGTTCGTGTCGAGAGGGATGTGCCCGGTTTCATCGGCAATCGTCTGCAACATGCTCTATGGCGCGAGGCGATCAGCCTGGTGGAACACGGCGTCTGCGACGCCTCGGCGGTCGACACGGTGATCAACAACAGCTTCGGTCGCCGGCTGGCGGTGCTCGGTCCGCTCGCCAATGCCGATCTGGTTGGAACGGATCTCACACTGGCAATTCATCGACACGTCCTGTCGGACCTGGAGCGCAGCCCCGAACCGTCCCCCTATCTGGAGAAGCTCGTCGAAGACGGGCGGCTCGGTATGAAGAGCGGGCAGGGCTTCCACCACTGGACGGACGCGGATGCGAGAGCCGTCAGAACGCGGGTCAACGATCATCTCAGCAAGCTCGAGGGCGTTTTAAATTGATGCGCCAAGCCTTTGAAACGGTTGGCATAAACGGGAGGAGAGCAATGATTATGAAAACGCAGGGAATCACGCGCCGCAGCATCTTAAAAGGGGGTGCTGCGCTGCTCGCAGCACCGGCCATCCTGCGGCACAGCCGGGCCTATGCCCAGAGTCCAGTGATCAAGGTCGGCCATGTCAGTCCCCGCACCGGACCGCTCGCCGGTTTCGCCGAAGCCGACGATTATGTGCTGGCCGGCATTCGTGCGGTTTTCGCCAATGGCCTGGAAAACAATGGCAAGGCCTATGCGGTCGAGATCATATCCAAGGATTCGCAATCCAACCCCAACCGCGCGGCGGAAGTGGCGGCCGATCTGATTCTGGGTGATGAGGTCGACATCATCGTCGCCGCGTCGACGCCCGACACCGTCAATCCGGTCGCCGATCAGGCCGAAGTCAACGAAGTGCCGTGCATCACGACCGACTGTCCCTGGCAACCCTATTTCTTCGGCCGCAACGGCAATCCTGCGACCGGTTTCGAATACACCTATCATTTCTTCTGGGGGCTCGAGGATGTCATCGCGGCGTTTCTCGATCTCTGGGGATCAAGCGGCGTGAAAAAGACGGTGGGCGGCCTGTTTCCCAACGACGCCGACGGCAATGCATGGGGACATCCGGAACTGGGCTTTCCGAAGCCGCTGAAGGAGGCCGGCTACACTCTGGTTGATCCCGGCCGCTATCAGCCGCTCACCGACGATTTCTCCGCTCAGATATCCGCCTTCAAGGATGCTGGCTGCGAGATCGTGACCGGCAATATGATCCCGCCCGATTTCGCCAATTTCTGGTCGCAGGCCGCCCAACAGGGTTTCAATCCGAAAATCGTGACCATCGGCAAGGCGTTGCTGTTTCCGTCGGTGATCGAGTCGCTCGGCGCTCGCGGCGACGGACTGTCCTCGGAAATCTGGTGGTCGCCGAACCATCCGTTCTCCTCGAGCCTGACGGGCGAAAGCGCGCGGGCACTGGCTGAGGGCTACAGCCAGGCGACCAGCCGTCCCTGGACCCAACCGATCGGCTTCAAACACGGCCTGTTCGAGGTCACCGCCGACGTCATTCGCCGCGCCGCCGATCTGGACGACCCGATGGCGGTTGTCGACTCCATCCGCACCACCGATCTGAACACGATCGTGGGGCCGGTCAATTGGAACGTCGGGCCTGTCAAGAACGTCACCAAGACTCCCCTGGTGGCCGGCCAATGGCAGGGCGGGGAAGGCAATTTCGACCTCGTGATCACCGCCAATGCGACGGCGCCGGAGATCCCGGTCGGCGGAGAACTCCTGCTGCTCCAGTAGAGCCACCGTCAACAAGCCGGCGGGCGACGAAACCGTCGTCCGCCGATAAGACCGCTCCGTGGGCCATCGCAGGAAGCCTGAACAGCCAATGCCACCCGTTCTCGAACTGAAAAATCTCAGTCGATCTTTTGGCGCCATCGTGGTTGCCGATGCGCTCAGCTACTCGCTGCGGGATGGAGAAGCGCTTGGCGTCATTGGTCCGAACGGCGCTGGCAAGACGTCAATGTTCAATCTGATTACCGGCACCGTGCAGGCAGCCTCCGGCGACATCTTTTTCAAGGGCGAGCGCATCACGGGACTGACCGCCGCGGCGCGGTGCCGCGCCGGCATCGCCCGGTCGTTTCAGGTGCCCCAGCCCTTCGGCGCGATGAGTGTTTTCGAGAACGTGCTGGTCGCGGCCACACAGGGCGCGGGCGAATCCGGTCACAACGCCGACGCCCTGTGCCTCGACGTGTTGGAGCAGACGGGCCTGATCGACCGGGCCAATGTGCCAGCCGGCGGGCTGACGCTGCTTGAACGCAAACGGCTGGAATTGGCCCGGGCGCTGGGCGCGCGACCATCGCTGCTGCTGCTCGATGAAATCGCCGGCGGGCTCACCGAACAGGAATGTCGTTCCCTGATCGAGACAATCAACGCGGTGCGCGCCTCCGGCGTGTCGATCATCTGGATCGAACATGTGGTGCATGCGCTTCTGGCCGTGGTCGACCGGCTGATCGTGATCGATTTCGGCCGCATGATCGCCGAAGGCGACCCGGAGACGATCATGACGAGCCGGGATGTCCAGGAGATTTATCTGGGGATTGAAGCCGGTGCCTGACACTATTCTCCAAATCGACGGGCTCGACAGTTTCTATGGCGATTTCCAGGCCCTCTACAGCGTGTCGATGCGTGTTCGGAAGGGAGAAGTGGTCGCCGTGATCGGTGCCAACGGGGCCGGCAAGACGACGCTGATGCGTTCCGTGACCGGTCTGATCGACAACGCGTCCGAGATGATCCGCCATAACGGCGTGCCGATCGGCCATTTGCGGGCCGACCAGATCGCGGCGCGCGGCATTGCCATGGTGCCAGAGGGGCGGCAGCTTTTCCGCTCCCTGTCCGTCGAGGAGAACCTGGTCATCGGCGGGCAGATGGGGCGCGCCGGACCATGGTCGCTGGCCTCCGTGTATAAGCTCTTCCCGGTGCTGCAGGAGCGCCGCAACCAAGCGTCGACCTCGCTGTCGGGGGGGCAACAGCAGATGGTCGCCATCGGTCGGGCGCTGATGGCCAATCCCGACCTGCTTCTGTTCGACGAGATCAGCCTCGGTCTCGCTCCGATCATCATCAAATCCATATACGAGGCCTTGCCGGGCATCATCGGGAGCGGGATGAGCGCTATGGTCGTGGAGCAGGACATCGTCCGGGCGATGGAGGTCTCGGATCGGGTTTACTGCCTGCAGGAGGGCCGGGTCTCGCTGGAAGGCCGTTCCGGCATGGTCTCCCGCGACGCCATCAGCAAAGCCTATTTCGGGATCGGGTAATGGACTGGGTCAACGCCATCGTGCAAGGCATTCTGCTCGGCGGCCTCTACGCGCTGTTTGCCGCCGGCCTGTCGTTGATTTTCGGGGTCATGCGGCTGGTCAACATCGCCCATGGCGACCTGATCGTGCTGGCCGCTTTTCTTGGATTGACGGTGACAACGACGATCGGCATCAATCCGCTTCTGGCGATCCTGATCGTGGCGCCAATCATGGGCGTCGCCGGCTACGGGCTGCAGCGCATCGTCCTGAACCGGACGTTGGGCGACGACATCCTGCCGCCGCTGCTGGTCACTTTCGGCCTGTCGGTCATCATCCAGAACGGGCTTTTGGAAATCTACAGCGCCGATCCGCAGAAAATGAGCGCCGGCGCGATTGAGACGGCAAGCCTCAGCGCCCCCGGAGGGCTCAACATCGGCGTCCTGCCGCTGCTAATGTTCGTGACCGCCGTCGCGGTGATTGCCGCCTTACAGTGGGTTTTCTATCGCTCGGCGCTCGGCCGCGCCTTCCGCGCCACATCGGACAATCAGGACATCGCCCAACTGATGGGGATAAACAAGAGCCACGTTTTCGGCCTTGCGATGGCACTGTCCCTGGTGGTGGTGGCCATTGCCGGCATCTTTTTGGGCGTGCGCACCAGTTTTGATCCGTCCGCCGGTCCGGGCCGACTGATCTTCGGTTTCGAAGCGGTGATCATCGGCGGGCTCGGTAATCTCTGGGGCACTCTGATTGGCGGCATTATTCTGGGCGTCAGCCAGAATATCGGCGCCCAGATCAATCCGGGCTGGCAATTGCTGGCCGGACACATCGCCTTTTTGGTCATTCTGGCCGTTCGTCCGCGCGGCCTTTTCCCGAGGATGGACGGATGAGCACAATGGAGACGCACAGGGTGGTTCGCTTCTCGCCGGCAAGCCGTGCGGCGGCCGTGTTTGCCGTGGTGCTGCTGATCGGCTTGGTCGCGGCACCGTGGTGGGCCGGCCGCGCCGATATGCGACTGATGAGCGAATTGTTTCTTTATCTGGCGCTCGCCAGCCTCTGGAACCTGCTCGCCGGCTATGCCGGCCTCGTTTCAGTCGGCCAGCAAGCCTTTGTCGGCTTCGGCGGTTATTGCCTGTTCGCCCTGACGATTTTTTTCGGCGTGCCACCGCTTCTGGCGGTTCCGGCGGTCGGCCTTGCCGGCGCGCTGATTGCCATTCCGGTCGCCTTTCTGATCTTCCGCCTGCGCGGCGCCTATTTCGCCATCGGCACGTGGGTGATCGCAGAGGTGTTTCGCCTGACCGCGGCACAGGTCTCGGCGCTTGGCGGCGGCTCCGGCACCAGCCTGCCGGTGACCGTGGTCAAATCGATCGCCGCCAGTCGGGCCATGCGGGAGGCCGCGACCTATTGGATGGCGCTTGGCATCGCCGTGCTGGTGATCGCCGTCGTCTGCGTTCTGCTGCGATCCAGGCGCGGTCTGGCGCTCACCGCCATTCGCGACAATGAACTGGCTTCGCAGAGCCTCGGCATCGATATCTGGCGCGCCAAGTTCTTCGTCTATGTGGTGACAGCGGCGCTGACGGCGGCGGTGGGCGCGCTGATCTTCCTGCAAAAGCTGCGGATCTCGCCGGACGCCGCCTTCAGCGTCAACGACTGGACGGCCTTCGTGATCTTCATCGTCGTGATCGGCGGCATCGGCACCATCGAAGGACCGATCATCGGCACGATCGTCTTTTTCCTGCTGCGCGAGACGCTGGCCGATCTGGGCGCCCTCTATCTGATGATCCTTGGTTTCGTCGCCATCATCATCATGCTGCGCGCGCCGAAGGGCATCTGGGGCATGGTGCGGGAGAAAACCGGCCTCGATCTCTTTGGCTTGACGCGAAGGGTGGTGACGGTGACGCAGCGTCGCTCGGACCCGGCCGGCGGCAGCGGTGAAACACGGCAGGTCGGCCGGAAGCCGCAAGCAACGTAAACCGATCATCACCGGAATGTGGATTCCGTTCACGACACCCGACGCCGCGCGAGAGACGCCGGCCCAGTGGGACAGTGACGGAGTCAACGTCCGAGCCTGCCGAATCTTGACAGATGCAGGTCGCGTCATTCATTCATCCTGATCGGAACGGTCGAGGAGAGCTCGGTTGGACATCGACATTCGCGAAGATGATCTGCGGGGTTCGGAGACCGCCGCGCTGTTGCAAGTTCATCTCGACTTCAGTTCGGCCCAGTCACCGCCGGAGAGTTGCCATGCGCTCGATCTGGAAGCGTTGCAGGCTCCGGACATCACCTTCTGGACCGCCTGGCGGGACGAGGTGCTGCTTGCCGCCGGCGCGCTGAAGGAACTGGACCCGCGTCATGGTGAAATTAAATCGATGCACACCCTGGCGGAAGCCCGGGGTCAAGGCGTGGCGCGGCACCTGCTGGACCATATCATAGGGGAGGCGGTGCGCCGAGGCTACCACCGGCTCAGCCTGGAAACCGGTTCGATGCGGGCTTTCGCGCCGGCGCGCGCGCTCTATCTGCGACACGGCTTCCGTCCCTGCCCGCCTTTTGCCGACTATAGAGACGATGCGAACAGCGTTTTCATGACGCGTGCGCTGCAGCCAGCGCCGGGTCGCTGATCGCCACAGCCAGATACACTCTAGCCGTGCAGCACAGTGTTGGCCACTTTCCGCTTGAGGGTGGGAATCCTATCGACGGCGAGCAAGGCGGCGGTTCGCAGGAGATCGCCGCCGCGCCCTGACATGGTGACCAGCTTGCGGCCGCGCTCGCTAAGCGCAATCGTGTTCCTGCCTTCGGCATGACGGGCCCCGCTGTATCCGTCAAGCGTGCGGTTTGCCAGGCGGTGCGCAAACTCCGCCGCATCGGCGATGCCCAGATTCATGCCGCGGCCACCGACGGGCGAGTGGCAGTGCGCCGCGTCGCCGGCCAGATAGATCGCGCCACGGCAATACACTCGCGCCTGACGGACGCTGATCGTGAACGTGCCCTGTCGACGGATGCGGGTGACGCCTATGTCGAGCGGCATCGTTTTCAGGGCGTCTTCCGTGTTGGATACCAGGCGGTAGCGACCAACCGCCAACGGTGCGATAACGACCACGCCGCCGCCGCCGATGAGACAGACGGTGAATATGTGGGCGAACGGCCCGTTATCGGCCTCGACATCCGCGATGGACCAGATTCCCGGAACATCGATCCCCTCATAGGGGATTTTGGTGCTTTTGCGTGTAACACTGTGGATTCCGTCAGCTCCAAGCACGGTGGCGAAAGTCTCCTGCCGGCCATCGTCAAAGGTGGCGCTGACGCCGCCGTCGATTCGCTCCAGGCCGGTCATCTCGACCCCGAACGCGACCGTGATGCCGAGTTCGGCAAGCCGGTCGCGCATGATCGCTTCGGTTCGATCCTGGGGAAGGGCCAGAACGAAATCGAATTCCGGGTCGAGGCCGGTGAGAGGCAGATGCAGACGGGGTGTCTCGCCGAGGAAGATCTGCACCGCTCGCATGCTGTGACCTTCGGCGACCAGCCTTTCGGTGACTCCCGATTGTTTCAGCAATTCTAGGCTGGCCGGGGTGATGCCCACGGCGCGCGACAGGCTGGAGCCGCTGGCGCGGCGGTCGACGATCGTCACGCCGATGTTGCGGCGCGCCAGTTCGATCGCCGCTGTCAGTCCGGTCGGGCCGGCTCCGACAACGAGGACTTGGTTCTTGTCCGCTTTCTCGATCGCGATCATAGCTGCTTCCGCACGGGACACGAATGGGTTTGTGTGCTTCTGCGAAATCCAAAGAGATATCCAAGGATGCGTCAGCGAGGGGTCGATGACAACACGCATCTCTCGCCGGGACTCGTCGACACCGGCGCGCGGTGCTCGGAACCGGACGCGTCCGACGGCATTGACGCTGTAGAAAGTGCCTCATAAGCTGCCGGCTCGATGAACGGTCTGAGGAACACCGGATGGGGAACATCCACAAAGGCGGTTGTTTCTGCGGCGAGGTGCGGTACAGCACTCGCGGCGAGCCCGTGCGGGTGAGCCTGTGTTCTTGCGAATGGTGTCGGAAACGCACCGGCAGCGCGCTTGGTGTCTCGGTCTATTTCGATGCCGATGATGTGACGTTTTCGAAGTCCAACCTGCAATCCTATCGCCTGATCTCCGATGCTGGGCGCTGGATCGAAACCGGCTTCTGTCGCAAGTGCGGCACGACGGTGACCTGGACGCTGGAATTCCTGCCGGGCAAGCGGGGCATAGCCGGCGGCACGTTCGATGACCCGTGCTTCTGGTACGAGCCGCAGCGCTATGTGTTCACGCGTTCGAAACCCGATTGGCTGGACGTGCCGAAGGGTATCGAAACCTGTACGGCCATGCCCGAGTCACGTTCCCGTTAACAAATCACGGTTTCTTCAGGAAGCCGTTGGCCAGGACGAACTCGATATCGGCCAGCATCCGCGCAAACACCGCATCATCGCGCAACAGGCCGTCGTTGCGTAACGAAACGAGGCCGTGCAGGGTTGCCCAGAAAACCTGGTTGAGCCGTTCCGGAACCAGAGTGAGCAGGCCGTCGTCCCATGCGCTTTGCATAAGCGTCAGCGTCACCGCGATATTGTCATCGATGGCCTGCTGGAGTTCAGGGCTTGGCTGATCGCCGATCTGTGGCGGACGGAAGATAAGCGCATAAAGCGCCGGGTTGTCGAGGCCGAAGCGCACATAGGCTTCGCCGGCCAAGCGTAACTGCTCGATATGGCCTTCTCCCGAGGCGTTTTCAGCAGCCGCCGCCGTTTCGACGGTCAGCCGGGTCATGCCGGCAACGCACATCGCGTCGCACAGCGCCGCCTTGTCTTTGAAATAGAGATAGGGCGTCTGGCGGCTGACCTTGGCCGCTTCGGCAAGACGCCGCATGGTCAACCCGGCGGTTCCCTCCGCTTCCAGAATCGAAAGGGCCGCCTCAATGAGGTTGATTCGCCTTTCGCCGATTTCCTTTTGAGACAGCGGTTTGCTCACATGTTTCCCTAGCGCATTCGCTCTATTGACATTGTCAATTGACAATGTCAATGATGTTACAACAAGCCTTGCTTTTCGGCAAGAACACGTTTTGGCGGTGTGTGCAACGCCGGGTCGCATTTGATCTGTTGAGATCCGGCGACGCCGTTCCCGACACGCCCGAACCGTGCCGTTTCGGCGCCATCGACGGAGGGTGGATCAATGGCCTCACTCGGCGACACCATGGACAACCGCAGAACGGCGGGCGATCACGGAACAGCGAACGCGCGGACCGGGCAGCCCGGCCAGCACAATGTCTATCTGTCAGGGCCCCTTACGGCGGTTTTCGCCAAAACGGCCGTGCCAATCATCCTGGTCATGCTGGTCAACGGCCTGTTCAATCTGGTCGATGCCTGGTTTCTTGGCGTGTATGTGGGTGCTGAGGCGCTGACGGCGGTGACGCTCATGTTCCCGCTTTTCATGATGCTTATCGCAATGTCGACCATCGTGTCGAACGGCTTCTCTTCCGTCATGGCCCGTCTGATGGGTGCGGCCGAGCCGCCACCGGTGCTTGGCAACGCCTTCGCCGGCGCGCTTTTGCTGTCGCTCGTATTCTGCCTCGTTCTTATATCGCTGTTTGCCACGGCGGGTGGCGCGTTGGTGGATCTGGTGGCGAACGGGTCGCCGACGCTGTCCCGTATGGGCTACATCTACATCTCCATTCTGGTGTTTTCGTCGCCGGTCACCTTTGTGCAGATGCTGTTTTCGGACCTGTTGCGCTGTGAGGGCAGGGTGGCCTTCATGACGGTGATTTCACTGTCCGCGGTGCTGCTGAATGTCGTTTTCAACTATATTCTCATTGTCGAGTTTCAATGGGGGGTGGCCGGCTCCGCCTATGGCACGATCGCGGCACAGGGAACCGTCCTTGCCGCCATTCTGATCTATCGCTGTTTGCGGCCGTCGACATTGAGTTTCGCCGCTCTGAAGCTCGCCCGGATGTCGACGCGTTGGCGCGACTATCTGGCGCTGGGCGTGCCGCCGAGCCTCGGTGATCTCGGTGTTTCCCTGTCGTCGGCCGCCGTTATCTATTGTTTGCAGATATGGGGTCAGAATTACGAGGCCACGGCCGGCGCTTTTGGCATTACAACCCGGCTGATGACCTTCTTCTACCTGCCGTTGTTGGGGCTTTCGATGGCTTTTCGGGTCGTGGTCGGCAACAATTTCGGGGCCAGACTTTGGCTGCGCTCCGATGCCAGCCTCAGACTCGCATTGGCGTTGGCGTTTGTTTATTGCCTGGTCGGGCAGATCGGTTTCCTGTTGAGCGCCGACGTCATCGCCTACGGTTTTGTTGATGATGCCGCGATCGCTCGCGAGACCGGGAAGATCCTGCCGCTGGCGGTGGCGCTGTTCTTCCTGTTCGGCCCCAGCATGATGCTCGCGGGCTATTTTCAAGCAACGGGCGATGCCGCTCGCTCGGCGGTGCTGAACGTGTCGCGCACCTATCTGTTCGCTCTGCCGTTGACATTTACCCTGCCTTATCTCTTCGGAGAGATCGGAATCTGGCTCGCTGGTCCGGCGGCCGAGTCGCTGATGCTGGTTTTGACGCTGCTGTTGCTCTACCGGATCCGGCGTGAGCACGGTCTGCGATGGGGACTGTTTCGGCAGGGTGCCGTGGCGGCGGCCAGGTGACCGGTTCGCGTCGCGTGGTTAGAGGACAGGCGGTTTTGACTATGGTTGCGGACCTGCTATCGATGCGGCTCGATGGATGTCCAAGCGGGAGAGCCGGGCAAAGTGTCCGCAAACATTTTTCTGTCAGTCGGCGAATGCATGATCGAATTTGCGCGAACCGCTCACTCGCGGAACTGGCTGCGCAATTTCGCCGGCGATACGTTCAATACGGCCTGGTATTTTCATCATCTAACGGCGGGGAATTGGAAGACGGCCTATTTCACCGCGGTCGGTGATGACAAGGTTTCCGGCGATATGCGCGACTTCATACATAGTTCGGGGATCGATACCGGCCACATCAAGACGATTCCCGGCAAATCACCCGGTCTCTACACGATCGACCTCGACGGCGCCGAACGCAGCTTCTGTTACTGGCGTGACAATTCGGCCGCTCGTCAACTGGCCGGCGACCCCGCGGCACTGGCAGCCGCCTTCGGCGAGGCAACGGAGATCTATTTCTCCGGCATCACACTTGCCATTCTGGAGAGCGCCGACAGGGAAACCCTGGTGGCGGCTCTCGACCGGGCCCGCACATCGGGCAAATCCATCTCCTTTGACCCGAACATCCGGCCCCGGCTTTGGCGGGACGCAAACGATATTCGTCACTGGTTGGAACGCGCCGCCGCCGTCTCGACGCGGGCCTTCCCGACATTTCCGGATGAAGCCGCGTTCTTTGCCGATGCCAGTCCGGAGGCGACGGCCGACCGGTATCGCGGTTACGGCGTCGAGGAGACCGTGGTCAAAGACGGTGCCAATCCCTGTCTCGCCGCGATGGGCGGCGAGCAGGTACGTGTTCCGGCCGAAAAGGTCGACAAGCCCGTGGACACCACCGGGGCGGGCGACTCATTCAATGGCGGCTATCTCGCCGCCCGCGTCGACGGCGCGCCGATCGGCGCAGCGTGCGCACGGGCGCATAGCCTCTCGGCCGAGGTGGTGTCGAGCTTCGGTGCACTGCTGTCACCGGATGCGATTGCGCGCATTGCGCTGAGACGGATGCCCTAGTCATCCGTCCTTTTCAAACCCTTCGTCCGGTGCGCTGAACTGAACAGGATATTGTTTGTCTCGCCCGTCGCATCCTTTACCCTGCGACAGAAAGAACTTACCAGCGTGAGCGCGAGCGTGGCGGCTCTTTTCTACGGTTTTTTGGCAGCTTTTTTTTGGGGAACGCACAGTGTGATCGTGCGTTTTCTGACATCCGACATGCATGGCATCACAATTGCGACCATCCGGCTGTATCTTGCGGCGCTGGCTTTGTTTGCGATTATGAGGGCGAGTCACCACAAAGTGCGTGTCGTGCTTTCCGACAGAGACTTGCTGCTCGCTACTGCCGCGACAGTGATCAACTACGCCCTTTTCCACATCGGCCTCGAGCACACGTCCGCGTCCAATGCCATGATGCTCGAAAACACGGCGCCCTTCTTCGTGCTGGTTTTGCTGGCGCTCGTCGTCCGGAAACCGATATCGCCGACCGAGGCCGTGGCGACGATGATTGCATTAACGGGTGTGTTTTTGACCGTCAGGCACGATCTGGCGGTCGGCGGAGAGGGCATTTTCGGCGATCTGCTAGAATTGCTTGCCGGCGCCACCTGGGCGGTATTCATCGTGGCCAGCAGCAGGGCGGTGGCGAAATCGGCGACGACGATGGAACGCGTCAACTTCTTGTTCAACGTCTTCATCTTGTCGGCCATTCTCCTGACGCCCGCGGCACTCTTCTTCCCGCTTGAATTGAACGCGGAAGATGGGGTTCTCCTGGTTCTGTTGGCAGTCTTTCCGACGGCCGTCGCCTATTTCCTTTGGTATGAAGCGGCGGCACGCGTGTCGACCGTCTCCGCAGCGCTGATGTTCACCCTGTCCGTCGTCTTCACTTTCATCAACGCGCATCTCTTCCTCGGTGAGGCCTTGCATAAGGACATGCTCGTTGGTGGGGCGCTGATCGTTCTCGGCGTTATCCTGTCGAAAGTCGGATCGAAGGAAGCGTGAGACAGACGCTCTGCCGGTGTTGCTATCGGGATTGGAAGGCCCTGTTTGGAGAGAGAACCTGGATCCGCGCCAGTACCTGCCGGCAGGCGCACATCCCGAATGGACATCCGGTCGCTTGGCTACAGCCGGATGATTGCAGGCATCTGCTATCTGGTGGAAGTTGTCGCCTCGATATGGTTGCATAAAGGGGCTGCGATTGTGCCTCCATCTTTGATTTTGGCGGCGCTGCGGCGGCTGGCAGGGGCGACGCCAAGAGGAGACAAGTGTCATGTTGAAAGAACTGTATCGCACCGCGCACTTGACGTTGTTGCTCGTCATCGTTGGCGCTGCGCCGCTTCAGGCCGCTGATACGCGGAACAATGTCTATCTCTCCATGGATGCGGCACAGTCCGAGCAATTGATCGGGCCGCCGCCGGCGCTTGATTCCGCCGAGCACAAGACGCAGATGGAGATCGTCCTCTGGTTGCAGAAGACAAGGACACCTGAGCAGGTGACCTTCGTGGAAAAAACGCTTAATCTGGAACGGTTTGCACCGGTGATCGCCGAAGCGCTCATCGACGTCGACGGCCTCGAACTCAGGAACACCTTTGCGGCGGTTCTGTCGGAGGTGCAAAACACCTATGATGCGGTGAAGGCGACGTATGGCGAACCGCGTCCGTTTCAGATCAACGACGCGATCAAGCCGGTGGGTGACGCCCGGCCGGTGGCATCCTATCCAAGCGGGCACGCCATCCGTGCAACGGTTTATGCCTCCCTGCTCAGTGAGATTTTTCCAGAGCAAAGAGACGCGCTGATGGATCTCGCCGGCCGGATCGGCTACGGTCGGGTGATTGCGGGGGTGCATTATCCGGTCGATGTCGTCGCCGGCCAGAAACTCGGTGCTGCCTATGCCAGCAACATAGCGGCGGAATCGACTTTCAAGGCGGCGGTCAAGAAAATCAAAGGTGAATGATGCGGCGATCTGGCACGCATGCGTACCGGGTCGGTTTGGCTTGGCCGCTACTGTGTCCGCAGGCCGTCCAATAGCTGCTGGGTCGCAATCGTCAGCGGCGCCGGCAATCGCGCCCTGTCGAACCAATCCAGAGCCGAAAGCGCATGCGGTTCGACCAAGCGCGGCGTCCCGGAGACAATTTCGGCACGGTAGACCGGGGCGACCCAATGCGCACCACCGGCCATGTCGATCAACTCGGAAATCACGAGCAAGCCCGAGATCCGGACCTCAATGTCGAGTTCCTCAAGGATTTCCCGTCGCACTGCGTCCTCGGTGGGTTCCAACCATTCCACCTTGCCGCCAGGCAGGCCCCAGCAATCGGCCTCCGGCGCTCTCAGCCGACGAACAAGCAACAGCGCTCCGTCATCGTCGAATATGGCCGCGCCGCAGCCCAGTCGCGGTGTCACGTTCGGTTTTCCCTGATGATTCAGGCGGTCCATGACCGCTTTTCTTCAGCTATAGCGGAAGTCCGCCGGCTGTCCTATGATGTTTTGCAGGGTTCTCGGTGTTGGTTCAAAGTTGCGTGCGTTGCGATCAAAGCGCCGCGCCGCGCGTGCCGTCCGGATATCTGGGTGTCAGGAAATAGGGTGCCGGGATGCCCTCCGCGTCAAAGGAGCGGATTACCGCCGGCCGTTCCTGAAGGGCGGTGAGCATTCGGGACAGGGCGGGATGGCCGTCCGGTTTGAAAAGATCCAAACCGGATGTCGGATAAAGCTGCGGCCACCGCAGGCAAAACGCAGCGTAAATATCGACAAGCGTCAGGCTGTCGTTATTAAGGTAGGGTCCGGTCAACCGGCCATAGTGGCTTTCCAACACGCCGAAGTGCCGACCCAGGCGGTCGCGTGTCAAACAGGCGTGCGGTTTCGCAAAAGCGGTCTCCGAGCCGATATATTGTTCCGGATAGAACAGTTGGCGAAGATCCGGGTGGACCGTATTGCTAAGGAAAAAGAGCCATTTGAGGAATTGCGGCCGCCGCGCATCGGCAACCGGCGGCGCCAGCGCGCCATGCCGATCGGCCAGGGCAAGAATGATGGCGGCGGTCTCAAACACGGGCTCGCCGTCGATGAGACAGACCGGGATGAGACTGTTCGGATTGAGCTTGCGATAGGCCGCGCCACGCTGCTCATTGATCGATCGATCAACCAGACATGTCTCGTAATTGACACCCAGTTCCTCCAGCACAATGCGTACGATCAGGGAAGCGTTGTCGGGCGCGTAATACAGCTTGTACATGTCTTTTCCGATTTGGTGCCGGCGGTTGTTTGCATTGTCGCACCAAAACGTCCCACAAAAAATCCGCCGCCGGTATCGCATCAACGGCGACGGTTTGGCCAGCGACGACCACTGGGCAGAGGCGGCACCTTGCATTCGCCATTTGTATCCACTAATCATGAAATATGGATAAGAAAAAAGCGCTTCTGGCATTCTCCGCGCTCGCGCAGGAGACACGGATGGATGTCTTCCGGCTGCTCGTCAAATCGGGTTCGACCGGTATCTTGTCCGGCGCCATCGGCGAGCAACTTGATGTCCGTCAAAACACCATGTCCGCCAATCTGGCAATATTGCTAAATGCCGGCCTTATTCGCAACCATCGGGAAGGCCGCAGCGTTCGTTACTATGCCGATTTCGAGGGGATTCGCGGTCTTCTGGCCTTTTTGATGGAGGATTGCTGTGGCGGCCGCGCGGAACTCTGCCAACCAATAATTGATGAAATCGCATTTACCTGCTGAGGAGGTTTTTGACGTGTCGTCAAAGGTTTACAATGTTCTTTTCATCTGCACTGGAAACTCTGCTCGCTCGATCATCGCTGAGGCTTTGATCAACCGTCTCGGTGCCGGCCGGTTCAAAGGCTGGTCGGCCGGGTCCAATCCAAAGGGCGAGGTGAACCCGAAAACAATCGATCTTCTGAAGGGGCTCAATCACGACACCGATTTCGCCCGTTCGAAGAACTGGGAGGAGTTTACCGGGCCCGATGCCCCGGAACTCGATTTCGTGTTCACTGTCTGCGACGACGCCGCGGGCGAGGCCTGCCCGGTGTGGCCGGGGCAGCCGATGACTGCCCACTGGGGCGTGCCGGACCCGGCCGCCGCTCAAGGGACGGAAGCGGAGATACGACAGGCGTTCCTCGACAGCTACCGCATGCTCAACAGCCGGATATCGATCTTCACCAGCCTGCCACTTGCCAGCATCGACCGGTTGTCGCTGCAGGAGCGGTTGACAGAGATCGGCCAGGCCAGAGAGACGCCGGAGGCGGGCGACAAAGAAAGCGCCTGACAGGTCTGCCGCGTTCACGACCGTATCGGAAACCGGACCTCCGCGTTACTTTTCCGGAGACGCGTTCGAAGCGTGGACGATTGCGCGCGCGGCACGGCGCACCGACCGCTTGGCGGCCGCGTTGCGGATACCACTCGTGCGGTAAGGATGGTCAAGTCCGTTTCGCGGCCGCGATGCTGCCCGCAGGCGTGCACACCGCATAGATGCGCGGCATATCTCAATGCAATCAGCCTCCGGCGGCAGACCGGCGAAGCCATCACCTCAACAGCGCACTGTCTTTAGTGGGACCGTCGTCATCATCCGTGCAGGCAACCCCTCAGGTCAATCTGCCGAGTTGGTTTGTCAGGCAGTCGCTATAGAGCGGGAGGCAGCACCACCGGCGCAGGATCTCGTGGTCGGTGCATGAAGCCCTGTTGGGCTGCCGGAAGCCTGCGATCAGCAGTTTTTTGTCAGACCGGTTGGCACAGCATGCACGGCAAATGAGGCCGTCGTGGGATAGCCGGGATTTTCCATGAAACGTATGAAATCATCATTGTGATTCTATGATACATATGTTTCATTCACTTGGAGCAGCAACAGGTGTCTCGGCTCGGTTGCCGTGCCGTACCTAGATTTGTCCCTGGTTTGGATAGGATCATGACCCACATATTTCCTCGTCACAGTCGGGTTTTGCCGCCCCATGCGGTCGGTGGCGATGGCTGCTATCTCATCGACCGCAGCGGCAAGCGTTATCTGGACGGATCCGGCGGCGCTGCTGTTTCGTGCCTGGGGCATGACGATCCGGACGTTACGGCCGCGATCAAAGACCAGTTGGACAAACTCGCTTTTGCTCATACCGGCTTCTTCACATCGGAGCCGGCCGAGGCGCTGGCCGATCTGCTGATTGCCCACGCGCCTCCAGGGATCGACCGGGCTTACTTCGTCAGCGGCGGTTCGGAAGCGGTGGAGGCGGCAATCAAGCTGGCCAGGCAGTATTACCTGGAAAAGGGCGAGACGCGCCGGCATCGGTTGATCGCGCGTCGCCAGAGCTATCACGGCAACACGCTTGGCGCGCCGGCGGCCGGTGGCAATGCATGGCGGCGCGAACCGTTCTCACCATTGCTGATCGAAACCGCCCATGTCGCGCCGTGCTACGAATATCGCGGCCGGGCCGAGGGCGAGACAGCGTTCGAGTACGGCGAGCGGCTAGCGCGGGAACTGGAAAGCGAGATCGAGCGACTGGGGCCGGAAACGGTGATGGCCTTTATCGCCGAGCCCGTCGTCGGAGCGACGCTTGGCGCCGTTCCGGCGGTCGAGGGCTATTTCAGGCGTGTTCGCGAGATATGCGATGCCCATGGAATCCTGCTGATCCTCGACGAGGTGATGTGCGGCATGGGGCGTACGGGCACGTTGTTTGCCTGCGAACAAGAGGGCGTGGCGCCCGATATCGTGACGGTTGCCAAGGGCCTCGGCGCCGGATATCAGCCGATCGGGGCAATGCTGTGCAGCGCTGCCATTCATGACGCCATCAGAGACGGTTCCGGATTTTTTCAGCATGGCCATACCTATATGGGGCATCCGGTCGCCTGCGCTGCCGGCCAAGCGGTTTTGTCCATACTGCTTGAGCGTGATTTGGTGTCACGCGTCCGAAGCATGGGCGACCGTTTGCAGCACGCACTTGAGGACGCTTTTGCCCAGCACGCCCATATCGGCGATATCAGGGGAAGGGGGCTGTTGCGCGGCCTCGAATTGGTAGAAGATCGCGATCGCAAGGCGCCCTTTGCGCCCGAGCGGGCGGTCAGCAGCGCGGTGAAGAAAGCGGCCTTCGATGCCGGTCTGATCTGCTATCCGATGGGTGGCACCGTCGATGGTAAGCGTGGGGACCATATTCTGTTGGCACCGCCATTCATTCTTGAAGACCACCATATCGATGAAATCGTAACAAAGCTAGACGCGGCGCTGGCGCTTGCCATCTGATGGGCGGCACCGTGCGCCCATAATGCCGTGCTGGTTGTGCCGACCGCCCGTCTCGATGCCTTGACGCATTACTGAATTGTAATGAAACGGCCACCGTGCAGCCGCAATCTGCGCTCCATGTAATAATGTGTGGAATGGAGTCGGCCGCGGTCGACGCGGTTTGCCGCATATTGCTGGTGACCCCTGCGGAAGCAATAACACGAACAAGAGCGGTGCCGGTGAAACTCCTTTAAGGAGTATGGACAAGGCACTTTTCGGGGTTGTTTTTACAACGGGCGGGCCTGCGGGTCCGCCCTGTTTTTGCGGCTCGTGGCGTGCCGCTTATCAGTCATAGATGTCGCTGACATCGATGTCGTAGCGCTTGCTCCATGCCTCCACCACCGGCAGATCGAGAGCCGCCGGCAGAGGCGACAGGCCATGTGCTCCACCGTTGAGCACGTAGTCGCAACAACGGTTGTGGGCGGCGAAGATTGGATCGATGAAGAACATGGTGGTCGGCGCTTCGAGCAAAAAGTTCAAGGGCGCCTTTGCCCCGGCAATGCGCGAGTCTGGGAACTGTTCGCCATATTCGTCATCTGCTCCCATATTGATGAGGTGGACTCGGTCCTCGATTTGTTCCGGTTCGAACAGATCTTCTATGAGGTTCGGCTGTCCTGTCGCGGTGATGACGCCAAATGCGCCGTTGATCGCAGTCAGCAAGGCTTGGTCCGCCTCACTTGGCAAGGTGGCGAAGCCCTTTTTCGCGGCCTTTCGGCGATGGTCCTCTTCCGTCTCCACAACAATCAGGCGGGCACCCTCCAGCGCAAGATAGCGAGCGATACCCTGCCCGACTTTGCCGAAACCGAAAAGCACGAACGTCTTGTCCAGAAGGTCAGGCGTGAGGAACTGCTTGAGCGCTCGGACACATGCTTCGCCGGTACCGAACATGCCTTCCAAGCATTTGAGTTTGGACAGATCGAGGCTGTAGATCGGTAGGTTGGTTTCAAGAGTGGAATAGACCGGCATGCCGGACTGGGTCAGTTCGACATAGCCTTCTGTTATGGTGACATGCGGCATACCGGGTATCTGGCCACAGCAGTCCAGTGCGATATCAAATTCACCGGCGATTTTCCCATGGTCGAGTTCGATCTTCGCCCCGTGCTCACGCAGGCATGTCACACAGTCCTGTTTGGGTTCCAGGCCCGGCAACCTCAGATGCGTCACCGTAACATCGGCGCCCGCAAGACAAAGCGATTCCAATTTGAGCATGGTTTCGCGGGTGAGCGGGATATTGTGGAGCACACGCCGGCCTTCGAGCGGTCGGGATTGCTGCCATTCCGCGTTAAGCTGCTGCAGGAACGGATACTGACCATCATATCGCTGATTGAAGCTTTGAAGCGCTTCGAGGTCCATATGTATGACTCCAGATTGATCCATCAGAACCGACGAGAGATTGACCTCACCGGCGATAGGAGCCCTCTATCCGCCCGTTGGCGGCCGGGCAAGCGAAATCGGGTCGATCGGCTACTTCAAGGAGGCCCCGCAATGCGCAAGTCGGGCGGGTCTTCGCGCATCACGGGGGAAAGCGGCCCGCCTGAATAGCGGTCAAGCAAGCCCCTTTCTTTTCAGAAACGTCTTCTCGCAAATCGCCAGCCGATGCCGCGTTTGTTGGCACCCTCCTTGAAAGGCACACTGAGATACGCGGAGCGGCGTGAACCGTCATGCGGCTCATGAAACGTTGCCGGACAGCGTGCCGTCAGGGTGTCCGGTTGTGTTCCCGGCCTTTGTTAACCCTTCGGCCCCGTCTTTCTGCATATCGTTGGATTGTGTCCGGAAACAACCATGGCAAGATTAAATCTCTGTAATCTACCTGGTTGCGTTGTGTCTGATATGTGAAGAATGCATGGCTCTGCGTCGATGACGATTTCCGGCGCGACACCAAGCTGTTTCAGCGTGACAACGTTCATGATATGTTCGTGTACTATTAATCCCGCATTCCCCAGATGAACGGCGCTTCAGACCAATAGCCACACATGATAGTATGGGCAAATCAATAGCTTAACCATGATGGATCTGTGATTTGGCGGTGAACGCAAAGGGTGAAGCGCACACCGGC
>Ga0209785_1000189_pt1 | contig 23773 bp, 26 predicted proteins | sample WorMetG1BERMUDA2_FD_187403 | JGI IMG/M metagenome (GOLD analysis project Ga0209785, IMG submission 187403) | Marine gutless worms symbiont microbial communities from Max Planck institute for Marine Microbiology, Germany - Inanidrilus... ...
GCCGCGAGAACCATTGAGGAACTGTGGAGCGCCATCGCCGAAGGGATCGAGAAAGTCACGCCCACCGAATGCGAGAACTTCTTCGCTGCCGCAGGATACGACCAGGATTAAATCGAATCCGCGCTAGCCTACCACGTCGACCCGGCCAACGATCCGCATGAGGGTCTGCTGCATGATCGCGCAGACGCTCTGCTCGCCGTCCTTCAGCACGGTCACCTCGGCCGTGGTCACGGTCAGGGTGCGCCCGGGACGGACCACCCGCCCGCGCGCGATCAGCTTTTCGCCGTCCGCCGGCGCCGTGATGTTGACCTTGAACTCGACGGTCAGGATACCGTCACCCTCGGCCAGCAGGCTGAAGGCGGCGAAGCCGCCGGCGTTATCGGCGATGGTGCCGACCACGCCGCCGTGGAAGAAGCCGTGTTGCTGATTGACCTTGTTGCTGTACGGCAGGTGGATCTCGCAGTAGCCCGGCTCGATCACGGTCATGGTGGCGCCGATGTGGTGCATCATGCCCTGGTTGTCGAAGCTGGTGCGCACGGCCTGCTCGTAGTCGGCCCGGCGCGGTTCGTAGGCCGCGCCGTTCATGCCAGCGCCGCCTTGCCAAACTCGGCCATGATGCGGTCGCCGTTCGCGCGCACGTCGTCGGGGAACGGGCAGCTTTTGCGCTGCTCGGTATCGACGTGCACCGCCAGCAGGTCGCATTCGGCGGCGATCTCGCCGGTCTGCGTGTTGGTCATGCGGTGGGTGAAGCGCACCTTCTTGGCGTCCATCTCGGTCGGCCAGGAACGGATTTCGACCGTATCGCCGGGCATCAATTCGCGCAGATAACGGATGTTCTGCTCCAGCCCGGCCATGCCGCGATGGTTGTCGCTGAGAAACCGGCGCGTCATGCCGAGCATGGCAAACACGTTCCAGGTCGCCTCGTCGAATTTGCCGACGTAGTGCATCACGTTCATGTGCCCGACCTGATCGCAGTGCCAGGGATAAACCGAGCCCTTGTAGGTCAAGGGTGCGTGCTCCATACCGCTCCTCCCGTTCTCATTCCATTGCGCGAGATCAGTTTACGTTTACGTAAACGTCAAGTAGGGCAAGGCGGCGCGAAAAGGCTTGAAACGCCCGCCGGGAGGCTCAGTCCGTGCTGGATTTCTGCGCCACGACCGCGGCAAATCCGCTAAAGAAGTCAAGCGCTTCCGGGTTGGCCATGGCGTCGATGCTGGCTGCCTTGTGCAGCGGCGCACCCATCAGGATGCGGCGCACCGGCACCACCATCTTTTTCCCCGTCAGGGTGTAGGGGATGGCCTCGACGGCGTAGATCTCGTCCGGCTGGTGACGCGGCGAGAAGCGCGTGCGCAGGGCGGTGTTGATCTCGGTCTTGAGCGCGTCGTCCAGCGCCCTGCCCTCCTCCATCAACACGAACAGCGGCATGAAGAACTTGCCGCCGGGCAGGTCGAGGTTGACGATCAGACTGTCCTGCACCGCCTCGATGGTCTCCAGCACGCGGTAGATCTCGGCGGTGCCGATGCGCACGCCGAAGCGGTTCAGCGTCGAGTCCGAGCGGCCATAGATGACGCTCGAGCCGTCCGCGTTGAACTTGATAAAATCGCCGTGCCGCCAGGCGCCGGGGAACTCCTCGAAATAGCTCTCGCGATAGCGGCTGCCGTCGGTGTCGTTCCAGAAGAACACCGGCATCGACGGCATCGGTTCGCTGACCACAAGCTCGCCGACCTCGCCGACCAGGGGCTCGGCGTGGTCCGACCAGGCCTCGACCTTGACACCCAACATCGGCGCCTGGATCTCGCCCGAGCGCACCGGGAGGGTCGGCACGCCGCCGACGAAACCGGTGGCGATATCGGTGCCGCCGCTGGTCGAGGTCAGCCACAGGTCCTGCTTGACGCTCTGATAGACCCACTCGAAACCTTCGGGGCTGAGCGGCGAGCCGGTGACGCCGATGCCCTGCAGGGCCGATAGATCATGCTCCTGCCCCGGGGTCGCGCCCATCTGCGCCAGCGCGTTGACGAAGGCGGCGCTGGTGCCGAAGAAAGTCGTGCCGGTCTGCTCGGCCAGGCGCCACAGGGTGCCGATGTCGGGATGCGCCGGGTTGCCGTCGAACTGCACCGCGGTGGCACCCGACAACAGCGAACCGACGACAATGTTGTACATGACCCAACCGGTTGTGGAGAACAAAAAAACACGGATTCCGTGTTCAGATTGCAGTGCAGGCCGAACTTCAGATGCTCGAGGATGATGCCGCCCTGCCCGTGCACGATGCCCTTGGGCAGGCCGGTGGTGCCCGACGAATAGAGTACCCACAGCGGATGGTCGAAGGCGACGCGGGTGAATTCGAAGTCCTGCGCGGACACCGCCAATGCGTCGCTCCAGGCGATCCAATCACTGTGATCCTGCCAAGCTTGCGTGTCCAGGTAGGGCACGACCACGACATGCTGCAGGCTCGGCAGCGCATCCACCAGGTCGCCGACGATGGCGCGGCGGTCGAAATCCTTGCCGCCGTAGCGGTAGCCGTCGACCGCGAAGACCACCTTCGGCTCGATCTGGCCGAAGCGGTCGATCACGCTCTGCGTGCCGAAGTCGGGCGAACAACTCGACCACACCGCGCCGACCGCTGCCGTCGCCAGCAGCGCTATCGTGGTCTCGGGAATGTTCGGCATGTAGGCGACGACACGGTCGCCCGGCTCGACGCCGGCGCTCCGAAGCCAGGTGGCCAGCCGTTTGACCTGCTCGGCAAACTCGTCCCAGCCCAACTCCTGCAGCGGCCGGTTTTCCGACATGTGTCGGATCGCCACCTCGCCGGGCCGACCGCGGGCCAGGATCTGTTCTGCGTAGTTCAGCCGGGCGCCAGGGAACCACTCGGCGCCGGGCATTTCGCGCTTGCCCAGCACCGACTCGTAGCCGGACCAGTCATCGAGACCGTAGTAGGTCCACAGCTCCTGCCAGAACCCCTCGATGTCCTCGACCGACCAGCGCCAAAGGTTCTGGTATGTCGGCAGCTCGAGTCCCCGCCTCTCCTCGACGTGGCAGCGGAAATGTTCGACTCTGCTGGCGGCGATCGTCGCTTCGCTCGGCTGCCACAGGACGCTGCCTTCCTCGGCCATTGGCCCCTCCCCAATTTTACTCTTGCTTGTCAGGCGCTGACTTTTTCCTTGTCGCGCAGCAGCGAGCGCGACTGTGCCTCCAGCGCGTCGAGCTCGTCGAGGATGCTGGCGATGTCCTCGCGCTGCCGCTCCAGCACGACGCGGCGCTCGTGGATCTTGCTGATGAACAGCTTGAGCTGCGCGATCTCGGTCGGGTCCTCGTCGTAGAGGTCGATCATTTCGAGGATCTCGTCGAGCGAAAAGCCGAGCCGCTTGCCGCGCATGATCAGGCGCAGGCGCACCCGGTCGCGCTGCGAATAGATGCGCCGCTGCCCTTCGCGCGCCGGCGTAAGCAGGTTCTTGTCCTCGTAAAACCTGATGGTTCGGGTGGTGACCCCGAACTCCCGCGCCAGCTCGGCGATTCCGTACGTGGTTTCCATGCCGGAAGACTATGTGTCGCTTACGTTAACGTCAAGCGAGGCAACACTATTTACAGCAACAGTGCCGCCGCCAGGCCGAGGAAGGCGAAGAAACCGACCACGTCGGTCACGGTGGTCAGGAACACCCCGGAAGCCACCGCCGGGTCGATATCGAAACGGTCGAGCACCACCGGAATGGTGCTGCCGGCCAGGCCGGCGACGACCAGGTTGACGATCATTGCCATCGCGATCACCACGCCGATGCCGGTGCTGTCGAACCAGAACCAGGCGATCAGACCGGCGATCACCGCAAACAGGGCGCCGTTGGCGATGCCGACCAATACCTCCTTGCCGATCACCCGCATGGCGTTGGTCGGGGTCAATTCTTTGGTCGCCAGCGCGCGCACGGCGACGGTCAACGTCTGGGTGCCGGCGTTGCCGCCCATCGAGGCGACGATCGGCATGAGCACGGCGAGCGCCACCATCTGCTCGATCGTGCCCTCGAACAGGCCGATTACCAGCGAGGCCAGGATGGCCGTGGCCAGATTGATCAGCAGCCAGGTGAAGCGCGCCCGCGTGGTCTTGAAAAAGCCGCTGTAGAGGTCGCCCTCGGCCAGGCCGCCGAGGCGCATGATGTCCTCCTCGTGTTCCTCCTCGATCACGTCGACCACGTCGTCGATGTGGATGACGCCGACCAGCCGGCCACCCTGGTCGATCACCGAGGCCGACACCAGGTCGCGCTGACGGAACACGAAGGCGACTTCCTCGCGGTCGGTCGAGACCAGGATGCGTTTCAGGTCGGTCTCCATGATGTCGGTGACCTGGACCGGCCGCTTCGAGCGCAGCAGCGTGCTCAGCGGCACCGCGCCCAGGGGCCGGTACTGCGGATCGACGACGTAGATGTCGTAGAACTGCGACGGCAGGTAGTCGGCGTCGCGCTCGGTGTTCTGGCGCAGGAAGTCAATGGTCTCGCCGACGGTGAAATAGGTCGGCACGGTGACCACCTCGCGCTGCATCAGGCGGCCGGCGGTATCCTCGGGGTAGGCTAGGCCCTGCTTGATGGCGACCCGGTCGACGTCGGGAATGGCGTCGAGAATCTCGCGCTTCTCGTCCTCGTCCAGGTCCTCGAGCACGGTGACCGCGTCATCCGAGTCCATCTCGACGACGGCGGCGGCGACCTGTTCGACCTCCAGGTGCTCGACCACGTCGGCGAGCACCTCTTCGTCGAGCTCGGGCAGCACGTCCGAATCCAGGTCGTCGCCCATGATGTCGAGGAAGTTGCGCCGCTCGTCGCCGGACAGATGCTCCAGCAGGTCGGCGACGTCGGCGCCGTGCAGCGGCTCGACCAGTGCGCGCACGGTGGCGGCGGCGCCCTGCTCCAGGGCGTCGCGCAGCCGCTCCTCGAGCTGCTCGTCGAGATCGATCAGGGTGTCCGCGGCCACCGCCTCGCCGGCGGCGTCCGGATCCCTGGTTTCCGGTTCGGCCATCCCGTTGCTTCCCTAAACAAAAACGAGCCCGTCGCTGGGGGCGACGGGCTCGTCAAACTTGGTGCGGTCGAGAAGACTCGAACTTCCACCCTGTTGCCAGGACAGCGACCTCAACGCTGCGCGTCTACCAATTCCGCCACGACCGCATTACCTTGTTTGGATGGCTCCGAGGGTATTCTCGCGGAACCACCGAAGAACTCTGGTGCCGGAGATAGCAAATCGCGGGCCCGCGATCAAGCTTGCGCAAGCAGTTTGTTCCCGTGGTATGAAAGATTTATGGACCAGACCATGCCGCAACCGACCGCCCTGGAATGGCGCCGCGAAACCGGCGAGGTCGCCTATCCCGAGGCGACGTCGACGATGGAGGCGCGAATTGCCGCGATCCACGCCGGCGAAGCGCGACCGCTGATCTGGCTGCTCGAGCACCCGCCGCTGTACACCGCCGGGACCAGCGCCGATCCGGCGGAACTGCTGGAAAACGACCGCTTTCCCGTCTATCCGACCGGGCGCGGCGGCCGCTACACCTATCACGGCCCGGGCCAGCGGGTGGCCTACGTGATGCTCGACCTGCGCCAGGGCCGCCGCGACGTGCGCCTGTTCGTGCAGTCGCTGGAAGATTGGATGATCCGCACCCTCGCCCGCTTCGGCGTCACCGGTGAACGGCGCGACGGGCGCATCGGCATCTGGGTGGTCAAGCCGGACGGCAGCGAGGCCAAGATCGGCGCCATCGGCGTGCGCATCCGCAAATGGATCACCTTCCACGGCATGGCGCTGAACGTGAATCCGGACCTTGCGCATTTCGGCGGCATCGTGCCCTGCGGCATCGCCGAACACGGCGTCACCTCGCTGCACGACCTCGGTATCATGGTCTCGATGGACGAGGTCGACGCGGTCCTGCGCGACACCTTCGCCGAAGTGTTCGACTGGCTGCCCCTGAAGCCGGAGCCGGCACCATGAACGTCGGCGCGACGGTCACCCGCGAAGCCCTGCTCGAGGTGCTCGACCGCACCGTCTCCGACCACCTGGAGTGGCTGAAGACCTGGCATGGCGGGGTGATGCTCGGCGGCGGCGATCCGGCGGCGGTCGATCCGCACCATCTGTGTCTGTTCGGCGCCTGGTATGTGCGCAACCAGCACGCCGAACTGGTCAACCAACCCATGCTCACCCGGCTCGCCACCCTGCACGACGAGATGCACGACCGGGCGCAGACGTAAGGAGTCCGCGCGATGGACGGCCCGGCCCCGAGCCAGCCCGACTACGAGGCCTTCATCGACGCGTTCAACGCCTTCGTGGCGCTGGCGCGGCGGCTGGAGAAGGCCTTCGCGGCGGCGACGTCGGAACTGGACGAGCTGACCGGGGTGCACAACCGCCAGGCCATGGTGCGCGAGTTGGACCGCGAGTTCGAGCGCTTCCGCCGCACCGGCCAACCGTTCTGCATCGTGCTCGCCGACCTCGACCACTTCAAGGCGATCAACGACGCGCACGGCCACGCGGCCGGCGACATCGTGCTGCGCGCGGCGGCGGCGCGGCTGCTCGCCAGCCTGCGTCCCTACGACGGCGTCTACCGCTACGGCGGCGAGGAGTTCCTGCTGCATCTCAGCGACATCGCGGCGGCCGAGGCGGCGGCAATCATCGAGCGGCTGCGCGAGTCCCTGGTCGGTGAACCGATCGGCCTGGACGATACGACGGAATTGAACGTGACCGCCTCGTTCGGCCTTGCCGAGACCAGCGGCGATACCTCGATCGAAGCGACCATCAAGCGCGCCGATGGGGCGCTTTATCGGGCCAAGGAAAGCGGTCGCAACCGGTTGGTGATCGCCGAGTAGGCCTCACGCGTTTGGCAGGTGGCGGAAGCCTTTGTTTTGCGGCGGCGGCGCCGGCTGCACGTCGACCTTGTCGACGCGCGCGAACTTGGGTCCCTGCCAGCACATGTCGATCATCCGGTGCACCGCCTCGGGCGGACCCGAGAACACAGCCTCGACGGTGCCGTCGAAGCGATTGCGGACCCAGCCGTCCAGCCCCAGCGCGGTCGCTTCCTGAATCGTCCAGCCGCGGAACCACACACCCTGCACACGGCCGTGAAGGCGGACGCGCACGGTGGTGACGGTTTCCGCGCCGGGCATGGCGCTACAGCGGCGGCAGTTGATGAAAGCCGCTCCACAGCGGCTCGTCGCCGCGGGGTTCGCGGTGCTCGAGCGCGTCGTCGGCGGTGGCCACCACCTGCTCGCACATGAATGTCAGGGCGTCGACGGCGAATTCGGCGCCGGCGAGGAACACGTCGACCCCGGCGTCGCGGCCACGCACCCAGCCGTCGAGCGAGCGGTTCGCCGCCTCCGGCGCGATCCACTCGCCGAACCGGGCGGCATCGATTTCTTCACCACTGACGTGGAATCGGACGACCTTCTCGTGGTTGACCGAAGGCGCCATCGCGTCAGGCGAACTCGATGATCACCTGATCGACCATCAGGCTGTCGCCGGGCACCGCCTTGACGCTCTGGACCACGCCGTCGCGCTGGGCGCGCAGGACGTTCTCCATCTTCATCGCCTCGACGATGCACAGTTCCTCGCCGGCCTTGATCTCGTCACCCTCGCTGACCGCCAGCGACACCAGCAGGCCGGGCATCGGCGACAGCAGGAACTTGGACATGTCCGGCGCTTCCTTGACCGGCATGTGGTGCTCGTACTCGGCGGCCTTCGGGCTGAGTACCAGGACGTCGACCTGCGAGCCGGCGTGGGACAGACGGTAGGCGACGTTCATGCGTTGGAATTTGATGTACACGGGCTTCGAATCGACCTTGGCCTTGATCAGCTGCTCGCCCAGGTTCCAGTCGCTCTCGACCAACCGCGGCTCGCCCTCGATGGTCACCTCGCAGGCGCCGCCCTTGCGCGCCGTCTTCACCGGGAAGAACTCGCCGCCCATGAACACGACCCAGTCGTCCTGCACCTGCCGTTCGTGACCGGCGAGCTGACCGCTGATGCGCGCGGCGCGCTCCTGATAGGCGCGGTGTATCGCGGCGGCGATGGCCACCATCATGTGCGGGTCGTCGTGCGGCAGGTCGGCCGGGTGGAAGCCGTCGGGAAATTCCTCGGCGATGAAGTTGGTGGTCAGTTTTCCACTGATGAAGCGCGGATGCGAGACCAGCGCGTTGAGGAAGTCGATGTTGTGGCTGACACCGTAGATGTAGAACTCGTCGAGCGCCCGACGCATGTGCTCCAGCGCGTGGTCGCGGGTGGCACCGTTGGTGACCAGCTTGGCGATCATCGGATCGTAGTAGATCGAGATCTCGCCGCCTTCGTAAACGCCGGTGTCGACGCGCACGAAGTCACCCTCCTCCGGCGCCATGTATTTGACCAGGCGTCCGGTCGAGGGCAGGAAGATGCGGAACGGATCCTCGGCGTAGATTCGCGATTCGACCGCCCAGCCCCGGATCTCGACGTCTTCCTGCTTCAGCGGCAGCCTCTCGCCGGCGGCGACCTTGATCATCAGCTCGACCAGGTCGAGGCCGGTGATCAGCTCGGTGACCGGATGTTCCACCTGCAGGCGGGTGTTCATCTCCAGGAAGTAGAAGTTGCGGTCCTTGTCGACGATGAACTCGACGGTGCCGGCGGACTGGTACTTCACCGCGTTCGACAGCGCCACCGCCTGCTCGCCCATGGCCCGGCGCATCGCCTCGGTGACGAACGGGCTGGGCGCCTCCTCGATGACCTTCTGGTGGCGCCGCTGCACCGAGCATTCGCGCTCGCCCAGGTAGATGACGTTGCCGAAGCCGTCGCCCATGACCTGGATCTCGATGTGGCGCGGCTCCTGGATGAACTTCTCGATGAAGACGCGGTCATCGCCGAAGCTGGACGCCGCTTCGCGCACCGCCGAGCCGAAGCCCTCGCGCACCTCGTCGTCGTTGAAGGCGACCCGCATGCCCTTGCCGCCGCCGCCGGCCGAGGCCTTCATCATCACCGGATAGCCGATCTTCTTGGCGACCTTCAGCGCTTCCTTCTCGTTCTTCAGCGCCTCGGTGTGGCCGGGAATGGTGTTGACCCCGGCCTCCATGGCCAGTTTCTTGGACTCGATCTTGTCACCCATTGCGGTCATCGCGTTGGGCTTGGGGCCGATCAGCTTGATCTTGTTGCGCGCCAGCTTGCGCGCGAAGGTGGCGTTTTCGGACAAGAAGCCGTAGCCCGGATGCACCGCCTCGGCGCCGGTGTCGAGGCAGGCCTGGATGATGCGGTCCATCACCAGGTAGCTCTCGGTCGACGGCGCCGGACCGATGAACACGGCCTCGTCGGCCATGTCCGTGTGCAGCGCCGAGACATCGGCCTCGGAGTAGACAGCGACGGTCTTGATACCCATCTTGCGCGCGGTCTTGATGACGCGGCAGGCAATTTCGCCCCGGTTGGCGATCAAAATCTTCTTAAACATCGAACCCCTCGGACTTCCCCAATGTCTCGTGCCGTAAAACGGACGTCAAAACGGGCTTTTATTCAGGCCGCGACACCACCGCGCAGGCGCACGGCGCGCAGGGCCAGGGCCAGACCCCATCCCAGCGCCGGCCAGATCGCCCAGTAGCTGTCGGCCGACGTCAGCATGTTGACCACGTGCAGGAAGGCGTTGACCAGCCAGTAGACCGCGACATCGCGCAGCAGATCCATCCTGTGGTCCCCGGTCTTCCTGGTGAAACTCCTGCAGCCCATGGCCACCTCCCGTCTGACGTCCTACAGCGGAATGTTGCCGTGCTTCTTCCACGGATTCTTCAGCTCTTTGTCGCGCAGCATCTTCAGCGAGCGGCAGATCCGCTTGCGCGTGTTGTGCGGCATGATGACGTCGTCGATGAAGCCGCGCTTGCCGGCGATGAACGGATTGGCGAAGCGGCGGCGGTATTCCTCGGTGCGCTCGGCGATTTTTTCGCTGTCGCCGATGTCCTGGCGGAAGATGATCTCCACCGCGCCCTTCGGCCCCATCACCGCGATCTCGGCGCTCGGCCAGGCGAAGTTGACGTCGCCGCGCAGGTGCTTCGAGCTCATGACGTCATAGGCGCCGCCATAGGCCTTGCGGGTGATCAGCGTGACTTTCGGCACGGTCGCCTCGGCGAAGGCGTAGAGCAGCTTGGCGCCGTGCTTGATGATGCCGCCGTATTCCTGCGCCGTGCCGGGCAGGAAGCCGGGTACGTCGACGAAGGTGACGATCGGAATGTTGAAGCAGTCGCAGAAACGCACGAAGCGCGCCGCCTTGATCGACGAATCGATGTCCAGGCAGCCGGCCAGGACCATCGGCTGGTTGGCGACGAAGCCGACGGTGGAACCGTCCATGCGGCCGAAGCCGACGATGATGTTGGCGGCGTAGTTGGGCTGCAGCTCGAAGAAGTCGCCCTCGTCGACCACCTTGATGATCAGCTCCTTCATGTCGTAGGGCTTGTTCGGGTTCTCCGGCACCAGGGTATCCAGCGACGGTTCCAGGCGGTCGGCGGCGTCCGGCGTCGGCCGGGACGGCGGCTTGACCTTGTTGCTGGTCGGCAGGAAGTCGACGAAACGGCGCAGGTAGAGCAGCGCCTCGATGTCGTTGGTGAAGGCCTTGTCCGAGACGCCGGACTTGGTGGTGTGGGTGATGGCGCCGCCCAGCTCTTCCTGGGTCACCTCCTCGTGGGTCACCGTCTTGACCACGTCGGGACCGGTGACGAACATGTAGGACGAGTCCTCGACCATGAAGATGAAGTCGGTCATCGCCGGGCTGTACACGGCGCCGCCGGCGCAGGGCCCCATGATCACCGAGATCTGCGGCACCACGCCCGAGGCCAGCACGTTGCGCTGGAACACCTCGGCATAGCCGGCCAGCGAGGCGACGCCTTCCTGGATTCGCGCGCCGCCGGAATCGTTGATGCCGATGACCGGCGCGCCGACGCGCATCGCCTGGTCCATGATCTTGCAGATCTTCTCGGCGTGGGCTTCCGACAGCGAGCCGCCGAAAACGGTGAAGTCCTGGCTGAACACGAAGATCAGGCGGCCGTTGACGGTGCCGTATCCGGTGACCACGCCGTCGCCGGCGATCGACTGCTTTTCCATGCCGAAATCGGTACAGCGATGTTCGACGTAGGTGTCCCACTCCTCGAAACTGCCGGGGTCGAGCAGCACGTCGATTCGCTCGCGCGCGGTCAGCTTGCCCTTCTTGTGCTGCCCGTCGATGCGGCGTTGTCCGCCGCCCATTCGGGCCTCGTGCCATTTGTTAAGGAGTTGGGAAATAGTATCTTGCATGGATGGACACCACGTTTCGAGTCGGACAGGAAATGTCGAGAAATGTGTTCAAAAGATACCGCGTGTTTCAATGTTGCACCAGCGAAAAGACGGCTTTTAACACGCCTTCACATTCGGGTGCGGTGCACACAGCGCGGTCCCGCCGGGGCGGCCGATCGCGCCTGAGCGCTACCGCCGTGCGCGGCCTGGTCTCCGCGGTTTTCGCCGCACTGCTGCTGGCGCGCCCGATCGCCGCGGCCGAGGTCGTTATCGCCAGCAAGACCGATCCCTGGACCACCGCGATCGAGGTCCATGACGTGCGGACCCTGCCGCCGCTGGGCCCACCGTATCATCCCGGGCGAATCTTCCGCGACCTGCGGCTGCCGGGCAACGTCGTCTCGTTCCGGCTCGACCTGTACATGCGCTGGCAGCAGCGCCCGATCAGCTATCTGGTGCGCTGCAGCCCCAGTCGGGTGGATCAGTCGATGGTGATGGTGTTTGCCGGCGAAATGCCTGGGTCGGGGGTGATGCCGTTCGGTGCCGTCGGCCGCTTCGTCGGCCAGATCGGCCAGTGCCGCACCTTGCGCCTGCGCGACTGATCAGCGCGCCAGCTCGAAAAATCTCGCCGCCGCGCCCAGCTCGGCGCGCAGGAAGTCGCGACGCGCCATCGCCTCGTGGTCCTCGCCCCATTGGCTGATCTGGTGGGTTTCGTCCAACTGCGACACCTCGAACGCCTGCTCGGCGTCGAGCCGTCCGGCCAGCATCGCCAGGCCGATCACCACCGATCCGCTGCTGTGCACGGCCGAGGCCAGCGCGGTCAGCACCAGGTCGTCGAGCGGTTCGACCGCCCGCGTCAAACCCTCGGCCACGTCGGCGGACTGCGCCACCGGCGTGATGCCCTCGGTGACCACCAGGGCGACGCCGTGCGCCTCGCGCAACCAGTCGAGCAGCGGTTGCCAGGCCCGCGCCTGCTGCTCGACCAGTTCGGGCGGCGCCTCGGCGCGGTAGCACAGCAGGTCGGTCTCGCCGTACTTGACCACCTGCTCGATGACCGCCGCGCGGTTGGATGCGACGTGATCGAGCGCGGTATAGGCGAGTTGGGTCATCGGCATCGACGCCGGCAGGATGTCGTCCTCCTGCGCCGCCCACTCGGCGGCGACCGCATCGGCCAGGGCCCGGGCGGCGAGCACGAACGAACGGCCCGCCGGCGTGCGCACGGCGCGGCCGTCCAATTCGATGCGAAAGCCGCCGCCGTCGGTCTCGACGGCGGCGGCGGTCTTGTAGAAGCGCTTGCGCGCCACCGTGGTCAAGGCATCCGGCTCCTTACTTGAACAGACCCTTCAGGCCCTTGATCGCTTCCTTGGCCTTTTTCACCGACGCCGGCGCCGCCTCGGTGGTTTTCGGCGGCGGCGCCAGCTTGTCGCCCGAGGTGACGGCCGTGGCCGGCGCGGCCTTGGGAGCCGGCGGCTCCGACTTCGCCGCCGGGGCCGGTTTCGGCGCCACCCGTTTGACCGGCTGCCCGGCCAGGGCGATCTTGCAGTAGTCGGTGTCATCCACAGTGGCTGCACCACCGCCGCCACCGCCACCCTGCCCGGTCACCGATTTGACCAAGCCGCCGAGGCCCGACAGGCCGCCCTTGGCGACGTCCTTGACGCCGCCGACCGCGCCGGTGACCGCGCCGACCGCGGCGGCACCGACGTTGGGCGTCACCGACGGCGAGGCCAGGGTGCCGCCGACATCGACCGGGATCATCGCCACCTTGACCAAGCTGACGTTCTTGGCCTTGGGATCGACGTAGAGGTCGAGCTTCTCCTGCGCCAGGTCGATGCTGCCCTCGCCGATCACCGAAATGCCGCCGGTCTCGACGACGATGGCGTTGGCGCCGGCCTGGCCCTGCTTGATGTCGAAGTCGATGACGCCGCAGCGGATGTCCTGGTCGCCCTTGCTGTCGCCGAAAGTCAGCGCCGCGGCGAGGTCCGACGACAGCAGGTTCAGCAGCTTGCTGTCGATGAAGCCGTTCTCGGTGACCACGCGCAGCTTGCCGTTCAGGCCGGCCATGATCTGGCGAACGGACATCCCCTGACCTTTCAAGTTGGTGTCGACGTCAAGCTTGCCGCGTACCAGGTCGGTGACATCCATCTCTTTCAGCAGTTGGCCGTAGTCGAGCTGGGCGACATCGACATCGACATCCAGCGTCGGCGTCTCCACCGCCGCGTTCAATCCGACGTTGCCCTTGATCGAGCCGCCGCCGGCCAGCACCGAAAACGGTTTCAGCGCCAGGTTGCCGTTCTGCAGCGACACATCGGCGGCCAGGTCCTTGAGTTGGGCGCCGTTGACCTTGACCTCGGCGCCGCGGAAGCTGATCGTGGCGTCCGCCGCCTTGAGGCCGTCGAGCGGCAACGGATCGTCCGGGAACACCCGGCCGTCGTCCTTGCCCTTGGCCGCCGGCTTCGGTGCCGCCTTCTTGCCATCGTCTTTCTGCTTCGGCATCAATTCGTCGAGGTCGAGCAGGTTCGAGGTCAGCTTGGCGGTGAGATTGGGCCGCGCCCCGGCCAGCTTGACCGCGGCGTCGCCGGACAGGTCGCTGCGCCCGATCTTGGCGTTCAAACCGCTCAGCGCGTAGCCGCCGTCGGGATCGCTGACCTTGGTCGCGACCTTGAACGCCGGCACCTTGATGCCGTCGCCGGCGACCGCGCGCACCAGCGGTGTCGCATTGGCACCTTCTAGCGCCACGTTCAGGTCGAGCCCCTTGGCCGCGAGCGCGTCGGCGATGCCGCCGGTCAGGCCCAGGGCGATGAAGTCGGCCTGGCCGACGCTGACGTTGATGCCCTCGACGGCGACGTTGTCGAGCGAGCCCTTGATGCCGGCGGCGACATCGAAGGCGCCCATCGCCGGCAGATCGACGCCGGCCAGTTCGGGCACGAAGGGTTTCACCGCCTCCATCGCCTTGTTCAGGCTGTTGCCCTTGATCGAGGTTTTCAGGTCGACGCCGTTGAAGGCGACCGCGTCGGCAATCGCGCCCGACAGCGCGAAGGCGACGAAGTCTGGTTGTCCCAGGGCTATGTCGAGGCCGGAGACCGCCATCTTCTCGGCCGAGCCGGCCAGTTTGGCGGCGACCTTGAAGGCGCCCAGCGCCGGCAGCTCGACACCGCCCAGTTCGGGCACCAGGCCCTTGACCGCGTCGACAGTCTTGTTCAGGTCGGGTCCGGTGACGGCGAGGTCGATGCCGATGCCCTTGGCCGCGGCCGGATCCTCGATCTGTCCCTTGGCGGTGATGCTGACGCCCAGCAGGTCGGCGACGAAGTCGACCGGGAAGGCCTGGCCGCCCTGAATCATCGAGTTGACCGAGCCGAACGTGCCCTTGGCCTCGAATAGGTTCCATTGACGTCGCCGGCCAGGTCCAGGTTCAGCGGACTGTCGTTGTTTTCGGCGTCGGCGATCAGGTTGGCCAGGGTGAGAACGGTCTCCTGGCCACTGGCGCCGTCGCGATAGGTCACCTTGACGTCCTGCACCAGAATCTGCTGCACTACCGGAATCACCACCTCGCCGGCCGGCTCCGCCGGCTTCTCGGGCGCGGGCTCGCCGATGGCCCAGTTGGGCGCGCCGTCCTTGTTGGTCTCGGCGATCAGGTCGAGGCCCTCGAGGATGATCTTGTTGACGCGGTATTCGCCCTGCAGAGCGGGCATCACCTCGATCTGCGCTTCCAGGCGCTTGAGGGTCGCCATCTGCGGGCGGCTGCCCCACTCGGCGTTGGCGAAGGACACATTCTCAACCACCAGGGTCGGCGACAGCGACACGTCGAGCTGGATGTCGCCGTCCAGTTTCAGGTCCCGTCCCGTTGCCTCCTTCGCCTTCTCGGCGATCACATCCTTGTAATCGTTGGGATCGATGACGTTGATCACGACCACGCCCGCGACCACGATCAGCAGCAGCAGGACGACGATGCCGACCAGGATCTTCCACAACGCCCGCATTATTCTTTCTCCCACGCCTCGTCGACGACCCGCTTCAGGTCATCGTATGTCTGGACCACCCCGCGAGCACCGGCTTCGATTAATTCATTGCTATCATGATACCCCCAGGCGACCCCGACTGCTACCACGCCCGCGTTACGCGCCATCTCGACGTCGAAAGTCGTGTCACCGATCATCACCGTGTTTTCCGGGCGTACGCCGGTCTCGGCCATGGCCTGCAGCAGCATGTCCGGCGCTGGCTTTCCCGTGGGCACCGAGTCGGACGTCTGCAGGGTCACGAACCGCTCCAACAGACCATGCCCGCCCAAGGTGGCGAGCAGCCCGCGCCGCGACTTGCCGGTGGCCACGCCGAGCAACCAGCCGTCGGCCTCGAAGGCGTCCAGGCTGTTGTCGGCGCCGGGAAACAGCGGCTCCTCGATGTTGCCAGTCTGGCGCAGGTTGAAGAAGGCTTCGGAATAGCCTTCCCGCAGCTTTTCCAGGTCCGCGCCGCCGGCCCCGGGCACCGCCATGGCGATGGCGTCGAGCAGCGGCAGGCCGACCACGCGGCGGGCGGCCTCGCGCGTCGGTGGCGCGTAGCTATGCCGTTCGCAAGCGGCTTTCAGGGAGGCGTAGATGGAATGCTGCGAATCGACCAGGGTGCCGTCGCAATCGAACACCGCCAGGCGGAGGGTGTCGGTCAATTTGGTCAATCTCCGTTTCAGACGAAATGGCAGGCGGCCAGGCGGCCGCCCTGTTTGGCTTCGAGCGGCGGCTCCTCGGCCCGGCAACGGGCTTCGGCATTGGCGCAGCGCGGCGCGAACGGACAGCCGGCCTCGGCGCCCCCGTCGCCCGGCTCGCCAAGCTGCGCGGTCGCCTCGCCCTCGATCTTGTGACGATGGCGGAAGTGTGACGGATCCGGCCGCGGCACCGCGTCGAGCAGTGCGCGGGTATAGGGATGCCGGGGATCGGCGAACACCTCGGCGGTCTCGCCCTGCTCGACCACACGGCCCAGGTACATGACCGCGACCCGGTCGGTGACGTGGCGCACGACGCTGAGGTCGTGGCTGATGAACAGGTAGGTCAGCCCCTGATCCCGGCGCAGGTCGGTCATCAGGTTCAAGACCTGCGCCTGAACCGACACGTCGAGCGCCGATACCGGCTCGTCGGCGACGATCAGCTTCGGGTGCGTGATCAGGGCGCGGGCGATGGCGATGCGCTGGCGCTGGCCGCCGGAGAACTCGTGCGGGTACTTGTCGGCGTCGACCGGCTTAAGGCCGACCCGGCTGAGCGAGTCGGCGATGCGCTTGGCCCGCTCGTCGCGCGATACGCCGCTTTCCAGCATATCCAGCGGCTCGGCGACGATGCGCCCGACCTTGTGGCGCGGGTCGAGCGAACCGTAGGGATCCTGGAACACCATCTGCATGTGCCGACGCATGTCGCGCAGCTTGGCCGCATCCAGCGCGAACAGGTCCTCGCCGAGGAGCTCGATGCGGCCCTCGGACGGCGTTTCCAGCGCCAATACAGCGCGGGCCAGAGTCGACTTGCCGCAGCCCGACTCGCCGACGATGCCGAAGCTCTCGCCGGCGCGGACCTCGAGGTCGATGCCGTGCAGGGCGCGGAACCGCGGTGCGGCGCGGAACAGGCTGTCGCGCGGCAGCACGTAGTCGCGCACCACCCCTTCCAGGCGCAGCAGGGTTTCGCCGTTCATGCCGCCCCCTCGCCCGGATGCAGGCACGAGACATAGTGCTCGGGCCGCACCAGTTCGGCGCCCGGCACACCGGCGCGGCAGCCGTCCTCGGCCCGTTCGCAGCGGCCTGCGAAGGCGCAGCCGGGCGGCAAAGCGATCGGCTCGGGCACCTGGCCGGGGATGGTCGCCAGCCGCTTCGAGGCCTCCTCGGGCCCGCCCGGAATGGCGGCGAACAGGCCGCGGGTGTAGGGATGCGACATGTGGCGGAAGACCTCGGCGGTCGGTCCGCTCTCGACGATGCGGCCGGCGTACATCACCATCATGCGCTCGGTGGTCTCGGCGATCACGCCCAGGTCGTGGGTGATCATGATCAGCGACATGCCGGTTTCCTGCACCACGTCGGAAATCAGATCCAGGATCTGCGCCTGGATGGTCACGTCCAGCGCCGTGGTCGGCTCGTCGGCGATCAGGATATCGGGTTCGCAAGCTAGCGCCGCGGCGATCATCACCCGCTGCCGCTGCCCGCCCGACAGTTGGTAGGGATAGAGGTTGGGCGAGAATCGGTCCGGCGGCAGGCCGACCCGGTCGAGCATCTTGACCGCCCTCTCCTCGGCCTCGGCCTTGCCCAGCTTCATGTGCAGGCGCGGCCCCTCGGCGACCTGGAAGCCGATGGTCTTAACCGGGTTGAGCGCGGTCATCGGCTCCTGGAACACCATCGCGATGCGGCGCCCACGGATCGTGCACAGGCGCGCCTCGTCCAGGGCCAGCAGGTTGTCCGCGTCCATCTGGATCCTGCCCGCCGCCTGCGCCGTTGTCGGCAGCAGGCCCATGATCGCCATCGCGGTCATCGACTTGCCGCAGCCGGATTCGCCGGCGAAGCCGAGGCATTCGCCGCGCTCCAGCGCGAAGGTCACGTCCGAGAGGATGCGCGCGTCGCCGCGCGGCGTCGGGATGGTGACATTGAGGTCCTGGACTTCGAGCAGAGGCATGGCGGCGCTACCTCAACCGTCTCAAGCGCGGGTCGAGCACGTCGCGCAGGCCATCGCCCAACAGGTTGAGGCCGAGCACGGTCAACACGATGGCGACGCCCGGGAAGATCGCCAGCTGCGGTGCCAGGAACATCAGCGTCTGCGCCTCGTTCAGCATCTTGCCCCAGCTCGGCTGCGGCGGCTGCGTGCCCAGGCCCAGGTACGACAACCCGGCCTCGGCCAGGATGGCGAGCGCGAACTGGATCGTTCCTTGCACGATCAGGATGCTGACGACGTTGGGCAGGATGTGCTCGATGGTGATGCGGGTGGCGTTCTTGCCGGCGACGCGGGCGGCCATGACGAACTCGCGCTTCCAGATCGCCAGGGCGCCGCCGCGGGTCAGCCGCGCGAACACCGGGATGTTGAAGATGCCGATGGCGATGATCGAGTTGACCGCGCCGGGCCCCGCGAGCGCCGTGATCATCACCGCCGACAGCACGGCGGGAAAGGCGAAGGCGAAATCGTTGAAGCGCATCACCGTCTCGTCCAGCCAGCCGCCGCGGGCCGCGGCCAGCGCGCCCAGCGGCACGCCGAAGCCGGCGCCGACGCCGACCGCGACGATGGAGACGGCGATCGAGTTCTGCGCGCCCATCATCATCATGCTGAACACGTCGCGGCCGAACTGGTCGGTGCCGAACCAGTGATCGCCCGTCGGTCCCTTCAGCTTGTTGGCGATGTCCATGTCGATGACGCTGTAGGGCGTCCACACCAGCGACACCAGCGCGACAACGATCAGCACCAGGGTCAATACGCCACCGATGACGAAGCTGCGGTTGCCCAGCGCCTTCGAGGCGATCTCGCGCCAGGCCTTTTCCCTCGCGGACTCAGTGGCCATGGCCGCCTCCCCTGAGCCGCGGGTCGAGCACCGCGTAGCTGAGGTCGACGATGAAGTTGACCAGCACCACGGCGCCGGCCAGCAGCACCACCACGTCCTTGACCACGATGACGTCGCGCTGGGCAATGGCCTGGAAGATCAGGCGGCCTAGGCCCGGCAGGTAGAACACGTTCTCGATGATGATGGTGCCGGCAAGCAGGAAGGAGAACTGCAGCCCCATGATCGTGACCACCGGGATCAGCGCGTTGCGCACGGCATGGCGCCACAGGGCGGAGCGGAACGTCAGGCCCTTGGCCCGGGCCGTGCGCACGTAGTCCTCGCGCATCACCTCCAGGACCGACGAGCGCGTCACCCGCGCCAGGATCGCCGCCTGCGGCAAGGCCAGCGCCACCGCCGGCAGGATCAGCGACTTCAGCGCCGGCCAGGTGCCGGCGTCCCAGCCGGCGAAGCCGCCCGCCGGGACCAGTTTGAGAAAGACGGAAAAGAACAGGATCATCAGGATGGCGAACCAGAAATTGGGGATCGCCACCCCGACCTGGACGAAGCCCATCACCGAAACATCGGTCAGGCTGTTGCGCTTGGCCGCGGCGAGCACGCCCAGCGGCAGGCCGATCGCGGTCGACAGCGTGATCGCGATCAACGCCAGCGGCAGGCTGACCCGCAGGCGTTCGAGGATGATCTTGGTGACCGGCTCGTCGTAGGCGTAGCTGTTGCCCAGGTCGCCCTGGAACCAGCCGAGGATCCACAGGAAATAGCGTTCCCAGGCCGGTTTATCGAGGCCCAGCTCCTTGCGCAGGGCGGCGAGCGTGTCCTCCTGCGCGCCGATGCCCAGCATCACCGTCGCCGGATCGCCGGGCAGTACCTCGAGTATAAAGAAGACGGCCAGGGAAGCGCCCAGGAGGGTTAGGAACAACGCCAGCAGGCGCCGCGCCAGAAATACAGACATTCCCGCCCTCCGAGCGCTTCCCCGTCAAAGTTGCGTTAGTCCGACCAGGAAACGCCGGTCAGGTCGTTGGCCTGGGTCGGGCTGTTCGGCCACAGGCCCTTGATCTTGGCGTTACGCACGCCGGTCTTGGCCAACTGGAACAGGAAGCCGTTGACGGCGTCGTCGGCCAGCTTGCGCTGCGCCTGGCCGAGGATCTCGTACTGGGTCTTCTCGTCCGTGGCCATGTCCAGCTTCTTCATCAACGCCTTGAAGTCGGCGCTGTCGTACTGGAAGTAGTAGGTATCCCGGGCATAGATGCCAATGTCCATCGGCTCGGTGTGCGACACGATGGTCAGGTCGTAGTCATAGCCCTTGAACACCGCCTTCAGCCACTGCGCCCATTCGACCGGGATGATCTCCAGCTCGATGCCGATCTTGGCCAACTGCGCGGCGATGATCTCGCCGCCGCGGCGGGCGTAGCTCGGCGGCGGCAGGTGCAGGCGCGCCTTGAAGCCATTCGGATGGCCCGCTTCGGCCAGCAGCGCTTTCGCCTTCGCCAGGTCATAGGGGTACTTGTTGGTCAGGTCGACATAGGCCGGGTGATGCGGCGCGAAGTGCGAGCCGATCGGCGTGCCGTAGCCGAACATGGCACCGTCGACGATCGCCTTGCGGTCGATCGCATGGGCCACGGCGCGGCGCACGCGCACGTCGCTGAACAGCTTGCTCTTGTTGTTGGTCGACAGGATGGTCTCGCCCTCGGTGCTGCCGACGACGACTTCCAGGCGCGGGTCGGCCTTGAACTGCTCCAGCGTCTCGGGTGCCGGAAAACCGGGGAAGGCGTCGACGTCACCGGCGAGCACGGCCGCGGTCGCCGCCGCCGGGTCGGAGATGAACTTGAAGGTCGCCGACTTCAGCGCCACCGGCTTGCCCCAGTAATCGCCGTTACGCACGATGCTCAGACTGTCGCCCTTGGTCCACTTCTTCAGCTTGAACGGACCGGTGCCGACCGGATTGGTCTTGTTGCTGGCGGCACTTTCCGGCGCCACGATCACCGCGTCGCCCCAGCCCATGTTGAACAGGAAGCGCCCCGTGGGCTGCTTCAGGGTGATCACCACGGTGTGGCTGTCCGGCGTCTCGACCTTGGCGATCGCCTTGAACAGACCCTTCTGCGCGTTGGTGCTGTCCTTGGCGGTGGCGCGGTCGAGCGAGAACTTGACGTCGGCGGAATCCATCGCCGTGCCGTCGTGATACTTGACGCCCTTTTGCAGCTTGAAGGTGTAGACCAGGCCGTCGTCCGAGATGGTCCAGCTTTCCGCCAGGGCCGGCTTGACGCCACCGTTCTGGTCGATGCGGGTCAGGCCTTCGAAGATGTTGGCATAGGTGACCTCGTCGATCGCCGCCGCGGCGCCCGCGGTCGGGTCCAGGTGCGGCGGTTCGAGCTGCATGCCCAGGGTGATCGTATCCTTGGCCGCCTGGGCTTGCGCCGCCAGCGTCGCCACCGCGGCCGCGGCGACGAGTCCGGTAAACAGCTTTCTCATGTGCTTATCCTTCTCTCCCTGTTGAATTTCCCAGATTGTGTCCGTGTTCGGCCCGGTAACTGGGGAAGTTGCCCAGGCTCTCGGCTTCATAAACGCCGCGCGCGATCGCGCGGGCGGTGCAATCCGCCGCCATCATACCCAATCGCGCCAGCCCGATCACGGGATCCGGCAACTCCGTCTTTCCGGTGGCCAGGACAATGACCGTATTGCCGTCCACCGGTGTGTGCACCGGTCGGATGGCGCGGGCGAAACCGTCGTGGGCCATGATCGCGACACGTTCGGCCTGCGCCCTGCTCAGGCGCGCATCCGTGGCTACGACGGCCAGTGTGGTGTTGGCCGCCGGCCGGTCCGTCGGCAGCGCGTAGGCGTAGTCCAGGTCCGCAACGGGCGCGTCCGGTGCCGGTTGACCACCGAGTTCGCCGTTCTGTTCCAGCGCCCAGGCCCAGAATGCCGATTCACCGGGCATCACCGTCGAGCCGGTCGGATTGGCCGCGACCAACGCGCCGATGGTGATCCCATCGCCGACCAGCGAGGCGCTGCCCAGGCCGCCTTTCAATGTGCCCGCCGTGGCGCCGAACCCGGCGCCGGCATTGCCCAGGACGAAGTCGCGGCCCGCGGCATCGGCGGCCTGGCGGGCCAGGTGGCGATACGGCGGCTCGATGCCCCAGTCCTTGTCGCCGCCGTTCAGCAGGTCGAACAGGATCGCCGAAGGCACGATCGGAACGATCGCATCGCCGACCGGAAAGCCGCGCCCGCGTTCGGCCAGCCAGGACTGCAGCCCGCCGGCGGCATCGAGGCCGAAGGCCGAGCCGCCGCTGAGCACCACGCCGTGGATCGCCTCGACCAGGCAGGACGGATCGAGAGCGTCGATCTCGCGCGTGCCCGGCCCGCCGCCACGCACGTCGGCGCCGGCCACCGCCGGCTCGTCGGGAATGACCACCGTGACCCCGGTCCGCCGGTCCGCATCCTCGGCGTTGCCGACGGCGAGACCGGCGACGTCCGTGATCAGATTGCGGGGTCCGGGAGCGATCACGCCGCCCCTCCGCTCAACAAGGTCAAGGTCGCTGCCGCCATCACCTTGGCCGAGTTGACCATGTCGTCGATCACCACGAACTCGTCCGGCTGGTGCGCCAGGTCGAGGATGCCGGGACCGTAGGCGATGCAGTCCTTCAGTTGACCGACGCGGAAAATGTGCTTCTGATCGTAGGTGCCGGGCGAGACCACCTGCTGCGCCGGTTTGCCGAGCACGGTCTCGATGCCCTCCTCCACCGCCTTGACGACCGGCGCCGAAGCATCGGTCAGGGTCGGCAGGAACTCGAGCACGTCGCGAATCTCGTACTCGAAGTTGGGCCGGTCGCGGCGCAGGCCGTCGAGGATTTCGACCACCTCGGCCTTGACCTGATTGATGTCCTCCTCGATCAGGAAGCGCCGGTCGATGACCATGCGGCAGCTGTCCGGCACCAGCGGGCTGGGCAGGCCGTCGAAGTCCTCGGCCAGGCCGCCGTGGATCGAGCTGATATTCATGGTCGACTGCTTGGCGCCTTCCGGCACTACCGGCATGTCGGTGCGCTTGGCGGCCAGGGTCGGCATCAGGTCGGATTCGATCTTTTCCAGGAAAGCGCCCATGTGGCGCACGGCGCAATCACCGAGGAACGGCATCGAGCCGTGCGCGATCCGACCCTTGGTCTCGATCTCGGCCCACCAGACGCCGCGGTGGCCGATGCACACGCGGTCGACGTTCAGCGGCTCGGGGATGATCACGTGATCGACCCGCGGGCGCGAGAAGAAGCCCTTGCCGGCCAAGTATCCGACGCCGCCGTAACCGCCGCTTTCCTCGTCGACGGTGCCGGAAATCTCGAGCGCGCCGTTCCACACGACGCCAGACTCGAGAATCGCCTCGACGGCGATGATCGAGGCCGCCAAACCGCCCTTCATGTCGCACGACCCGCGGCCATAGACCTTGCCGTCGCGGATCTCGCCACCGTAGGGGTCGGTGGTCCAACCGGCGCCCGGCTCGACCACGTCGATGTGGCTGTTGAAATGCACGCAGGGGCCCGGGCCGCGGCCCTCGATCCGTGCCACCACGTTGGTGCGCGGGAAGGTGTCGCTGTCCCCCGGCGTGTCTTCGGCGCGCACGTACTCGACCGAGAAGCCCCGCGCTTTCAGGCGGTTGCCGATGTATTCGGCGCAGGGCGTGTAGGCGTCGCCCGGTGGATTGACGGTGGGAATTCGGATCAAGTCCTGGGTCAACGCCACCAGGTCTTGGGTCTTGTCCTCGACGCGTTTGAACAGGGTCTCACGCACGACCTTGTCTGTCCTCCCTGTGGAATTGGATGGCCGTATCGGTCTTGGTCCTACTGCACCGCGAACCGTTGCCGAGATCAAGCGAAATCTAGCGCGGATTCGATTTAATCCTGGTCGTATCCTGCGGCAGCGAAGAAGTTCTCGCATTCGGTGGGCGTGGCTTTCTCGATCCCTTCGGCGATGGCGCTCCACAGTTCCTCAATGGTTCTCGCGGCGGCCTTTCGCAGCCACGCCTTGAGCTTGGCGAAGGCCATTTCGATGGGATTGAAGTCGGGAGAATAAGGCG
>Ga0209785_1000190_pt1 | contig 23732 bp, 19 predicted proteins | sample WorMetG1BERMUDA2_FD_187403 | JGI IMG/M metagenome (GOLD analysis project Ga0209785, IMG submission 187403) | Marine gutless worms symbiont microbial communities from Max Planck institute for Marine Microbiology, Germany - Inanidrilus... ...
GTCTCGTGGCCCTTGCCGGCGACATCCTGCTGGTCGCCGGCAAGGGCCACGAGACCGGCCAGATCGTCGGCGAGCGCGTGCTGCCGTTCGAGGACGCCGCCGAGATCCGCCGGGCGATCGCTGAAGTCGATGGGGAGGAGGGGGCATGAGCCTGTGGACCTCCGCCGCCGCCGCCGCCGCCACCAATGGCCGCAGCACCACCGACTGGACCGCCACCGGCGTGTCGATCGATTCGCGCACTATCGAGCGCGGCGACCTGTTCGTCGCCCTCGAAGGCCCCAACTTCGACGGCCATCAGTTCGTCGCCGCGGCGCTGAAGGCCGGCGCCGCCGCAGCCCTGGTCGCGCGAGTCCCCACCGATGTCGCCGCCGACACGCCGCTGTTGCTGGTCGGTGATACCCTGGATGGTCTGCAAGACCTGGCCCGCGCCGCCCGCGAGTGCAGCACCGCGCGGATCATCGCGGTGACCGGCAGCGTCGGCAAGACCGGCACCAAGGAGGCCCTGCGCACCGTGCTGTCGGCGCAGGCCAAGACCCACGCCAATGTCGGCAGCCTGAACAACCACTGGGGCCTGCCGTTGAGCCTGGCCCGGCTGCCCGAGGACACCGCCTATGCGGTGTTCGAGATGGGCATGAACCATCCGCGCGAGATCACTCCGCTGAGCCTGATGGCGCGGCCGCACGTGGCGTTGATCACCACCGTCGAGTCGGTGCACAGCGAGTTCTTCGCCTCGGTCGAGCAGATCGCCGACGCCAAGGCCGAGATCTTCGACGGGGTCGAGCCGGGCGGCCGTGCCGTGCTGTTTCGCGACAATCCCTATTTCGAGCGTCTGAAGGCCGCCGCCGCGGCCCGCGGCATCACCGACGTGACCAGCTTCGGCACCACCGCCGAGGCCGACGTGCGGCTGTTCGACGCGGTCTCGGATGCCTTCGGCTCGGACGCCAGCGCCGAGATCGCCGGAAAGACCCTGAAGTACCGCATCGGCACCCCGGGCTGGCACTGGGTGACCAACAGCCTCGCCGTGCTGGCCACCGCCGCCGCCGCCGGCGCCGATGTCGCTGCCGCCGCCGCCAGCCTGCGCGACGTCACCCCGCCGAAGGGTCGCGGCGACCGCCACCGCGTCACCATCGCCGGCGGCGAGTTCGAACTGATCGACGAGAGCTACAACGCCAGCCCGACCTCGATGGCCGCCGCCCTGGCCGTGCTCGGCGCCGCCGAGACCGGCGAGCACGGCCGCCGCATCGCGGTGATGGGCGACATGCTGGAGCTGGGCGACGCCGCGCCGGTCCTGCACGCCGACCTGCTGGACCCGGTGACCGAGTCCGGCGCCGACCTGGTGTTCACCGCCGGCCCGGACATGGAGAACCTGTGGGACCGCCTGCCGGCGGGCCTGCGCGGCGGCCACGCCGAGAGCTCGGAAAAGCTGGCCCCGGTGGTCACCGCCGTGGTCGCGCCTGGCGACGTGGTCATGGTCAAGGGCTCGGCCGGCAGCAAGACAGGCCTGATCGTGCGGGCGCTGAAGAAACTCGCGGCGGCGGATGCGGACGCGCCGCCGCGCGTGGTCAACGGAGGGGATTGAGGACGATGCTCTATCACCTCCTGTTCCCGCTTTCCGACCAGTTTCCGGTGCTGAACGTGTTCCGCTACCTGACCTTCCGCACCGGCGGCGCGGTGATGACGGCGCTGCTGATCAGCTTCATCTTCGGCCCGGCGCTGATCCGCACCCTGCGCGCGCGGCAGACCAATGGCCAGCCGATCCGCGACGACGGTCCGGAATCGCACCTGCTGTCGAAGAAGGGCACGCCGACCATGGGCGGGTTCCTGATCCTGCTGGCGCTGGCGGCGGCGACGCTGCTGTGGGCCGACCTGACCAACGGCTACGTCTGGGCCGCGCTCGGCGTCACCATCGCCTACGGCGTGATCGGTTTCCTCGACGACTACAGAAAAGTCACCCACCAGAATTCCGCCGGCCTGCCGGGCAAGCTGAAACTGCTTTTGCAGATCATCACCGCCTTCGCCGCCGCGGTGTGGATCAGCCGGCTGCTGCCCGACGCGCTGTCGACCACGCTCGCCGTGCCGTTCTTCAAGAACCTGCTGATCGACTTCGGCTGGTTCTTCGCCGTACTCGCCATCTTCGTCATGGTCGGCTCGTCGAACGCGGTCAACCTGACCGACGGGCTCGACGGCCTGGCGATCGTGCCGGTGATGATCGCCGCCTCGGTGTTCCTGCTGATCTCCTATCTGGTCGGCAACGCGGTGTTCTCGAACTACCTGCAGATCCACTACGTGCCCGGCAGCGGCGAACTGACCGTGTTCTGCGGCGCCCTGGTTGGCGGCGGATTGGGATTCCTGTGGTTCAACGCGCCGCCGGCACGCATCTTCATGGGCGACACCGGGTCGTTGTCGCTGGGGGGCGCGCTCGGCGCGGTCAGCGTGATCATCAAGCACGAATTGGTGCTGGCCATCGTCGGCGGCCTGTTCGTGCTGGAGACGGTGTCGGTGATCGTGCAGGTGATCTCCTACAAGCTGACCGGCAAGCGGGTGTTCCGCATGGCGCCGCTGCACCATCACTTCGAGAAGAAGGGATGGGCCGAGCCGACCATCGTGATCCGCTTCTGGATCATCGCCACCATCCTCGCCCTCGCGGGCCTGTCGACGTTGAAGCTGAGGTGAGGGCGCGATGATGATTCCGATGCCCTTCCTCGCCGAGCAGACGGTGGCCGTCTTCGGCCTCGGCCGCACCGGCCGCGCCGCCGTGCGCTCGCTGCGCGCCAGTGGTGCGCGCGTCTGGGCCTGGGACGATTCCGAGGACGCGCGCGCCGCCGCCACCGGCGCCGGCATCCCGCTGACCGATCTCTACGACCGCGATTGGGCTGGAGTTTCCTCGCTGGTGCTCAGCCCCGGCGTGCCGCTGGACCACCCGGCACCGCACCCGGTGGTCGACCTGGCGCGGCGCGGCGGCTGCGAGGTGCTGGGCGACATCGAACTGCTGTTCCGGGCCCAGCCCGAGGCCGATTTCATCGGCATCACCGGCACCAACGGCAAGTCGACGACGACGGCGCTGCTGACGCACCTGCTCGACGCCGCCGGGCACCGTCTCGAGGTCGGCGGCAACCTGGGCCGGCCGGTGCTCGACTTCGACCCGCTCGGCCGCGGCGAGCACTACGTGCTGGAGATGTCGTCCTACCAGCTCGACCTCAGCCTGACGACCAGCTTCGCGACCGCCATCCTGCTCAACATCAGCCCCGACCACCTGGACCGGCACGGCGGCCTCGACGGTTACGTCGCGGCCAAGAAGCGGCTGTTCCGCGGCCAGGACGCCGCGGCCACCGCCATCGTCGGCATCGACGACGACCGCGCCCGCGCCATCCATGACGAGCTCGCCGCCGGCGGCCCGATGCGGGTGGTTCCGATTTCCGGCCGGCAGGCCGCACCGGGCGGCGTTTACGCCGGTGACGGACACCTGATCGACGATCTCGACGGCGACGCCGCGCCGATCGTCGCGCTCGCCGACCTGCCGACCCTGCGCGCCGCGCACAACCACCAGAACGCCGCCGCCGCCTACGCTGCCGCCCGGATCGCCGGCCTGGAGCGCGAGGATATCGCTGCTGCGTTGACCTCCTTCCCCGGGCTGGCGCACCGTCAGGAGCTGCTCGCCGAGATCGACGGCGTTGCCTTCGTCAACGATTCCAAGGCGACCAACCCGGACGCCGCCGCCAAGGCGCTGGCCAGCTACGACGCGATCTACTGGATCGCCGGCGGGTTGGCCAAGGACGAGGGCCTAGCCGACCTGGCCGGGCGCATGGACAACGTCCGCGCCGCCTTTCTGATCGGCGAAGCCGCCGCCGACTTCGCCGCCGGCCTGCGCGACGTCGTACTGGTGCACCAGTCCGGCACCCTGGAAACCGCCGTCGGGCGCGCCTTCCAGCTTGCCCGCACCGAACGGCCGGCGAATGCCGTGGTGCTGCTGTCGCCGGCCTGCGCGTCGTTCGATCAGTTCGACAGCTTCGAGGCGCGCGGCGAGGCCTTCCGGCACCTGGTGGAGGGGCTGCGATGAACGCCAGTTTCTCCCGCACCGATACCAGCCTGATCGGCCGCTGGTGGTGGACCGTCGACCGCTGGACCCTGGTGGCGCTGTTCACGCTCGCCGCGATCGGCGCGGTGCTGACCCTGGCCGCTTCGCCGGCGGTGGCGGAGCGGGTCGGGCTCGACACCTTCCATTTCGTGATCCGGCAGTTCCTCTACCTGCCGCTTGCCGTGGTGGTGATCTTCGCCGTCTCGCTGCTGTCGCCGCGCGGCGTGCGCCGTGCCGCCGTGATCTGCCTGATCGGGTCGATCATCGGCATGGTCCTGGCGCTGGCCTTCGGCCCCGAGATCAAGGGCGCGACCCGCTGGATCCAGGTGGGCGGGCTATCGCTGCAGCCGTCCGAGTTCGTCAAACCGGCCTTCGCCGTGGTCGCCGCCTGGATGTTCACCGAATGGCGCACCGGCAGCGGCATTCCCGGCCATTACATCGCCTCGGGGCTGCTGTTGTTCGTCGCCGCGCTGCTGCTTTTGCAGCCGGACATCGGCATGGCCCTGGTGGTCGGCGCCATCTGGGGCGTGCAGTTCTTCCTCGCCGGGCTGCCGCTGGTGTTCGTGTTCGCCGTCGGTCTGGTGTTCCTGGCCGGCATCGTCGGCGCCTATTTCACCTTCGATCACGTGCACAGCCGGGTCGACGCCTTCCTCAACCCGGCCAGCGGCGAGAACTACCAGGTCGAACGGGCGCTCGACGCCTTCCGCAACGGCGGCCTGTTCGGCACCGGTCCGGGCGAGGGCCACGTCAAGGAAGTGCTGCCCGACGCGCACTCGGACTTCATCTTCGCCGTCGCCGGCGAGGAATTCGGCCTGATCGCCTGCCTGCTGCTGCTGGCGCTGTTCGCCTTCGTCGTGCTGCGCGGTTTCTCGCGGGTGCTGAAGGACAACGACCTGTTCGTGCTGCTGGCGGTGGCCGGCCTGCTGGTCCAGTTCGGCCTGCAGGCGATGATCAACATGGCCTCGACCCTGCGCCTGATGCCGCCCAAAGGCATGACCCTGCCGTTCGTCTCCTACGGCGGCTCCTCGACCATCGCGCTGGCCTTCGGCATGGGCATCGTGCTGGCGCTGACGCGGCAACGCCCGGGGGACGTCGAATGAGCGCCCGCGCCCTGATCGCCCCCCGTTTGATTGCCTTGGCCGCCGGCGGCACCGGCGGTCACGTGTTCCCGGCCGAGGCCCTGGCTGCCGAGCTGCGCGAACGCGGTAACCGGCTGGCGCTGATCACGGATTCGCGCGGCGACGCCTACTCGGGCGTGCTCGGCGAGATCGAGACCCACCACGTGCGCGCCGGCGCCGTCGCCGGCAGGTCCGTGGTCGGCCGCGCCGGCAGCATGGTCGAGCTTGCCATCGGTACCTGGCAGGCACTCGGCCTGCTGAAGAAGCTCGACCCCGCCGCCGTGGTCGGCTTCGGCGGCTATCCCTCGGTGCCGACCATGCTGGCCGCCGTGCGCCGCGGCTGCCCCAGCGTGATCCACGAACAGAACGCCATCCTGGGCCGCGCCAACCGGCTGCTCGCCGGCCGCGTCGCCCGCATCGCCACATCGTTTGCCAGCCTGGCCCAGATCGACACCGTGGCCCGCGTCGTCCACACCGGTATGCCGGTGCGCCCGGCGATCGCCGCGCTGAGCGAGCGGCCCTACATCGCGCCCGACGCCGAAGGTGCGGTCAACCTGCTGGTGCTGGGCGGCAGCCAGGGCGCGCGCGTGCTCAGCGACGTGGTCCCCGAGGCGCTGCGCCGGCTCGACCGCAGCCTGCTCGACCGACTGCACCTGTCGCAGCAATGCCGGCCCGAGGGCCTGGAGCGGGTGCTCGCCGCCTATGCCGAGTTCGCGATCAACCCCGATCTGGCCACCTTCTTCGACGACGTGCCCGAGCGCATGGCCGCGGCGCACCTGGTGATCTGCCGGTCCGGCGCCTCGACCGTGGCCGAGGCCACCGCGCTCGGCCGGCCGACGATCCTGGTGCCCTATCCGCACGCCGCCGACGACCATCAGGCGGCCAACGCGCAGGACGTCGCCGACGCCGGCGGCGGCTGGATGATGCGCGAGGAGCAGTTCACCCCCGAGACCCTGGCCGCCTTCCTCTCGGACGTGCTGGCCGAGCCGGCGCGCCTGGACGCCGCCGCCGCCGCCGCGCGCGGTTTCGGCCGTCCCGACGCCGCCCGGCGCCTGGCCGAAGTGGTCCAGGACCTGCTCAAGGCCAACGGCGGCCACAATTCCGGGAGGGCCGCGGCATGAGGGCGCTTCCGCTGACCATCGGCACGCTGCATTTCGTCGGCATCGGCGGCATCGGCATGAGCGGCATCGCCGAGGTGCTGCACAATCTGGGCTACTCGGTGCAGGGCTCCGACATCAGCGACAACGCCAACGTCGCGCGGCTGCGCGAGATGGGCATTCCGGTCGTGGTCGGCCACACCGAGGACAACGTCGCCAACGCCGCCGTGGTCGTCGTCTCCTCCGCCGTCAAGGGCGACAACCCCGAGGTGGTCGGCGCGCGCAAGCTGCTGATCCCGGTGGTCCGCCGGGCCGAGATGCTGGGCGAGCTGATGCGCCTGAAATGGTCCATTGCCGTGGGTGGCACGCATGGCAAGACCACCACCACCTCGCTGATCGCGGCGCTGCTGGATACCGCCGGGCTCGACCCGACGGTGATCAACGGCGGCATCATCAACGCCTACGGCACCAACGTGCGCCTCGGCGGCGGCGACTGGCTGGTCGCCGAGGCCGACGAGAGCGACGGCACCTTCCTCAAGCTGCCGGCGACCATCGCCGTGGTGACCAACATCGACCCCGAGCACCTGGACCATTACGGCTCCTTCGACGACCTGCGCGCCGCTTTCGTCGCCTTCGTCGAGAACATTCCCTTCTACGGTTTCGCCGCGCTCTGCGTCGACCACCCCGAGGTGCAGGCGATGATCCCGCGCGTCTCGGACCGCAAGGTGGTCACCTACGGTTTCACGCCGCAGGCCGACGTGCGCGCGGTCAATGTTGAAGCCGGCCCCGAAGGCGTCCGTTTCGATGTCGTCATCGCCGACCGCAAGGCCGGAGACAGCCGGACGCTGGAGGGCCTGCGGCTTCCCATGCACGGCGACCACAACGTGCAGAACGCGCTGGCCACCCTCGCGGTCGGCAGCGAGATGGGCATCGACGACGAGGTGCTGGCGGCGGGACTGGCCTCGTTCGGCGGCGTCAAGCGGCGCTTCACCCGCACCGGCGAGGTCGACGGCATCGTCGTCATCGACGACTACGGCCATCATCCGGTGGAGATCTCGGCGGTGCTGAAGGCGGCGCGTTCGGCGACCGAAGGCCAGGTCATCGCGGTAGTGCAGCCGCACCGCTACACCCGGCTGCGCGACCTGTTCGAGGAATTCTGCACCTGCTTCAACGACGCCGACGCGGTGCTGGTCGCCGACGTCTACGAGGCCGGCGAGGAGCCGATCCCCGGGGTCGACAGCAAGGCCCTGGTCGAGGGCCTGCGCTCGCACGGCCATCGCCTGGTGATGCCGTTGATCGATCCCGAGACCCTGCCCGAGATCGTGCATGACCTGGCCCGTCCCGGCGACTTCGTGGTCTGCCTCGGCGCCGGCAACATCACCGCCTGGGCCAACGCGCTGCCCGACCAGTTGACCCGGCTGCGCTACGGCAAGGATCTTGGCGCCGCGGTCAACGAGGAGGTGTCGGGATGATGGCGGCACAGACATACCGTCCCGGCCTGATCGACCGCCTGCCCGAGGTGCGGGGTCGCTATGCCGAGAACGCCGACCTGGCGCGGGTGACCTGGTTCCGCGTCGGCGGTCCGGCCGAGGTGATGTTCCGCCCGGCCGATTCCGACGACCTGGCCACCTTCCTCGCCGCCAAACCGGCCGACGTGCCGGTGACCGTGCTCGGGGTCGGTTCCAACCTGCTGGTCCGCGACGGCGGCGTGCCCGGTGTGGTGATCCGGATGGGCCGCCACTTCGCCGCGATCGAGGCCGAAGGTATCGGGATCACCGTCGGCGCCGGCGCGCTGGACGTACACGTCGCCCGCGTCGCCGCCGAGGCCGGCATCGCCGGGCTCGAATTCCTCAGCGGCGTGCCCGGCACCATCGGCGGTGCCCTGCGCATGAACGCCGGCGCCTACGGCCGCGAGATCAAGGACGTGCTGGTACAGGCTTCCGCGCTCGACGCTCAGGGCGGCAAGCACGACCTGACCCTCGACGAAATGGGCTTCAGCTACCGCCACTGCGGGATCGCCGAGGACTGGATCTTCACCGGCGCGCGGCTGCGCGGCGAGAAAGGCGAACCGGCCGAGATCGCCCAGCGCGTGGCCGAGATCCGCGCCGCGCGCGAAACCAGCCAGCCGATCCGCACCGCCACTGGCGGCAGCACCTTCGCCAATCCGGCCAATAGTCCCGGAGGCGAAAAAGCCTGGCAACTGATCGACGCCGCCGGCTGCCGCGGCTTGACCCGCGGCGGCGCCCAGGTCAGCGAGCAACACTGCAATTTCCTGATCAACACCGGCGAGGCTACCGCCGCCGACCTCGAGGGCCTGGGCGAGGAGATGCGCCGGCGGGTGTTCGAAACCTCGGGTATCGAGTTGCGCTGGGAGATCCGCCGCATCGGTATTCCCGCGAAAGGACTGACGGAGGTGTCGTCATGAGCCGGCACGTCGCGGTCCTGATGGGAGGGTGGTCGGCCGAGCGCGAGGTCTCGCTGGTCAGCGGCCGCGACGTCTGCCGGGCGTTGCGGGACGTCGGCTACCAGGTCACCGCCGTCGATGTGCAGCGCGATGTCGGTTCCCTGCTGACGCGGCTGTATCCCAAGCCCGACGTGGTGTTCAACGCCCTGCACGGACGCTGGGGCGAGGACGGCTGCATGCAGGGGCTGCTGGACATCCTGGAGATCCCGTACACCCATTCCGGCCTGCTCGCCTCGGCCCTGGCGATGGACAAGCCGATGGCCAAGCGCGTCTTCGCGGCCGAGGGGATTCCGGTGACCGAGCACCAGATCCTCGAGCGCGGCCAATTCGACGCCGCCGACGTGATGCCGGCGCCCTATGTGGTCAAGCCGCTGAACGAAGGCTCCAGCGTTGGCGTCGAGATCGTCCACGCCGGCAGCAACACGACCCCGCTGAGCGGCGAGAACTGGAGCTACCCGACCCGCCAGATAATGGTCGAGAAGTTCATCGAGGGACGCGAGTTGACCGTCGCGGTGATGGGCGACCGGCCGTTGACAGTGACCGAGATCGACACCCAGCGCGCCTTCTACGACTACGACGCCAAGTACGCCGACGGCGGCTCGCAGCATGAGATCCCGGCCAAGATCCCCGCCGACGCTTTCGACGCCGCGATGGACTACGCCCTGCGCGCACACAACGCGCTCGGCTGCCGCGGCGTCTCGCGCGCCGATTTCCGTTACGACGGCGAGCGGGTGGTGATCCTGGAGGTCAACACCCAGCCCGGTCTGACGCCGACCTCGCTGGTGCCGGAGCAGGCCGCGCACCACGACATCTCGTTCCAGGACCTGATGGTCTGGATGGTCGAAAACGCGGAGTACGGGCCATGAACGCGGGCCTGCCGATCGATCGCGCGAAGGCGCCGAAGCGGCGCCGGACGGTGCCGGTATGGCGCCGGCGCACCGTGCTCGCGGTGGTTTTCGGCGCCCTGCTGTCGGCCGGCGCCGGCGGCGGTTACGAACTGTGGCGCACGGGCTGGCTGCGGACCTTCATCGGCGAGGCCCATGGCCGCGCCCTGGCCCTGAGCATCGAGGCCGGTTTCCGTGTCGACGACATCCTGGTGATCGGGCGGCGCGAGACCGACAAGGCGGCACTGCTGCGCGCGGTCGGCCTTCGCCGCGGCTCGCCGATCCTCGATTTCGACCCCGAGGCCGCCCGCGTCCGCGTCGAAAAGCTCGCGTGGGTGCGCCGCGCCCGGGTCGAGCGGCGGCTGCCCGACACCATCCTGCTGCGCATCGAGGAACGCCAGCCCCTGGCGTTATGGCAGCAGGACGGCAAGCACCGGCTGATCGCCCGCGACGGCACGGTGATCGCCGAAGCCGGCCTGGAGCGCTTCGCCGGACTGCCGCTGGTGGTCGGTGCCGGCGCGCCGGACCACGCCGCCGACCTGATCGAGATGCTGTCCAGCCAGCCCGAACTGCACCGCCGGGTCGCCGCGGCGGTGCGTGTCGGTGCCCGGCGCTGGAACCTGCGCATGGCCAACGGCATCGACGTGCGCCTGCCCGAGCGCGCCGCCGGGGCAGCCTGGGCGCGCCTGGCCGAATACGAGAAGTCCCACGGCATCCTGTCGCGCGATCCCGTCGTGCTGGACCTGCGCCAGTCCGACCGGCTGATCCTGCGCCTGCCTTTCGCAGGGCCGGACACACCGCCGCGCGGCGGGCGGGAGACCTGACGCCATGAACCTGACGACCAACGAAAAAAACGGACACCGGAGAGCATGAGAAAGGGCGGGGTACAAAGCAAGGCGAGGACCGGCGTGATCGCGGCGCTGGACATCGGCACGACCAAGATGTGCTGCCTGATCGCGCGCGCCGGCGGTGCCGCCGGCCTGCGCGTGACCGGCATCGGCCATCAGGTCTCCCACGGCATGCGCAACGGCGCCATCGTCAGCCTGGAGGACGCCGAGGCTGCCGCCCGCGCCACCGTCGAGGCGGCCGAGCAGATGGCCGGCGAGAACATCAGGCAGGTCGTCGTCAACCTGTCGGCCGGGCACCCGCACTCGCAACTGCACGCCTACGACGTCTCGGTCGCCGGCCACCAGATCACCGACGCCGACATCCAGCGCATCCTGTCGCCGGCCGACCTGCCGGTGCCGCAGGACGACGGCGACGACGACGGCGCCCGCGAGATCGTGCACGCGATCCCGGTCGGCTACACCATCGACGGCAACCGCGGCGTGCACGACCCGCGCGGGCTGTACGGCCAGCGCCTTGGCGTCAACCTGCACATCATCACCGCCGAGCAGAGCGCCGCGCGCAACCTGGCGACCTGTGTCTCGCGCTGCCACCTGGACATCGAATCCAAGGTCATCTCGCCCTATGCCGCGGCCCTGTCGGCCCTGGTCGAGGACGAGACGCAGCTCGGCGTCACGCTGATCGACATGGGCGGCGGCACCACCTCGATCGCGGTGTTCTTCGACGGCGAGCTGGTGCACACCGACGTCATTCCCGTCGGCGGCAGCCACGTCACCAACGACATCGCCATGGGCCTGTCGACGCCGCGGATACAGGCCGAGCGGCTGAAGACACTGTATGGAAGTGTTTTGCCGTCGCCGTCGGACGACCGCGAGGTGCTGAAGGTGCCGCTGATGGGCGAGGATGCCGACGGCGAGTGCAACCAGGTGCCGCGCTCGATGCTGGTCGGCATCATGCGCCCGCGCCTGGAGGAGACCTTCGAGATCGTCCGCGCCCGACTCGAGGAGGCCGGCTTCGACCAGGCGGTCGGCCGCCACGTGGTGATGACCGGCGGCGCCAGCCAGATCCCCGGCCTGCGCGAACTGGCCGGCCAGACCCTCGACAAGCAGGTACGACTGGCCCGGCCGCAGCCGGTCGAGGGCCTGGCCGAGGCGGTCAGCGGACCGGCCTTCGCCACCTGCGTCGGCCTCTTGAAATACGCCCAGCAACAACCGGCGGAAGCGGTGCAGTCCGCGTCCCGCCACATGGAGGAGCCGAACGGCCGCTTTGGCCGTTTCGGGCAGTGGATACGTGAGAACTTTTAACAACAAGGAACGTTTGAACAGGGAACGTTCGATTCGCAGGCGCCGCCAGCGCGCGGCCCGACTTCAACCGGCGCAGAACGATGCCGCGCCCAGCAGACAGCCTCGATTGGCCAGGTGCCTACGATTTTCGAGATTTCACGGAGGAAAGCATGACCATCAACCTTAGCGTACCCGAAAACAACAACACGCCGGGACTGAAGCCGCGGATCACCGTGGTCGGTGTCGGCGGGGCCGGGGGTAACGCGGTCAACAACATGATCCAGATGCAGCTGGAGGGTGTTGACTTCGTCGCCGCCAACACCGACTACCAGGCGCTGACGCAGTCGCGCACCGATCGCCGGGTGCAACTCGGCGTGCAGATCACCCAGGGCCTGGGCGCCGGCGCCCGCTCCGACGTCGGCCGCGCCGCCGCCGAGGAATCGATCGAGGCGATCATGGCCGAACTCGAAGGCTCGCACATGGTCTTCATCGCCGCCGGCATGGGCGGTGGCACCGGCACCGGCGCCGCGCCGGTGATCGCGCGGGTGGCCCGCGACCAGGGCATCCTGACCGTCGGCGTGGTGACCAAGCCGTTCCAGTTCGAGGGCGCGCACCGCATGCGCATCGCCGAGGCCGGCATCGAGGAACTGGAGCAGTACGTCGATACCCTGATCATCATCCCGAACCAGAACCTGTTCCGCATCGCCAACGAGAAGACCACCTTCGCCGACGCCTTCACCATGGCCGACGACGTGCTCTACTCGGGCGTGCGCGGGGTCACCGACCTGATGGTCATGCCGGGCCTGATCAACCTCGACTTCGCCGACGTGCGTTCGGTGATGAGCGAGATGGGCAAGGCGATGATGGGCACCGGCGAGGCCGACGGCGAGCGCCGCGCGCTCGACGCCGCCGAGGCGGCGATCGCCAATCCGCTGCTCGACGACACCTCGATGAAGGGTGCCAAGGGCGTGCTGATCAACATCACCGGCGGTGCCGACATGACTCTGTTCGAGGTCGACGAGGCGGCCAACCGGATTCGCGCCGAGGTCGACCAGGACGCCTACATCATCTTCGGATCGACCTTCGACGAAAGCCTGGAGGGCCAGATGCGGGTCTCGGTCGTCGCCACCGGCATGGACGCCGCCGAATTGGCGCGGACGCAGCCGGCGGTGCCGAACAACGTCGAGGCCGTGGCCGTAGCTCCGGCGGCAGCGGCCGAGCCGGAACGCGACACCCTGGTGGTGACCGAGCCGGCCGTGACCGAACCCGCTGCGGCCCGCGCCGGCGGCAGCCGCTTTGACGTCTGGAGCCGGCCGCAGACCCGCAACGTCGACATCCCGACCAAGCCGGCGGCGCCGACTCCGCCGACGGCTCAGGCGGCAGCCACGCCGCCGGTGACCCCGCCGGTCACCGCTCCCGCTCCCGCGCCGGCTCCCGCGGCCGCGGCCCCGGCGGCTCCGGCGGCGCCGGAAGCCAGGCCCGAACCGGCCGAGAAACCGGTTACCAAGCCGGCGGCGGCACAGCAGGATGCCTTCATCCCGCCGATGCCGGCCGGACGCAAGGAACAGGCGCCGGCGCGCCAGGCCGATCCCTTCGCCGAGGCGGCGATGGCCAACGGCCCACAGGCTGCGGCCGAGCCGACTCCGGCCCCGACGCCGGCCGGCGAAACCCGCGCCCCGAGCCTGTTCGAGCGGGTCACCGGCACCGGCCGCGCCGCCAAGCCGAAGTCGGAGAAGGGCGGCAAGCTGCTCGGATTCGGCAAGGCCGCGGAAACCAAGCCGGAAACGGCCGCGCCCGAATCCCCGGAACCCACGGCCGAGGCGCCGCAGGGCCGCCTGGGCGGCCTGGATCCGAACGAGCGAATCAGTTCGACCAAGTCGGAAGAGGATCTGCTCGATATCCCGGCCTTCCTGCGGCGTCAGGCCAACTGACGCCGCGGCCCCGCCGCGATATGGTTAACTGACCGTTAACATACTGAAGAATAAGGAGAAATTTACGAATCTCCGTAACAATCGGTAACAAAGATTGATTTGAGCGCCGAGGGGGATGTTGGTAAACATCCCCACGGCGATCAAGTATTCCAGGGGGCGCGGAATAAAAAAATTCGATTTGCCGAAGCAGAACACTGGCAAAATCGATCCGCCGAAAGACCTGAAACAAGAAATGCAGGGCCAAATGGGGAGTAATCACGGTAATCGTAAGACGGGCGCAGAACGCGGCGAGTCCGATATCGTTCGTCAAAAGACGCTAAAAAGCCCGATCAACTGTTCGGGCATCGCGCTTCACTCCGGCAAGAAAGTCAACATGACCCTGTCGCCCGCCCCGGTCGACAGCGGCATCGTGTTCCGTCGCACCGACATCGCCGGCAGCGGCTCGGTCATCGACGCCTCGTGGAAGAACGTCATCGACACACGCCTGTGCACCTCGCTGGGCGACGAGAACGGTGTCGTTGTCGCCACCGTCGAGCACCTGATGGCGGCGCTGGCGGGTTGCGGCATCGACAACGCCGAGATCGAGATCAGCGGACCCGAGGCCCCGGTCATGGACGGCAGCGCCGCGCCGTTCGTGTTCCTGGTCGAATGCGCCGGTATCGTCGAGCAGGACGCGCCGCGCCGGGTGATCCGCGTGCTCAAGCCGGTCGGCGTGCGCGACGGCGAAGCCGCCGCCAGCCTGATGCCGGCCGAGGCCTTCAGTCTCGATTTCGAGATCAAGTTCGCCGGCACCGCGGTCGACCACCAGGCGATCACCGTCGGGGTCGAGCAGGGCACCTTCAAGAAGGAGCTATCGCGCGCCCGCACCTTCGGCTTCCTGCACGAGGTCGAGCGCCTGTGGGCCGCCGGCCTGGCCCGGGGCGGTTCGCTGGACAACGCCGTCGTGGTCAGCGGCGAGAAGGTGCTGAACGAGGAAGGCCTGCGCTTCGACAACGAATTCGTCCGCCACAAGGTGCTGGACGCGATCGGCGACCTGTATCTCGCCGGCGCCCCGATCGTCGGCCGCTTCAAGGGCAGCTGCTCGGGCCACGCGACCAACAACCAGTTGCTGCGGGCGCTGTTCGCCGACCGCAAGGCCTGGACCTTCGACGTCATGCGCCGCGACGACCTGGTGGCGCCGGAAGAGCTGCGCCAGGCGGTCTAGCCGGCGCACGGAATGATTGGCAAAACCGGGCCTGCCGAAGCCCGCGGCGGCCCGGTTTGTCGTTTGCAGGTTCAACTTGTACAGGCCCCCGCGGAGCGTGATATAGTCCGCCGCGAAGGTAGCAACATCAGTGCCGCACGCATGAACCCGAGCTTTAGAAATCTTCTTCGTCCGATGCTCCGCCTGGGCGCCGCCGGCGCCCTGGTCCTGCTCGCCGCCTGTTCCACGGACGACGACGAGAACTTTGTCGAGCGCCCGGTCGATCAGCTCTACAACGAAGCCCAGGATGCGCTCGAACAGGAGGAATACGCCGAGGCGGCCAAGCTCTATGACGAGGTCGAGCGGCAGCATCCCTATTCGCGTTGGGCGACCAAGGCCCAGGTCATGGCGGCCTATGCCTATTACCAGAACAACAAGCACGACGAGGCGATCGTCGCACTCGACCGATTCATTCAGCTGCATCCGTCGAACGAGCAGACACCCTACGCCTATTACCTCAAGGCGCTGAGCTACTACGAGCAGATTTCCGACGTCGAGCGCGACCAGAGCATGACCCAGCAGGCGCGCGACACGCTGCAGGAGCTGATCGTGCGGTTCCCGACCTCCAAGTACGCGCGCGATGCCAAGGTCAAGCTGGACCTGACCCACGACCATCTCGCCGGCAAGGAGATGGACGTCGGCCGCAAGTATCAGCGCAAGGGCCACTATCTGGCGGCGATCAACCGTTTCAAGGTCGTGATCGACCAGTTCCAGACCACCACCCACGTACCCGAGGCGCTGCACCGTCTGGCCGAATGTTACCTGGCCCTGGGCGTGCCCGAGGAGGCGCGCAAGGTGGCGGCGGTGCTGGGCCACAACTTCCCGGGTAGCGAGTGGTACATCGATTCATTCGAGCTGATCGAACAGAAGAAAGTCCGCCCGGAAGACGATCCCTGGTACAAGTTCTGGTGACGCGCAAGACCGGGATTGCATCATGCTGATCTCGCTTGCCATCCGCGACGTGGTCCTGATCCAGCGGCTCAACCTGTCCTTCGACGCCGGGCTCGGCGTGCTGACCGGGGAGACCGGTGCCGGCAAATCGATCCTGCTCGACGCCCTCGGGTTGGCCCTGGGCAGCCGCGCCGAGGCACGGCTGGTACGCCACGGCCAGGATCAGGCGGTGGTCACCGCCACCTTCGATCTGTCCCCGGGGGACGCGGCCAACGCGATCCTCGAAGAACAAGGGCTGGATTCGGAAGACATCCTGATCCTGCGCCGGGTGCTCGGCGCCGACGGCCGCTCGCGCGCCTTCGTCAACGATGAGCCGGTCAGCGTGTCGCTGCTGCGCCGCCTCGGCGAGGCCCTGGTCGAGGTGCACGGCCAGTTCGAGAGCCGGCGCCTGCTCAGCCCCGCCAACCATCGTGCCTTGCTGGACGCCTACGGCGGCCTCGGCAAGCGCACGAGCCGGGTTGCCGAGGCCTGGGCCGGTTGGCAACGGGCCCGTGCCGCCCGCGCGCAGGCCGAGGCCGACCTGGCGGCGGCGCGCGAGGACGAGGATTACCTGCGCCACGCGGTCGACGAGCTGGCCAAGCTCGCGCCCGAGGTCGGCGAGGAGGACGCGCTGGCAGAGGCGCGCACGCTGATGATGCACGGTGAGAAGCTGCTGGCGGCGATGAACGACGCCGCCGGCGAGCTGAAAACGGGGCGCGGGGTCGAGGACTCGCTGCGCCGGGCCCTGCGCCTGCTCGAGCGCAGCGCCGAGAAGGCCGAGGGCCGGCTCGAACCGGCGATCAACGCGCTGGCCCGCGGCGCCGAAGCGGTGGCCGAGGGGCTGCAGGAGCTCGACCGGGCGGCGACCTCGCTCGATCTTGATCCACACAGCCTGGAGCGTGCCGAGGAGCGCCTGTTCGCGATCCGCGCCCTGGCGCGCAAGCACAACGTCGCCGCCGACGCGCTGCCGGCGTTGCTCGACGACTTCACCGCCCGCCTGGCCGCGGTCGAGGACGGCGGCGCCAACCTGGACAAGCTGCGCCTGGCCGAATCCGCCGCCCGCGCCGGCTATGTCGAGGCCGCCGAGGCCCTGGCCGCCGATCGGGCCAAGGCGGCCAGGCGCCTTGATAAGGCAATGGCCGGCGAGCTGGCGCCACTGAAGCTCGACCGCGCCGTCTTCACCACACGCATCGAGGCGCTCGACGAGGAGGCCTGGGGAGAGCACGGGCGCGACCGGGTCGCTTTCGCCGTCGCCACCAACCCGGGGGCGCCGCCGGGACCGCTGGACAAGATCGCCTCGGGCGGCGAACTGGCCCGTTTTATGCTGGCGCTGAAGGTGGTGCTGGCCAAGGCCGATCCGGTCGCCACCATCGTGTTCGACGAGGTCGACGCCGGCGTCGGCGGCGCGGTCGCGCATGCCGTGGGCGAGCGGCTGGCGGCGCTGGCAAACGGCGGCGGGGATGGCGTGCAGGTGCTGGTCGTCACCCACTCGCCGCAGGTTGCGGCGCGCGGGGACCGGCACTGGCGGGTCTCGAAGGCGGTGCTGCCCGACGAGACCGAGGTCTTCACCGCCGTCGAGGAGCTGCCCGGCGAAGCCCGCCAGGAGGAGATCGCGCGCATGCTCGCCGGCGCCAAGGTGACCGACGAGGCGCGCGCCGCCGCCGACAGTCTGTTGCAGGGAAAGGCGTCATGAGCCTGGAGAACGTCGCCGTCGACGAGATGGACGAACTCGCCGCGGTCACCGAGCTGAAGCGCCTGGCCGCGGAGATCGGCAAGCACGACAAGGCCTATCACCAGAAGGACGCGCCACCGATCTCGGATGCGGAGTACGACGCCCTGCGCGCGCGCAACGACGCCATCGAGGCACGCTTCCCCGACCTGGTGCGCCCGGACAGCCCGTCACGGCGGGTCGGCGCGCCGGTCTCGGACGGCTTCGCCAAGATCACCCATGCCAAGCCCATGCTGTCACTGGGCAACGTGTTCAGCGAAGAGGAATTGGGCGATTTCCTCGACGGCGTGCGCCGGTTCCTGAAGGAGCTGCGCGACGACCCGTCGATCCCGGTCGAGCTGGTCTCCGAACCGAAGATCGACGGCCTGTCGATCTCGCTGCGCTACGAGGGAGGTGACCTGGTGCATGCCGCCACCCGCGGCGACGGCACCGTCGGCGAGGACGTCACCGCCAACATGCGCACGCTGAAAGACCTGCCGCAGAACCTGGCCGACGCGCCAGCGGTTCTGGAAGTGCGTGGCGAGGTCTACATGAGCAAGTCCGACTTCGCCGCTCTCAACGCGGCGCAGGAGGCGGCCGGCGGCAAGGTTTTCGCCAATCCGCGCAACGCCGCCGCCGGGTCGTTGCGCCAGCTCGACACCTCGATCACGGCCAGCCGTCCCCTCAGCTTCTTCGCCTATGCCTGGGGCGAGACCAGCGAACCGTTGGCCGAAACCCATTGGGATTTTCTCGAACGCCTGAAGGCCTGGGGATTCCAGGTCAACCCGAACTCGCGGCTCTGCGCCGACGCCAACGAGTTGATGGCGCATTACAGGGAGATCAACGCCGGCCGCCCTGACCTGCCCTACGACATCGACGGCATGGTCTACAAGGTCAACCGGCTCGACTGGCAAGAACGGCTGGGATTCGTCTCGCGCGCGCCGCGCTGGGCGATCGCGCACAAGTTCCCGGCCGAGCAGGTGCAGACGCGGCTGAACGCGATCTCGATCCAGGTCGGGCGCACCGGCACCCTGACACCGGTGGCCGAGCTGGAGCCGGTCACGGTGGGCGGCGTCGTGGTCTCGCGCGCAACTTTGCATAACGCCGATCAGATCGCCGCGCTGGACGTGCGCGCGGGCGACACGGTGGTGGTTCAGCGCGCCGGTGACGTGATCCCGCAGGTGGTCGAGGCGGTGCAGGACGCCGAGCACGACAAACGCCCCGAATTCAACTTCCCGACCGTATGTCCCGAATGCGGTAGCGCCGCGATCCGCGAGGACGGCGAGGCGGCGACCCGCTGCACCGGCGGCCTGATCTGCCCGGCGCAGGCGGTCGAGCGGCTGAAGCATTTCGTCTCGCGCAACGCCTTCGACATCGAGGGCCTGGGCGGCAAGCACATCGAGACCTTCTACGACGACGGCCTGATCAAGACCCCCGCCGACATCTTCCGCCTGGCCGAACGCCGCGGCGACCTGGAGGGCCGCGAGGGCTGGGGCGAGAAGTCGATCGACAACCTGGAGATCGCGCTGCAGCAGCGCAAGAACATTCCGCTGGAGCGCGTCATCTTCGCGCTCGGCATCCGCCAGGTCGGCCAGGCGACGGCGCGGCTGCTGGCGAAGCAGTACGGCAGCCTGCAGGCCTGGCGCGCCGCCATGGATGCGGCCCGGGACCACGACGGCGACGCCTATGCCGACCTGACCAACATCGACGGCATCGGTCCGGCGGTGGCCGAGGACCTGCTCGCCTTCTGCGCCGAACCGCACAACAACGAGGTGCTCGACGACCTCGCCGCGCTGCTCGACGTCGCCGACTTCGAGGCCCCCGATGACGCCGACTCGCCGGTCGCCGGCAAGACCGTGGTGTTCACCGGCACGCTGGAGCAGATGACCCGCAACGAAGCCAAGGCCCGCGCCGAATCCATGGGCGCCAAGGTCGCCGGCTCGGTCAGCAAGAAGACCGACTTCGTCATCGCCGGCCCCGGCGCCGGCTCGAAGGAGAAGAAGGCGCGGGATCTGGGCGTGACGGTGCTGAGCGAGGAAGAGTGGGTGGCGCTGATCGGGGGGTAGGCCTTGACCGTTGGGCCGGCACCCGTCGTCATCCCCGGGCTTGACCCGGGGATCCCCCTCACGAGCGCAGGATGGGATGACCGGGTCAAGCCCGGGGATGACGAGAACAGGGAAGAGGGGGGCATCATGGACATCAGAGACCAACCGGCCATCGTCACCGGCGCCGCCTCTGGTCTCGGCATGGGCGTGGCTCGGGCGCTGGCGGCGGCCGGGGCCAAGGTCGCGCTGCTCGATCTCGACGCCGATGGTGCGATTGCTGCCGCCGATGAAATCGGCGGCTTAGGCCTGGCCTGCGACATCACCGACTCCGACGCCGTCGCTGCCGCCCTCGACCAAGCCCGCGCCGCGCACGGGCCGGCGCGGATCAACGTCAATTGCGCCGGCATTCCGGGCAGCCTGCGTTTGGTCGGGCGCGACGGTACGGTCGACATGGAGCGCTACGCCCAGGTCATCGCGGTCAACCTGCTGGGCACGGTCAGCGTGATGAGCAAGTGCGCCGCCGAGATGATGGCGGCGGAACCGCTGGACGACGACGGGCAGCGCGGCGTGATCGTCAACACCGCTTCGATCGCCGCCTTCGACGGCCAGATCGGGCATGGCGCCTACGCCGCCTCGAAGGGCGCCATCGCTTCCCTGACCCTGCCGGCGGCGCGCGAATTCGCGCCCCGGGGCGTACGCGTGGTGACCATCGCGCCGGGGCTCTACGACACGCCCATGGCCCATGGCGTGCCCGAGGAGGCGCTCACCGCCTTTTTGGAGGCGCCGCAGTTCCCCAAACGCTTCGGCACGGCCGAGGAGTTCGCGTCGATGGTTCTGGAAATCTGTCGCAACCCGATGCTCAACGGCACCACCCTGCGCCTCGACGCGGCGGCGCGGCTGGGGCCGCGTTAACGCGCCGGGATCTCCGCCACCTGAACCGGCTCTTCGCGCTCATCGTGCGCGATCAGCGTACGCGGCTGCTGCAGCAGGTAGAATTCGTCTTTCACCGTCGGATCGGTGATCGGGAAGTTGAAGCGGACGCTGCCGTCCTGTTTGACGCTGCCGCCCCAGAAGCGGACCATGTCGGCGGGTTCCTTGATCCGGCGCGAGGCGGTGAACACGTTCGAGGTGACGGGCTGCGAGAAGGTGCGCAGCTGGTCGAACGACAGGCCGTCCTGGTAGACGCTGACCTCGTTGATCACCTCGCGCAGTTCGAGCTCGAACCCGGTCCACAGCTGACCGGTGCGGTTGAACACGATCTTGATCAGGTTGGCCGCCAGGTGGGTGATCGGAGTGTGGCCCGGGCGAATCTTGCTGCGGTCGCGGCGGTCGCGGATGACCAGCTCGGCGATGCCGGGCTTGGTGATCTCCTCGACGATCACGATCGGATCGCGCACGGTACCGCTGCCGGTCACCGAAAGGATGCGGAAGCCGCCCATCTCGTCTGAGAAGTTCCAGCCGCCGGCGGTCCAGGAGCCGGCGCGGGCCGGGCCCGATGTCGCGATCAGGGCGGCGATCAGGGCGGCAATCAGCAGCGCGGTCAGAAACGCGCTCAGCACGGCGACCGGGAGCAGGGGCTTCCGGGCCCCGGCGATGACCTGGGATTGCGCTCGCTTGAACATTGGAACAATTTTAACATAACTCGGCGAAACCGCCTAGTTCTGCGCATTCAGACGGGTTGATCAGCGACGTTTCGGCGCCAGATCTCGTAGATCAGCAGGTTCCACAAACGCTCGGCGTGATCGATCCGGCCGGCGCTGAATTCAGCCAGGATCCGCCCGGCGAAGGCGCTGTCATAGGTATCGTCGGCGGCCGCGTCCGGGCCGGTCAGGTAATGATGCAGCAGGTCCAGTCCACGCGTGCTTTGCAGGATGGCCGCAATCGGTGTTTCCATGGCCATCTTGCGCGGGGCGAAGAACCGCGCCGGCACCAGCCGCAGCGCCGCGGCGTCCTGCAGAAAACGCGGCCTGTCGCCGGTCCTGCCGCGCCGCAGGTTCAGGCCCGTGACCAGGGCGATCAGGCGCGGGTCCTCGTAGGGATAAGTGACCCGCAGACCCTGCAGATTGCTCTCCATGACCGAGCGGCCGACCGAGGCGTCGAACCCCCAGGATGCGTAATAGGCCAAGAACCGCGCCAACGGATCCTCCCCGCCCGCCGCCATCGCCTGCCCCGGCGCCGTCCGCGCGAAGTCGAAGGGCCCGCCGGTCAGGCGTTCGAAATAGGCGACTTTCCAGAAATTGTGAAACACCAGGGTCCCGGTCGGGCCGTGCTGGCCAACCCGGTCGAGATGCGCCATGAACCGCCCGATTCGGCTCCGAGGCCGCCCCGGTGTCAGCCGGTACAGCAGGTCCTTGAGCGGACCCGGGACGGGCGCCATGCGCCGCGCCGCGCGCAGCTTGCCGGCCTCGTTGGCGAAATCCCGAAACAGGAAATCGCCACCCGAGCCGTCCAGAACCGGCCCGGCGACGCCGGCGTCGCGCAGCAGGCCGAAGGCGACGTAGGTGCTGAGACCGTTCTGGTGCGACCACGGCTCGTGATGCCGGTGCACCCAGTCGACCAGCGAATCGAGCAGCTGGTCAGTCGACAGCATCAGGTCGTGGTGGCGGGCGCCGTGGTGGCGGGCGATTCGCCGGGCGTTGTCGTTCTCGTTCACCACGCGGTCCGAGAAGCCGATGGTGTAGCAGGCGACGTCGTCGCCATGCTCGCGCAGCAGCGCCGCGTTGAGCGTCGAATCGAATCCCGAGGTCAGCAGGACCGCCGGGGCGGCGGTGCCCTCGACTCGGCGCGCGATGCAGGCGCGCAGGCAATCGAGCATGGCACCGGGCGGATCATCGACCGACCCGTTGCCGCCGTCCTCTTCCTCGGGTCTCACCGCCGGCGGCAGGTCGGCGAATTGCCAGGCGTCAAGACGCCAACACTGGCGCAGGGCCGGGGTCGACTTCCGGATGTGGTCGAAGGCGGTGTGCGGCGCCGGCAGATAACCTAGGCAGAAGTAGTCGCGCACCGCAGCCGCGTCGACGGCGCCGGGTCCGATCAGATGAACCAGCCGGCCTAGATCCGTGCAGGCCGCGTAGCGCGTGTCGTCGGCGTGGGTGAACAGCCGCTGCACCGCACAGCGGTCGGTGTGGACCAGCAGCCGGTCCGCGCCGGCGTCGTGAAGGACGAGCACGTATTCGCCGTCCAGGTCGTCGAGGAACCCGGGACCGAGGTGGCGATAGGCCTGCGCGACCAGGTGGGCCGGATCCTCCGGGCCCGGCGTCGATGGTGTCCGCCGTGCGATCTCGCGGCGCAGGGCTTCGCGGTCAAAAATTGCCCCCAGCATCGCGCAGGCGACCGCCGGCCGGTCCGCGTCGGCGGGCACCGAGGCGAGGTGCGCGTGGGTCAGGTTGCGATCGCACCAGAGCGCGACGTGATCGGTGGCACGTTCGATCCGCAGCGAGGGATCCGACAAAAGGGCCAGCGGTATCCCGTCGCCGGATCCGGGTCGCGCGGCGTAAGTGCCGATCAATGAGGGCCCTCCCTTCGAATCGTCTCGCCGAGCCTAACACACCAGCACGAAAGAACGGCAAAGGCGGGCATAGGCAACCCCGCGGTTTCTTTTGCGGGTCGGTATGACGACACCGATGAATAGTCCTTTATGGTTGTATTCAGTAGAGAAAATTACTACTGAAACGACAATGAAATAGATTTGAAATTCGCGCAAAAAGCGCCCGCGCCAGAATGCAATCAGTTCAATTCACGGCCAAGCTTCCCCGAATTCGGTAAGAGGTAGATATGAAAATCAAGACCCTGCGAGATTTCCTCCGCGACGATTCCGGCGCCACCGCCATCGAATACGGCCTGATCGCCGCCCTGGTTTCCGTCGCCGCCATCGCCGCGCTGAAGAGTTCGGGCGGATCGCTCAATTCGATGTTCAGCTCGGTCGGCAACGAACTCGACCAGGCGGTGAACAACTAGAGCACATTTGACGAACGTAGAATCCTTTTTAACCGATGTCTGATTCCCTGCCCTGGTGTTTTTAGCCAGGGAGGTTTTCATGGGCTGGGCGTACGGGATTGATCTTCGGCAGCGTGTGGTGGATGCGATTGAGGGTGGCTTGAGCCATCGC